>Ga0105032_100063_pt1 | contig 12164 bp, 16 predicted proteins | sample RS_126metaG_FD_91481 | JGI IMG/M metagenome (GOLD analysis project Ga0105032, IMG submission 91481) | Switchgrass associated microbial communities from Austin, Texas, USA, to study host-microbe interactions - RS_126 metaG | ecosystem: Host-associated > Plants > Roots > Rhizosphere | place: USA... | reverse complement strand
GGCGCCGGAGCGGGGGCCGGCGGGGTGGGCGGGGCCGGTGCAGGCGCCGGCGCGGGCTGCGTCATCGTGCTTCTCCCTTGACGGGGTCTGATGGATTCCGGGCCCGTGGCGGGCACGAAAAAACCCGGCCGCGCAAGACGTCCGGGTTTGTCTGAGGATGATTCGGGTTTCAGGTGGCAGGAGCTCGCCGGCGGCGCGCCTGCCGCTCCTGGTCTTCCTGCTGCTGCCACTGCCGGAAGGTGCGGCCGGCCATGCGCTTGCGGAACGCGGGAATGTTGTTGGCCGGGATGCCCACCTTGGGCGGGCCGAGCACGGCGAGCAGGTCACTGGCGTCCTGGCTGGTGTAGCCCGCCGCGTCCATCGCGTCCTGGTCGGGAAACACGTCGGCCACCCGGTCCCGCTCCGGGTCCAACAGATGGTCTTCCCGCCCGCCGAACGAGAACACCCACCGGAAGTTGGCCGGCGCGTCGCGCTCGACCAGGCGCCGGAACCGGCTAACTTCCTTGGTGTAGGCGTAGAAGTTCACGTCGCCCACCGACCGGATGAGGCGCAGCCAGCGGGTCAGGTAGTCATCGCTGAAAAAATCGCCGGCGTCGTGGATCCGCACCCACCCGCCGGAGTGCCGCTTGTGCAGCAGCTCCCCGAACATGTGGGATTCCCAGCCGTCCGGGTCGTCGAGCACGTACATCAGGTTGGCCTGATGCCGGGCCTTCACCGCGGGAAACCGGTAGGTGCCGTTCAACGCGTAGCAGGCGCGGGTGCACACCGAGGCGGCCGGGCACGTGTTGTAGGTGCGACCGTCGGGCAGCCGGCCCGCCCACGCGGGAAGCGTCCAGTTCCAGATGCCTTCGCGTTTCAGCTCGCGGTTCTGGGTGAGCAGCCGGCGCGGACGGTCCATCGAGGTGTCACCCCCGATCGGTTTTGCCTTGCTCTTCGTGGACCTGGCTGGCGGTGAGCAGCTCAGCGGAGCTGACGATGATGGCCAGCCACGACAGGCCGAGGATGAACGCCGGTTCGTCGCGGGCGACGGTGACCGCGCTGACCGGCCACCCGATCACCGAGCCGACCAGCAGCACCCAGGCGACGATCGTGCGGGCACGACGCACGCGGCACCCCCGGTCAGTGCTACGGCAGGTCGTCCTGGTCGATGTGCTCGTACACGAGCATCTCGGCCCGCTGGTGCAGGACCGGACCGCAACCGCATTCCGACTCGGGCACGTGCGGCGCGAAGTCGTCGGGCAGGAAGTGGTGCACCTGCACGTCCCGGCCGTCGATCTGCACGGTCTTCACCAGGCAGCCGCAGGCCTCGCTGTCCTCGACGTCGTCACCCAGCTCGTATTCCTCAGCCAGCACAGCCGCCCCCCGCGGTGGAAAGGGCGGGCCAGGCACGTGCCACCCGCAGCGTGCCCGGCCCACCCCAGCTCTGTCGTCAGCCGGCGATCCGGCGGAGCTCCGCGATCCGGCGACGGTGAAACGCGATCGGTGCGTCGACCGTGTCGTCCCCGTCGGCCTTGCGGGCTTCCAGCCGGGCCAGCGACTCGATCATGCGGGGGAGTTGGTACTGCGCGCGGACTTTCGGCGATGTCGACTGGGTCTTCGCGTAGTCCTTGACCGACCGGAAACCGAGCTCTTCGCTCGGTGACCGGCTCCGGAACCGGCCGACCCGAGCCGTGCTCGCATCACCGGTGATCAGCTTCCCTTCGCCCGTGGTGCCAATCTTCACCAGGACCGGGCCCAACTCGCCGTGCTCGGTGATGGCCACCCGGACGCGTTTGAGCGCGCCGAGCTGCCTCGCGCCGCCGCCGGTCTCCTGGTCTTTGCCGACTGCCCGGCCGGCCGCCTTGTACAGGCTTTCCAGGTCGTCGGCGTTCAGCGAGATCCCCGGGTCCTTGCCGTCCTCGATCGGCAGCATCTCGCAGTGGCAGCGCGCATGCAGTTCCCGCTTGAACTTGTCGACCGAATACACCCGGTCCGCGGCGACGATGCACAGACCGCAGCTCAGGCCGCTTTCGGCCAGCTCGGGATGCAGGATCCGCCGGTACAGCTTCACACCGAGCCGTTTCGCGGTGTGTGTCTCCTGCTCCCGCACGGCCAGGGACACGTCGGTGTCGATGGCCTGCTCCGCCCGGATCTTCGCCTTGGCCAAGGCCTTGTCGGGGGTGGCGCCGTTGGCGATCTGCTCCCACCGGTACTGGTCGGCGATCCGCCCGTACACGTCGGCCGGCTCCCGCCATTCCGGTGGGGTGTCGACCAGCGACAGCAGGTCCTCCAGCTCCCCGTCGACCTCGTCGTTGGGCCCGTCGAACGTGTCCCCGATCTCCAGCACCGGCACTTCGAAGTCGTCCTGAGCGATGATCTCGATCAGGTCCTGGGGGAGTTGCCGGCGCAGCTTGGTCACGTCGACCGCCCCGACCGGCCGGACCGTCCGGCCTCGGCTGCGGGACACGGCCCGGGCCACGTACGCGTCGGTGAGCCGCGCGGCCCGGGTCTGCGCCGGCTGCACCTGCCGCAGGATGTCCCGGGTGAGGTCGGTGATCGCGTCCGAATCCCACCAGCCGGTGAACTGGTCGAGCATGGCGATGACAGCGTCGACCGCGGCCTGGGTGAGCTGCTGCCGGGCGGCGGCCTGTGCCTGCACCAACGCCAGGTAGGCGGTGAGCTCGGCCGCGGACACTCCCGCGGCGGGCTGCGCGGTGACCGTCACCCGATCACCCCCGGTGACTCATTTCAGGTCCCAAAACAGGAACCCTGCCGTGGCCTGCGGAAACGCCGCCGTGTCCCACGATGTGCCACGGCCAGTATCACTTTCCGTTGCTGACCCGCCAGTTCACATAGATCGCGACGGCGCCGCAGGCGAGAAAGAACAGGGTGACCGCACCGACCACGATCAGGGTCTGCCGGTCCACCGGTTTCACCGGTGGCACCGGCAGATGCACGGCGCGTTGGAGAACTTCGACCGGCCGCCGTTCTTCTTGCCGTTCAGGCCGACCATCGACTGGCACCACTCGTGCTCGCCGGCCAGGCAGCCTGTCGACAGGTAGACGTGCCGGCCGGTGATGGCCTGCTGCACCGCGGCACGCAGCGCGAGCAGCCGCACCCGCCACGGGATGAGCGATATCACGGCGCGGCGGTTTCCAGCGGCGGCCGGGCCACGGCCGCGTTCGCCCAGAACATCGCCTCTTCGACCCGGGTGACGGCCAGGCTCTTCTCCCGGCCCTCCGGCAGCGTCTCGTTGAAGAAGTCGGCGAGCACCCGGCAGTTGCTGCGGATCACCGTGTGCTTGCTGGCCCGGTCCGGGTCGCCCTGGCCGTGGTAGGCGAACCGGTTGTTGATGTCGGCGGCGTCCATCAGGCTCCTGCCTCGGCGGCCGGCTCGTACGAGTCGGCGAACGGTTCGGGCTTGCAGGGGTACAGCTCGCCGCGGGTGCCGCGGACCAGCATGTCGGCCAGGTCGCCGCGCATGCGGCCTTCCAGGGTCTGGATGTGCACCCCGTCCGGGTCGACCGTCAGGTGGCCGGCGTCGTAGGCGTCGGTGACCCACCGCGGCAGGGCGGCCCAGTCGTCGCCGGCGGCCTGAACCAGGTCGCGGACGGGTACGGCGTCGATCTCGACGGGCTTCTTGCGATACCTCACGCCGGTGCACCTCCGGCCGGGGCCGGCGTGCCGCCCTGACCCGAAGCGGGTGCGGCCTGGCCGGCGGGCTGGCGGGCGCCGACCGGCTGCGGGCCGGCCGCGGTGGCGGCGACGAGTTGGGCTTGCAGCACCAGTTCGTCCTCCTTCTCGCTGAGGTTGCGTTCCGCATCCGCCGGCGTCATCTGCCAGATCTTGATCAGGCGGGTCTTCAGTGACAGGTCGGCTGCCGCCTTGCTGGCCGCGTCGGCGCGCTCCGCGAGGGACAGCCGCTCCGGCGGCGCGAAGATCGTCCACAGGGCGGCCAGGTCGGCGCGCTGCGGGTCGTCCATCACCAGCAGCATCAGGCTGGCCACCTGGTTCCATGCCGGCCGCCACCGGGCGATCCGGTCTTCGGCCTTGAACACGAGGTGTTCGCGCTGCAACTGCGCGCCCTCGGCGCTCTGGTTGACGCCGCCGGCGGCGAGCATGTGCAGCGGGGTCTTCGTGGCCGCCGCCAGCCGTTCCAGGTCGTCTTTGATGGCTTCGAGCAGCGGGCGCAGGTCGGTGGTTTCCGATTCCCACAGGTCGACGTCCTTGGGGAGCTGCCACACCGATCCGGGGTCGAGGCTGAGCAGGTCGGAGTAGTCGATGGTCTTGCCCGTGTTCGGGTCCTTCTCGGGCAGGTTTTTCACCGCACGCACGCGGAACGCCTGCATGGTGGCGATGACCATCGATTGCAGGATCTGGTGGTTGATCCGGTCCAGCGTGTCCGTGTGTGGCTCGAATTCCCCCATTTCGTCCTTGTTGGTGAAGCGGACGACGGGCATCCGACCCGACGGCACCGGCCCGGAGCGTTCGGTGTCCCACTCCCACGTGTTGGGGTCCAGGTGCATCACCGGCGCCCGGGCGGTGCCGGCCTGCAAGCTGTTGGCGGCCCGCTGCGTCTTGGTGTTCCTGGCCACCCAGATCTGTCCGGGCAGGTACAGGTACGCCCGGTCCTCGTCGGTGGTGTCGTCGTACACGACTTTCAGGGCGGCCCGCAGCATCATCGGCTCGGCGGGGTCCGGGTCACCCACGATGAAGCGGGGGTCCTCGGCGGTGACGATCGGCGCGCCGGTGAGCTGGCTGCGCGGGCCGACGATGACGTACGTCTCGCCGTAGGTGAGCACCATGTCGTGCACGTTGGCGCTGGTGACGTCCATGCCGGCGCGGCGCCACATCTTCCCGGCCTCTTCGTCGCCGGTCTCGTCGTCGTCCACGCCGGTTTGGAATCCGGTCGGCTGGATCCGGTCGCCGAGTGCGGAGGTGATGAGCTCGGCCAGGTTGAGCCGGGCCTTGCGGACGAACGCGTCGTAGACCTCCCGGGCGCCTTCGGCGCCGGACGGCGCCGGCGGGTCACCGCGGCGGTAGGAACGCAACCTGGTCAGCCGGGTCTGCCGCTTCTGGTTGCCCAGCATGAAGAACATCCGCCGGAGCCACCAGCCGGGGCTCCCGGCCTGCTGGACGTCGATCGGCACCGTGCACCCCTCCCGGCTGGCAAAGTTGATCGGGTGGGGGAGCGGTTCGTGTGCGCGCGCTGCGGCTGCCCGCTGGTGCCGTGTGACACCTGCGGGCAGCCGGCCTTGTGCGGGGACGTGTGGTGCGGGCCGTGCCAGCCGGAAGGCGGCTGGCTCAGTGCAGCCGGCGCGGAACGTACCGGTCGTCCACCTCGGGCTTGACGTTCTGCGCGAGCGCGTCGAACGCACATTCCAGGGCCAGGCAGGCAGCCATCGCCGCGTCGATCTTCCGCTTGCTCTTATGATGATCTTTTTGGATGACGATGCCCACCCTGCCCCGAACTGCGGCTTTCGCATTGAGTACGTGCCTGGTGAGGGTCAGCGTCCGTTTCGCCTCGTCCGAGCCGGGCGCCCGGTCCTCGGCCGGCGTGTAGCCCACCACCCGGTCGATGATCGCGTCGCGGAACCGTTCCAGCGCGGCCACCATCGGACGGTCCCGGTTTGTCCACCACTCCATCGGAGCTTTCGCGCTGGCCCGCACCAGCATCTGCTCGCCCCACTGGTTGGTCCACCGGTCCGCGTAGTCCTGCCACCCGGCGGGGTCCAGATAGAAGCCGGCGACCTGGTAGGTCTTCATGGCCCGGAACACCGCGGCGTCCACCGCTTCCCGGTCCACCACCCAGTCGTCGCCGGCGTCGTCCGGCTTCTCCCAGCAGCCGAGCAGCTCCATGTGCATGTCCGGCTGCACCGGCTGACCGGTTCGCACCTGACCCGGGTAGATCCGCACCGCGACCAGGGCGGAGGCATCGTCGCGGCGGGAGCCGTCGAAACCGAGCGCCACGAAGTCGCCCGGCTGCAACGGCCTGCTGGCCGGCCGTTTGCAGGCCGCCCACTCGTGCTCCTTCACCCAGGCGTCGGAGCTGGATGTGCGCGCGTTCAGGAAGTAGCGGCGCGAGTCGGCGATCTCGTTGCGGGTGTCGTGGAACTCGTCGACCAACGATTCCAGGTCCATCCACGCCATGGCGTCGCCGTACGCCTCGGCCAGCGCGGTCCGCAGCTCCTCCACGTTCTGCGGGTCGCGGCACTCGCCCCAGCGGTGGTCGTAGAGCAGACGCCAGCGGCCGACCTTCAGCCGGCCCTCCTTGAGCATTTCGGCCTGCTCGTACGTTTTCTGCGCCATTGAATCCTGGTCTGGCGCAAACATTGTGGTCGTTTCCAAATACCAGGTACCGTCGACCTTTTTCCGTTTCCGGAGGTTACGGGTGACGGTCCTGTACATTTTTTGGAGCTCGCTCACGAAATACAGGTGAGTCTCGTCGAACACAACGACAGGTGTTTACCTGACCCGCCCCCCACCGCGATTGGCGGGGGGCGGGTCAAAGGTTTCCCGACCACCGTCCTTCGCGGCCGAACTGGCGGTTGCGACGCGAATTTCCCCGCCTTTCGGCAGCAGCACTTTCTCCTGGTTCATGGAGATGCCGGGGACCCCCATGAGCGGGGGGAGGACGTCGTCGGCGTAATCGTCGGCGCCGCCCAGGTTGTACCAGATCGTTTCGAACACGTTGCCGACCTGGCCCACCTCAGTGGCCATACACTGGATCACCGGCGCCTTGATCGCACGCCCCATCGGCTCGCCAGGCTCGTAGACGTACCTGAATCCGAGACCCCATGGGTCCTCGAATACTTCCCCACCTTTAGCCCAGCCCGCGAAACGGCACGGCCCCAACGCCTCAAAAAGCGCCAGTCGGGCACCCAGACCCGATTTATCGCACCCTTTCGGCCTTGAAAAAAAGGCGCTGTCGTAAAGCATGTGATTGTTCGACGGAGCCTCGCCGAGGGCGTAGCAGTCGACCACAAAGAATGTGTATTCGTCGCCGTGCTCGACCGGCATTCCGACAACCTGACCCGGGCCGTGGACGCAGAAATACTCCATCCACGCAATCGCCAAAAACCCGAGGCTTTTCCGCCGGTCGTGCCCGGGTGCGCGCAGCAGATCGCGGGGCATCACCACGCTCCGCGTCAGGCGGTGTCGGCCTGCCCGCCCTGCTCGGCGAGCGCGCGAGCACGGCGGGACGCCAACGAGGTGACCGGGCGGGCGCCGCCGGCGCGCCGCTGGTGCACGACCTCCGGCTGCACCTCGGCGGTGACGGGATCCTCGTCCTCGACGTCGTCGTCCGGTACGTCCACGTACCGGATGCGCAGCTTGCGGCGCGCTTCCTCGGTGGTGCCCATGTTGTCTTCGCGGCGCCGGATCTCGGTGGCCGCGGTCGTCTTCACCTCGCCGGCTGCGGCATCGGTCCAGAAGTAGTGTTTGAGCAGCGCCGTCTCGACCGCGTACTGCCAGTCGGTGGGGGTCCAGTTCTTGCAGTGCGGCATCTGCCGCACCATGTCCCACCACGTCGCGACCAGCGGGTGGTAGCGGGCACGGTTCGGCAGCTTCGGCAGATCCGGCGATACCCCCTCGAAGGGCCGGTTGGCGACTTCGGTCCATTCGGCGTTGGCGGTGTGGCCCAGCTTGCGGGCAAGCTGGCCAGGTCCAGGTCGGGCCATGACGGTCACTCCCATGTCGGGAAACAGCAGCGGCGCCGGCCATGACGGTCCGGCGCCGCTGAACGGACAGGTGATGCGCAGGTCAGAGCGGGGGTTATGCGGGGCCGATCGTGGTCACCGTGCCGCCGCTGCCCCGGAATTTCAGGGCGCCGGCCTCCACGAACAGCACGCCACCACCGGTCGGGTTGCTGGCCGGCACGGTCGTGGCGTTGGCGATGAACAGCACACCGACGCCGCCGCCGTACGACTTGCTGCTGGTGAGCAGGCTCATGTTGGGTGCGGTCGCGCGGGCCTCGGCCAGCAGCACGGTGTTCCCGTTCGCCGAGTCGGTAAGGTGCAGGTCGTTGGTCGAGTTGTTGACCATCTGTGCGGCCCACCGGTCGGCGCCGGCGGTGCGCAGCACGAACGCGGCGAAGTTGGTGGTGGCTCCGCGGCTGACCCCGTTGATCGCGGTGCCGCCGCCGCCGATCGACAGCTCGGCCCGGTCCAGGACGCGGGTGGTGTCGGCCGCCAGCGACGTCGCGGTCACCACCTCGGGGGAGATCAGCGTGGCCTGGCAGCCGGCCGCCACCGACACCGACGCGGTCGCGGTGCCGGGCGCAGTCTCACGCGGTGCGACCAGCATGACGCCGGTCGCACCCGACACCACCCGGAACGCGGTCGCGTCGTTGCCCGACGAGTAGCAGGAGATCAGGCTGACTGCTGACCCGCCGCTCACCTGGAACTGATTCGAGCCGATGTCTTCGCAGCCGCACCCGGTCAAGGTCACGCTGTTGCAGTTGGTCAGGCTGTACGCGATCCCGGACCCGCCGGTCGAGTCGCAGGCGCAGCCGATCAGGCTGGAATACGAGGTGGACGTGAACGAGAACCCGCCGGTCCAGCAGCCGTTCGCGTAGCACGACACGAAGCTCAAGCTGGTGCCGGTGTCGACGACGAAACCCCACCCACCGTTGTTCTGCGACCTGACGTTGTCGAACACGCTCGTGATCGGATCGGCCAGGTTGACCCCGTTGCGCGAGAAGTGGTCGATCATCACGTCGCGGACGACCACGTTCTGCGTCGCCGTCGACCCGGTCTTGGCCAGCAGCAGACCGTCGTACGATCCGGCCGACAGCCCATCGGCCGGGCCGGTCAGGCGCAGCCCCTGCAACACGAAACCGACGATGTCCTCGCCGTAGATGCCGTGCGCATCCGCCGCGGTGTGCTCGATCACCGTGGCGAACTGGCCGTCGCCGACCAGGCACACCCCGGACCGCACGGTCAAACCGTCACTCAGATACGTGCCGGCCGGGAAGTACACGCTGCCGCCGGCCTCGGGCACCGCATCGATCGCGGCCTGGATTGCCGCCGTGTCGTCGGTCTCCCCGTCGCCGGCCGCCCCGAACGACTTCACGTTCAGCCGCAGCTCCTGCCGGTCCAGCCGAGCGTCCACGTCCGCGACCAGCCGCAACGTCACCTGCTCGTCGGAGGTCTGCGCCCACACCACATCCACGCCCGACGGGAACCAGAACAGCGGGATCCGTGAATCCTGACCCACGCGCACCTTCGACCCGGAGATGACCGCACCCGGTGTGCCCGGCTCGTCCTCGTCGTACGCGGCGATCGACGCCAGGCTGGTGCACGCCTCATCGGTGTAGACCGTCAGGTTCCGGCCGGGCAGCCCTTCCATCTGCCGGCCGGCGGTGAACCGCACCGCCAACCGGGTCGCCGGGTCCGGGCCGAGAAGACGAGCCATCGTCTGTTCCTTTCCCGACCCGACCGGCCGGTGCTATTCGCCGCGGGCGCGCCGCGCGTCGTCGTCGGTGATCAGCCGGCCGATCCGGGCGCTGCCCGAGCCGAACTCCGGCCGCTCGTCGTCGGCTTCGAACTCGCTCATCGCCGCCGCCAGGCCGTGCTCGAATCCCTGCTTCGCCGCGGTCGCGATCATGCTGGCGATCTGCGATCCCAGGTCGCGCAGCGTGTCGTCGCTGATGGTCAGCCGCAGCTCGGCGTGCACCTCACCGACGTGCAGCACCGGCACCGGATCGGGCCGGCTGTCGTCGTCGGTGGTGTCCGCGGGCCCGGGCCGGCCGAAGCTTCGTGTCGTCATCAGGTGTCCTCGGATGGGGGGGAAGGGTCACAGGGCGGGGTGCCGCTCGACCCGGTGTTCCGTCAGCCGCTGCGCAGCGGTCTTACGCGCATGGCAGTTGACGGGGGAGACGCCGGCGCGCACGGATCGCCAGTCGTGGATCCAGTCCAAGTTGCCCGGGTCGTTGTTGTCCCGGTTGCCGTCCTTGTGGTCCAGCGCTTCACCGCCCGGCCGGTGGCACTGGTGGCAGATGCGCCGCGGGTTCCGCTGGTCGGCGCCGGCGCGCAGCTCGTTCCAGTTGGCCGGCAGCGTCTGCCGTCGGTCGGAGTTGCGCCATGCCGGCTGGCCTCGCGACATTCCCGGTCACCTCCGGGCGCGGATGGTCTTGCGGGTGCGTGAGGCTCACCGGAACGCCCGCTTCGGTTTCAGGTGGCTGAGACGTCGCTGGGCTCACGCACCACGCAAAAACGGCCCCGCTGAAAGGGGGCCGTGACCAGGGTGGATATGGAGATCCAACCTGAGTACAGATGCTGGCCCAGCACTCACGGCCTGTCAAGCTGGTCCGCAAATGTCCAATTTGAGGTTGACCAACCCCGAACCGTACTGGGGTTGCGCCGAACACGCGTAACGGCTACCGTCGAGCCAGATCCGAACAGCCCGTCGCCGTGAACCGAACCAGTCCACCCCGACAGGCAGCCAGCACAACCCCACCGGGGGAGAGCTGCGGGACCTGGTGCCGCAGCTCTCCCCACCCGACCCGGAAAAGGGGACCCATGACCGACCAGGACTCCCGAACCGACCAGCGTGACGTCACCGCCGCATGGCTCATGGTCTCCGGCCTCACCGACCAACTGGCGGCCACCCGCATCGCCGACGCGCTCATCGCCGCCGGATTCACCAACGGCTTCCCCAGCACCGCCCACGGCGCGGCCATCAACGAGGTCTTCGCCAACCTCCGCCCCGCCGACCGAATCCGACTCGGCGACCTCATCACCCGCAACGCCAACTGCACGGACTGGCCGAAGTGGCTACACAAGGCACTGGAGAACGCGGAACACGAAGACAGCATCGAGGACGACCGCAGGACACTCGCCTCCCAGCTCCGCAATCTCGCCCAGGCCATGGCCGCGGTCCACGCGACACACCAGCGGCTCGTCACCGCCCACGACGTCGAGTACGCCGAGGAAACCCTGTTCCGGACCTACCTCGACCAGGCCCACCTCGCCATCCATACCGCAATCGCCGTCAACCCCGTCAAGCCCCAGGACCGGTGACCACGATGCGCACCCCCGCCAGGATCACCATCCTCGGCTACGACGGCACCGGCGATCCCCCCGACATCGGCGACATCTGGCGGGACCGCGTCATTCCCGAGCTGCGCGCCCAACACCCCGAATTCCGGACCTCTGACCTTGACGTCGAAGGCCACCCGATGCGCAAGCGCGGCGTCGACCGGGTCATGGAGTACCTGCACGCCTGGTTCATCACCAAAGAGCACAACGAGACCGTCCCCGCCCTCACCCGATACACGCAGGTATCCCGGCTCGCCACCGCCGCTGTCTCCGACACCGCCCGCCTGTACGGCGACCTGGCCCGCAACACGACCATCAACTGGCTCGCCGCCCACCACACCTTCGTCATCGCCACCATCCAGGCCCGCCGGCTGCTCACCGAACGCGCCCAGCTCGCCCAGGCCCTGGCCTCCCGCAAGGAATCCGCCGGCGTCTGCGGCCTGCACCGGCCCGGATCGCTCACCCGCCTCTACTACGACGCGCACGTGCCCGCCGACCAGCAAATCACCCTTCCCGACCCGGACACCGACCAGCTCGCCATCGCCGAGTTCGTGGAGCGCAGCACCGAACGTTTCCGCATCCTGCGCGCCACCATCACCGGCGCCTACCCGCCCGGCTTCGAACCCACCCCGCTCGACCCGGCCGCTGCCGCCGACCAGGTCGCCGCCGAATGGGCCGGCAACCCCATCCCGATCAGCCCCGCGCTGGTATACGCGGACCGCGGTGGCCGACGGTGAAGATGCTCCGCGGCCAATATGCGGGAAGCACTGGACATGTCCGCCAGTTCGCCAACGACTGGGTGACCGTCGACATCGACGGCGGCCCGACCAGCAAGGTGGTACGTCCCACCTCGATCCAGCTCACCACCGACGAGGACTTCCAGATCTTCCGCGAGCAGCGCCGGTTCGCACGTCGGTTTCTTCTGGCAGATGTGGGAGCTATACCCGGACGGCACCTTCAACCGCCTGCCCCAGAACCGCGGATCACGCAACTACGTCGGTGCTCGCCGCCGCGGACGGGCCCGACCGGGGCGCAGGCGATAGCAGGGAACGGCGCAACACCAACAGAACCGCCTCGGCAGCCGCCCGGGGCGGTTTTTCGTGCCTCTGACCAGGGGAAACGCGGCCGAAAGTTTTGGATCTTGACG
>Ga0105032_100060_pt1 | contig 13451 bp, 34 predicted proteins | sample RS_126metaG_FD_91481 | JGI IMG/M metagenome (GOLD analysis project Ga0105032, IMG submission 91481) | Switchgrass associated microbial communities from Austin, Texas, USA, to study host-microbe interactions - RS_126 metaG | ecosystem: Host-associated > Plants > Roots > Rhizosphere | place: USA... | reverse complement strand
CGATCCATTCCCTTACGTACGTGAGGAATGGCGATCTCTTCCATGAACATACGCTCATCGATTGCGACATGCTCATTACCAGTCTCGGTGATATCAATCGTAAGTCGCATTTATTTCACTCTCCCAATCGTAGAAGAACATAACGAGACCCGTAGCTACACAAAGCGTCGCCACGATCAACATAAACGCGATCGTCGTTGTTACCCAGATACTTGACAGTTTCGCCGTCAAAGGTTGGCAACTTATCGCCAAGCTTGACACGTTCTCCTTTACGAGGCCCCATCTTAAAGAAAGCCGGGCGCATTTCGGGAGGATTAAACATTACGACCGTCGCTTACGCTTGACGTCATACTTACCATTGATGTGACCAACAACCCTGATCTTAGGCTCACCGGTTTCAGAATTAAAGAGTATCTGACTGTCTGGGTAATCCTGCACTGTCTCGACACCCATTGACTTGATCTTAATGGTGCAGCAATACACCGCACGATTTCCAGTACGCTTTGTGATAACGCCGGGGATTTCGCCCATGATTTCAACCTGGTCACCAGGCTTGGGAAATACCCAGTCAGGGCTATTATAATCCAACATTGTCACGCAGTCCAAAACTGCTCAACATTACCGCCGCAATTGCGCTTACCGCAAGCGATAATGTACTTAGCTGCGTCGTTTACCTCGCCGTCCTGCCAATCGGTAAACTTAACCTGCAACGAAAGAGTAGAGCTACGGACGGACCCGTCAACAGACATGAGATGGTTTCCGCTGTACTCGTTGAAATGTCCGTGGGTGCAGTGACCGGCATACCGCTCAAAGTCGTCAAAGCAACCGTCATCGCCGGTAACCGTCAGAACCTTTCCAGTACCGAACTTAATGTAGCTGCCATTCGCGCCGGTAATGAAAACAAACTGTCCGTGCGCAGACTTAACGAGAGTAAAGTCATCGTCATCCAGAAAAGGGTTCTCTCGGTTTGCCCAAACATAATTCTCAAGCGTCATGCCACGCTCACCGAAATAATCCATAAAGAACGCGCGCAAGGCATCGTTGTCCGGGTACGTGTGACCAGACTCCTCAAACCAAGACTCGAAAGACTTGGTAAGCACATCGTTGCTTTCTGCACGCTCATAAAGCCACTCGTTGAAATCTACCGTGACGTAAGCGTCTGCCTCTTCACCGGCCATGCAATGCACATTAAGCGTAGCCTTAGCCATGTCCTAATCCGTTTCTGTCTTGGTTTGTTGTGCTGTGACTACTACACTACACCTAGGCAGCCGGCTACGCAACAACTCGTTACCCAGCCGTTATCAAGCTATTGTTTACTCAGTCTTTGCCATCCAGGCAATTCCCCAAAGAATTCCAACGCTGACGCATAGTCCAGTCCACAAGTAGAAGCTCACCGGCGCGAAAATCAGTACCAATATTGTTAGCATGAGTGCCGCAAAAGCCATGCAGAGAACGGTTACCGGAAACGGACCGTAGCGCTTGTCTAGCTGCTTAGCGAGTCGTAGCCAGAGAACATCTGATTGTCCAGGCACTTTCGCGTGTCTAGCATTGCTTCGTACAGCACCGGCCGGCTTTGTGAACAAGTCAACGGTAGTCATTTGGTTAACCTCGTTGTTAATCCAGATTGATGTGATTCGGTGTGCTGCGGATAATTGCTCGCAGCTCATGTGCAGCGACTTCGGGACTAGGCATTATCTTAGCCGTGCCGAAATAGGCTAGAATCAGGTTCTTGGCGAGTCGCTGCGTATGTTTTCCATAGTCGCCGCGCAGATGGCGATTGATGAACTCTGTGTCGTGGCGCATTTAGTCGCCAACTCGAAGCAAGCCTACTCCCCCGCCTAGATACTTAGGCAGAATTGGGCCCGGTGAGCACGGGCAGAAACGGATTGCCTTGTGGCAACGGTAGCATTCGTCAACGGCAATCTTGACACCGTTTTCGTCAATCGTATATTGCTGATCTTCTTCACGCACAGGGGAGGGGCGCGTGGCGATTTCTGTCTTGATTGTAGACGATCCGTTTCCGGGCTTTTGCTCTTTACGAGCCAACTTACGGCGGCGCGCGTTCACATCTGCCAAGCTGTAGTCAGACAGCTCTATTCCGTCTTCGGTGATCGCCTTATCCAACAGGTCCAAAGACTCTTCGGAAAGCTTTCCCCGCAATCCGGGTCTCTGTCCTTTTTGGATTAGGAATTCGCGCGCCTTCATTTCACTCCCCTTAACTTGCTGATCTGCCAGCGACTTTCTGCGCTATACTAGCAGTCACTAAATTGCAGTCACATAGCTTGGTATCGCTGAATAAATCGCAAATATGTGCACAGCATTCAGCTAGCTTCGCCGCATAGGATTTAAGGTGTGATCTACTCAGAATGAGAATGAGCTGTCTTGTTATGTCGCGAATATCGATAGCATTATCGATATGCCATTCCATCTGCTCCGTTTCCTCGGGATCACCGAATAGAAAGACGGCCATCATTTCATGGTAACGTTGTTCAGCATGCAGTTTCGGCAACAACGCCATTGCTGCGTCAACTGGATCTGTATAAATTCTGTTTAGGATGTGCCAGTGCAAAACGTACGCTCGATCGCATCGGCGATAGTTTCGAAATTAGTCTGCCCATCGTTCAATTCGGTCAGAGACTTTTCGCCCCAAGGTGTATTCACAATCGGGTCTGGATCATCGAATCCAATCCATTGCATCACCGATTCCGGCAGGTAAAAATATTCGCCATCGAAATGCGTGTAGCCCTGGCTATCCTTTTCCTTGCTGCAAATGCCATGCTTATATGCAAGGATGCACAACAATCCTAGCGACGACACTAGCACATGTCCGTCATTACCTTTAAATTGTAGACCTTTACGAAAGCCCTGTTCGTAGTCGCCGGACCGATGTAAATCGATCCATTCTCTAATTGCATCCTGATTCATCGTTCGGTCCTCTCTCCGAAGTGTGAGTGACAGGATTCGAACCTGACCTAATGTGTCTGGGTACACATTAGCAATTTCCTGCTAACCGGGCGGGCTAGCATTGACTCACAGCCAAACCTATTCCGGTAGGCTAGACATTCCCCGCATCTAGCCTACAATGTAGTTCCACACCTTGTTGTATAGAACCGTTCTTGAATCGTTGACCTTCTTTTCCAAGCCGGCGCCAGCCTGGTAAAAGCCAACTACAGCGCCGCGTGCCTGTCGCGACCACTGCACATATTCAGCAATTGCACTTAGTGCCCCCCAACCAGTATGCTTGATTGGCGCCAACTCTTTACGGTGCCAAATTGACATGATGTCGGCAACCTTGAATGCCCATCGGGTTTCGGCGCCCTTTTTGTTGTCCCTAGGTTCCGGATAGAACCTAAGAATTAATTCGTAAAACTGTGCGTCTGTAACTCGCACCGCATACAACTGCTGAATGCGCCGGGTGAATTCGTTGAAGTAGTTTTCATTCGATCGAATTACTTCAAGTGCATCAGATTCCCCGATTACACTGTGCTTTGTATGCTTAATTGCATACTGTTGTGTTGTTCCGGGAAGTTCTACATTGAGTACGGTCTGACTTGCTTTTCGCACCGGCGTGTTTGACGCTACAAAACTAAACGTCTTATCGTGCGAAACGATGAATGTTACGTAGTTCTTGATTACGTCTGCTGCGCCATCGGGGTCTAGCACGTAATCGTTGGGAAGTTCCGTAACGATGAAAATCTGTCTGCCACCGCGCAAACTGCCTGCCGTTTCAGCTGACGCTTGCGATTGTTGGCTGAAAGCTTCCGCAACCGCAATAATGTCTTCATTTGTTGTTACGTTGTACTTGTCTGTGACAATCGACAATAAATCAGTCTGTCTATCTACCGTTGGCGAATCGCGAACGACTCCTACCAAATCTCCGGCAGACATGTCCCAATGAAAATTTTTAGGAAGAAACTGAGGAAGGCTAACCTTCCGAACATTCCAACCTGTCAAACCGGCTTCCTCCGCCAGAACAGCCGGTCGAACAAACGTTCCACTCGCAATCATTCCTAGTGGATGCCACGGCAATTCTCTCGCGGCAATGTCCACCATTTCGCTGTTGTCTTCATCGAAGTCTTGAGTAGTGGTCACCACTCCCCCATTTCCACCTGATGCGTCATGCTATCACTAGGTAGGCAGCGAGTCAAGGTGGAACTTGATGCATGGTGTATCAAGGTGCAGCGGTCTAGTTGTATTCAGGCATTTGTTGCACCAATTTGCGCAATCTATCTTCTGTATATTTTTCACCGAGATTCAGTACGTCATATGGTATGTCGGGATCGTGACCGACTTTTATAGCAAAGCTTTTGGGAGCGTATACTTCAACAAAGCCACTATCATCATCGATAATGTCGAACCCCCATCCTGATCCATTCGTGTAAATCTTTCTTATCCTTAAACTTACTAGCGCGATGCTTAGCTTTTCGCGAATATTTCTTTTTGTTCTTATGAGGCTTAGCCGCATTACTTCGGCGAAGTTCCTGCACCTGCCGAACTTTAGCTTTTTGATTAGACATTTATTTATTTTAGCAGACTGAGACGCTACCAAGGGTGCCGGCTGTGTAGCTACGTAAAAACGTCTCACTCTGGCTCCGTACTATGCCGTGCTCGCGCTATGTAATAGTCCAACGACTCGCAGAGTATATAGATGTGCCAGTGTGATTCAGGTCACAGTATGTTTGGGCATAGGTCCGAACGCTTTCAAAGCGGAAGTTACCAACGAGTAACGTGACGTCATTAGCTAATTGGTCACGTAGGGTAAAGTTATTTTGACCAACCAACTATTTACTAAACTAGTTCGCTATGCAATAACCTGTTGTCTAGCTCCCGTTGCAACGCTAGCTGAACTGTGACCTGCGTCTCTCTGCTATAGATACGCTCGTAAGATGACTCGTTCGGGTGAATCCAATAAACGGGATAAGGCTCTCGTAACACTACGCACGCGAACAGACGGGTATGACCATCTAGCAATAAGTTCTTATCAGCAATACGTTTGGCAATACCCGGGACTAAAACGCCACTTGCAATTATATCGTTTATCAACCACTGTTGACGCTTTTGTTCCTGTTGGTCGAATACACACTGCCACAACGATCTACTTGGTTTGCGACAGACACACCGAAACTCAGCGCAGCCATTATCGCAGAACACATCTAACGCTATAGCATCTTGCGGTATCCAGTTTCCTTCAATGATGTCAATTGGATTATGATATGTAATTGTTCCTGGTTGCATATAGTTTCTTCTTCTACATCCCGGCCGAAAAACGTTTCTTCGGGCAAATCTATAGCGTCATACTTCCAACGTGGAAGCTGTAACAGTATCAAGCCAAACACCAGATTTAAGCTTTAGTTTATTGCTTGGATCACGGCAGGTATCTCTAAATCTATGCCAGTCAAACAAGTTAACATTGCCAAACGTTCGGTGGCATGCTGAGCAATGACAGCGACTTAAACCAGTCCAACTGCTATCGCAACCACCGCAGTTTATCTTTTCCATTATCTAAATTCACCGACATGCACATAAACATCAAAGATGTCTTTGTCTCGCTTAATTAACAGCCGCCCCGACTCAATCGTTACCTGTTCGGATTGGTCCCTGGCGAGAAAGTCAGCGCAGCGCTCGATCATTTCTCTAAGATCGTCCTTAGATGGCAAACGCTTGTCACCATCCTTGAACTTCCATTTGTAATCTCTTAGCAAGAAGTAGTAAAATACCTTTTCCACTAAGTCATCTGTTACTTCTATCAGATTAGGTCACTCCCTAAGATTCGTTCCCCTTCGTACAAGTCTTCGGCAATGAACTTACGAATCTGCTTGTCTAGTTTACGACTTCTAGCTGCAAGAATAATAATAAATCTAGGCTCGTAACCTTTGTCATTACAGGTGGAGCAGATGTTCACTTGCATGCCCGGCATCAAAACTGATTCGCGTCTTATTAGGTCTGCCTTGGGTTTCTTGCACGACTGACAATTAAATTTCATTTTCTAACCATATCTTAAGTAGCTTTTTATATTCGTCAGAATAAAGCATATCCTTGTGTCTAACGCCTAAAAGCTCATACTGTACGATTCCCATGCCTTGATCGAGGTCTTCTTTTAAGAGAACCCCGAGCACTCCGTCATCGATAATGCTCACTAGATACGCTTCTATCTGGATCGTGCTCAACTCCCTCAAGTATTGCTTGGTACGGAACTATTGCCTTTTCAACACGCTCCGTCAAAGCTACTAGATATGCTCCTAGTTCTTCTTTCTGCCGGTCGCTAAACGACTCTACATTGGCTCGGTACACACGAAGAAATATTACACCGGCAAAATCTTCTTTAGTAACCAAGTCAATAATGAGTCCGCCATACGGCGCTTTATGATTGGTCATAACCTCCCGAGCCTTGCGCAGTAAATCCTGTTCACTCATCGTAGACTTTCCTTGCCATCTTGTTTACTGTTTCGCGCGTCTTATGACTGTTTCTCTCGGGATCGGGAGTACCAAGACGCAGATAAAAGCCACCGAATAATCCTTGCTCTCTATTTGAGCGGCCGAATTCGTAGCATTCTTTTTGCACCGGGCAGCTCAAGCAAAGATCATCTATCTGTCTAGCTATAACTCTGTCTGTTTCGTACAGATCAAAAAATAAGTTAACATCTAAGTTCTGGCACGCAGCAAGTTGCGTCCATTCATAATAATCGGGATTTATACCGATCTGTTCTAAGAATTTTCTATCGTACGAGTCTTTCATACCGTTTCGGGATATCGTAATTACCGTCCCGATTCAAGCTAAAACGATATTGCCGATACCATCTACCTTTAATGAAAACACCATTGGGATGCGCGTAGCCATCCCTAGTGTAGTCTGTAAGAACTAAATCCCAGCCATCCATAGTGACATGCTCTTTCCTAGCCATCAATTGGGCAGCATCATTAGCTGTAAGTATCATTCTATCCACTATACTAGTAAATAGCAAGAGGGTAAACCAAATTAGTTTACCCTCTTGCTTTAAGTCTTAATACTTAGTCGTTCGCTGTAGAGCCTATAGCGCCTTCTGAACCGCCTGCACTACCAGTTCCAGTTCCTTCATTGAAACCATCTTCACCGATAATGCCATTAGTACCATCGTTGTTTACTACAGATGGCTCGCGGTAACGGCGTGGCTTGCGGCCAACTGTTGAATAACGTAGTTCGTCGCCTGTTCCAGTAACGCCTTCGTCTTGACGATCCCAGTAACGTTCTTTTCGATCCGCCTGTGAACCAGTACCGTCGCCGTAATAACGAACTTCGCGGTCACGCTTGCTAAAACCGCCGCCACCTAGCATACGATAAATGCTGGGCAAAGGTGGATTATCAGCTCCGTCTACATCAATAGAGTAGCTTGTAATGCCCTCTTCCATGCGCTCAATATCGCGCGTCTTACGAGCTGCTGCGGTTTCCGGAGTGTAGTCGGGATTTACTAGGTCTCCGTCTGCATCTTTCCAGTTTGCTCCGCTAGAAACCAGCTCCCAATCTCTTAGGTTATCTGCCATATTAGGTCAACCCTCCAATCTTACAAGGTTGATTTTATTATACCAGTTAGCCTAATTCGTTAGCAAATACTTTCTGCCACCTGGTTGGAACCAAATGTCTGCGAGCCGTTCGCATTTCTGCTCTATAGTAGCAACGTTCACAAAGTACCGGAGAATTAAAGGCTTCTAAAATTCCTTCCATTTTCCGTTTTGTATGCGGCTCAACGAACATAAATGGTTGACCATTATCGGTATCGGTATATTCTCGGCCACAACCGCATACCGATGACCACTTGCGGCTAGCTATCGGCTCAAAATCGTCTGGCTTGCTAGCTAATTTGATACCATTTTTAGGAACCAGCAACTGCATATCACATCTAAAAACATAGTCATAGAATATGCTGTAGAAAAGATGGTACGTAACTATGTCGAAGTGATACCTGTCACCAGACTCAACATCAGTCATTTCGAGTCTGATTAATAAATTGTTCATAGGTGTGCTCCACGATGCATTGAGGACAACGGCTTTCGCCATCTATCTTTCCGTTGAATTTAGCCTTATCGCCCGTGAATATATCTCCACGCCCGCACGAACACATTTGGACGTTCCTCGACTGGCGGTGCCTCATTACAAAAATGCTCCTTATACAATGCCGCTCGACCGCAGTCAGAGTACCAGAATACACCTTTAAAGTCAATCGTCCGCATTGCCTCAGAGACTTCATCGAAAGCCAGTTTATCGCCAGGAAACCTAAAGTTTAGAACGATTGGTGAATCATAGACGCGCACTAGAGTTGGATCATCAATGCCGTCTTGGTTCCACAGTAGTCCAGCTAGCCAATAAAGACCGGGCTCTTTGACCACCTTGCCGCCATAGAGCGGTGCACGACCTAAAGCAGCTACATAGTCATTGAACGCATACCAGTCAGGCTCAATAAGCTGCCAGCCGTTAGCTGCGACATTCCAAACTTTTGCAGATTGTCCGGGATTCAATAGAAGCAACGGGCCATCGTATATCCGCCGGGGCGGATTCTGATTCTGTTCTGCGAACACCCATTCATATTGCTCGTCATATTCTGCGGTCGCCTTGCCATCGACGATCTTAAGGGCAGACGGGAAGTAGTTAGTCATGAATAGATAACCTTCTTTATTCCATTGGATCGAATGATTCGAAAACAATCACTGCAAGGACGGCTATACATAGCAGAGCCCACGCTATTAATTCTCGCAACATAGAGCACTCCCCCGCTACAATCCTTTACTCGTCTGATTACCTTTTCTTCTGCATGATAGCTGAGTTTAGGTGCATCCTTATGATACTCAGGATCTAGAAAGTTCTGATTCCAACCTACAGCATGAACTGAGCCACCTATTACTAGCACTGCACCGTGGCGAAAACGCTCTACCGAACGATGTGCCGCTTTTATTGCAAGCTGCAAAAACGCACCGTCGCGATTAGACAAGCTAATCTGCGCTGCGTTACGCTCCTTTAATTGCCCGCATTTCGCTGCTCCAATGCTTGCGCTTCAATAGCCTGGCACGACTTGCATATATCCCACTTGGTTCCGTCTGAATCTTCCCAGGCTTCACTAAGCGGATGTTGCTCGTAGCCAATCTGACAGATAAAATGTCCTTCTTCGGCTAGGCTTCTGAACCACTCGAAACTAGTCATAGACCTATTCTCACAATCGGCTTGCTTTCCGGCAAAAGATCACCCCAGATTACCTTGGTTTCTAGCCCGGCAATTTTTGCTTTAGTGTGACAATCCGTAGTGCCGTAATTAGTAGCACCGCGCAAAAAGAACGCTAGCACTAGGTCAGGCATCTTACCTACCATCAGAGCATTGCGAATAGGTCCAGCTTGCTTGCCATGCTTATTCCAACGAGCAGGATAACCTACTTCTTGTATTGTGTAGCCGTGAGACCGAAACGTACGCTCAGTCTTATTCACAAACTCTTTGGCTAAAGCATCAGCACCTCTAGCTGCACCATGCATTACGATGATGCGCTTGTCATCTGGAAATCTATACTTTAGCTCATCTATTGCTACAGTTAGCGCTCTTGCCACCGCGCCATAATCGTTAAAATCTCTACTACCAGTTACTAAAATTTTCACTCATTCCGGCCTCCTTCCTATTTCGGCTGCAAATTCCTCTTCATACTTTTGCTTCCACTCTTCTACATATTGTAAAGCGTTAGAATAAATGTAGTCATGAGTTACCAAGTCATCTGTCGCTATCGTTGGATCGTCGTGCACCGCGAGAAAATACCAAAGATGCACTCCAAGCTGATATTCGGACATACTCTTGGAATACAAGCGTTCCAAATCGTCCATTAATTAGTTTCTCTGCTAGCCAATCGCTACATAGCAAGACACATAGGCCAATGTATCCTGCAAAGCCTATAAAGTATAGCAGCAAGTCAAAGTATTTGTCCATCACTGCCATGTATTCTTTCAATAACTGCCGGTTTATTTCTTGCTTCCCGGCTCAATAATTGCGCTAATTTGCGCTCGTCTCTAGGTCTCAGCCAGTAATTGCCAAAATGGACCCATTCGTACGTATCAGTGCCAAGGCTCATTACTTCATTGTCATTTAGATCGGTTAAATATAGGCGCACCCTAGGTCTGTCGTGACTATGACCATGGCTCTGTCCGCAATTGAGACACTTCTTGCCACGAACATTAAACTTAGTAGATCCGTTTTCTATTTTGATAGACCAAATGCAGCCGTAGACTGTTGGTAGCGAATCTAATAGAATGCTTCTGAACTTGGCAAAATCGAAGTCTTGATTTAGCTGTCGTCTCATTTTGCGCCGGGTGGCAAAAATAGATACACCGATAACAAATATAGAGACAGCTATAATTATAAGAGCTATCATTCGTATTGGTTTGTTTTCAGAAAGTAGTCATATGTCATGATCCCAGCAACGTTAGCAACATTCATTGAACGGACTGATCCTCTTTGTGGTATTTCCACTACATCATCGCAGACATCAACTAACTTATCTGACAATCCTGGACCTTCCTCGCCAAGAAAGAGCGTAGTAGATTTCTCCCACTGATAGTTGTAGAGATTATTGGTTACTTTTGGTCCGATTTCTGCTGCGACCCGGCGACTGAAATGAGTCCACTCCAATAACTGCTCTAGTGAATCTGTGTGCCAGATGTTTTCATAGTTCTGCGTTCCCACCGCACCGCGGCGATCATAACGCCTTTTGCCAAAGAAGATAATTCCGGAGCAGGCGAATGCATTGCAAGTTCGAATGATATTGCTAAAGTTGAAGTCACCCTGCAAGTTTTCCAGTACATAGACTAGCGAAACTCGTCTAGTATCAATGTCTGCCCGGATAACTTCGTCGGGCAAACCCTTATACCGGTCAATTACGTTGCGTGTGTCGGAATCCCAACTTGCGATCATTCACAATCCGTTCTCGGGTACTCTTCCTCATCGTCGTATTGCATCTCAACGCCGTTATCTGTGTAGCCAATAGACTCCCACTGCGACCAGTCTACATCGGGTATCCAATAGACTGGCTCATCTTGCGGCGTGTCGCGTGTCATCTAATAGCCTCTTCTAGCTTACGGGACTCTCTAGGCGTGAAACCTTCTTTGTCAAGCGCGACACGGTGCGCATTGGTGTGATGTTGACACAAGCTAATTTCAAGATCACCTTTGCAGAAAGTGTGTTTAGCTATCGCGCCGCATCTATCACAGAGATTCGCCATGTTGCTTGTTCTCCTGAGACATACCGACTGCGGCGGCGACCATATCTTGCAAGAAAAATTCAAATATGTACTTGAATCTATCTTTGGTCTGCTGCGAGCAGCCTGTCCGTAGAATTAGGTTCATGCAATAATTCACTACGTGCGCCGCATTATGCATTTCAGCTAGCGCTAGCGCTTCGTACATATCTGACGGTCGCATGCCCATAGTTTGCGCTAGCAACCGTTCGTTTTCACTATAGTCCACTAGACTTCATTAGCCTCCTTATTACAGCTACATTCTAAGTATAACATTCATAACCATCTGCTGCACAAGCGGATCTTGGTTATGGCCTTCTGGCGTTAGAATCCAGCGTAGATAGCCTTTTTCGTCTGGCACGGGATCTATATAGTTCATCCGCCAGAAAAACAGCACAGCTTCATTATTACGTATGGTGTGAAATACGCAGTCTCTATACCATAGTGGGAACTGTTCGCGCACCGTGCCGAAATCGAACCGCATGATATAGTTGTCTTCGTTTTCACCGACGCGGACTAAAGCTCCCCATTCATACATAGCTGTAAGTATATTGTCAGGTATTGCTAAATCTTCTTCGCTCATACATTTATTTTACCGTAATTTCTCTATTTCGTCAGCACGCAGAACGCTTACTTTGTTCCCCGGCAGAAATAGCGCGGTGCGACCCTGAGTCAATGTGTACTGCAAAGACTCAATCCCGTTGTGAAACAGAAACTCAACGTTGTTGGGGTCTCTCTTGTAGATCACCGCCTTGACGTTCTGGATCTCAATAAGATCCGCGAGAACCGATGCACTGTTCGTGCCGGTAAAGGTAATCGCCTCAACTTCTATCTGCATCAGCATCGCTAGCTCGTCTTTCTTGTAAATCTATAAGTTGTTGTAACTTGTCATCAATGCTGACCAGTAGATCAATTACTTTTCGATTGCTGTCTGGAAGATTCTCAAGAAACGTCTCTAAACTCTTTGGCAATCCAAGCATCTAGCTTTCCTTGCTCTTTTAGCTGCCGCAGAATCCATACATATACTTCCAAGTATGCGTCCGGCTCTGGATAGCCATGGTATCTAATCAGTGTACCTATATCTTCTACACAATTATTGTAGGCTATTTCACCGCCCAGCTCTAATGCACCGCTGCGGATAATGCGGTGAACATCTGAAAGGCTTTGCGTGTAAAGCGCGGCTGACTGCTTGTATTCTTTAGCGTTAGCTAGTTCTTCAATTAGCTTCTGCTGCGACTTCGACATCTTTCTTGTTTGCCCGCTCTATAATCGCCTCGGCTAGATACTTGTCTGCATTCTCTAGCAGCATCATCAGACCCAAAAGTGAAAGCTCATTCTTTAGGTCTACGTTGAGAATTACCTCGGCTACCGGAGATTCGCCAAGCTTAGTTAGCGAAACTGAGTAAGAGTTAAGTCCACGAGACTCAACAACGATGCCTAGGTCTTTAATGTCATCTACTAAGTTGTCTGAAATATCCATAATTAATTCTTGTTGTTAAAGAGCCGGGGAGTTTGTGGCTCCCCGGCTGTATTTTTAAAGTCCCCAGCGGTCCGAAAGCATCTTAGCAATGTCTTTCCACGAGTGGACGTAAGACATCATCAATCCAGTTTCTGGATCATGCTCTAAATCATCGTTCATGTTGATAATAAGAGCTAGCCCGCCGTCGTCTTCGTCAATAGCTTCACTTACGTGATAATAAGCTTCGCTGTTATCCGACCATGATAGGCCAAAAGCCTTGCCGATCTGCCCGATTGCGCAATGTGCGCCGGTAGCGTGATCTATATATAGTCCGCTGGTGCGCTCTAATTGTTCATCTGCGTTTGCTAGAGCGTAGACAGCCTTCTTACGATTAAGCTGTATATCTTCCTGGCTGAATTGTACTGCTGGTTCAAATTTCAAGAGACTTATCCATTCTTCATCAGTCATATTGTTCTTCAATCATACGCGCCCCGCCGAAAAATCTGCTGCAATTGCCGGGGCAGACGCATCAAATCCAATAATGTCTAGCATTCCTGCATCAGCCGGATCAGCAATAGTGAATCCAGTAGAGCTTACGCCGGCTACAATCAGCTTGGCGTCAATACCGCTGTGCTGACGGTAATCTTTAATCGCTTGGAATGGGTGTACGCGACCAGCCCAAGTTTCATTATCTGTGTAAACCATGAAACTATCGATATCTACACCGTTTGCCTTAGCCCAAACCATCGGCTGTG
>Ga0105032_100059_pt1 | contig 13588 bp, 17 predicted proteins | sample RS_126metaG_FD_91481 | JGI IMG/M metagenome (GOLD analysis project Ga0105032, IMG submission 91481) | Switchgrass associated microbial communities from Austin, Texas, USA, to study host-microbe interactions - RS_126 metaG | ecosystem: Host-associated > Plants > Roots > Rhizosphere | place: USA... | reverse complement strand
CCTTGTTGGATACGTCCCGGCAGCGACGCTGCGGTATGTACATGCAGGCGTCGCGGCGGGTCCGCACTGCTATCGCGTGAAGGGTGTCACCGCCGACAACTTCACCACGGCCGGAAGCGCCGTGCTCGCGAGTTCGTGTAAGACGAACATCGCGCCGCCCCCGCCGAACCCGAACCCGCCCGGGTCCGTGCTGGTTGTGACGAATCCCACGGCCTATGAGGTCCGACCGAATTCCACTGGGACGATGACAGCCTCCCGTATCGGCATCGTCCCCTTGGGCACGTTATGCACGCAGGAAACGCGCACGGCATCGAGCGTGATCTACAACCGCATCGATCCCAAGGCGGTCGATCTGATCAACTGGCCGAATCGACTTCCACCAGCGGACGTATTCGCGAGGTGCGCAGCAGATACTGTCCCCGCTTCCTGAGCGAACGAGAAGTAGAGCGATGGTTTGCGGCGGTCGACGCCTGCCGAAAGCCAAAGCCACCCCGCGTGATCTGGCCGCCCCCGCGCAGGTATTCCGTGATGGTCGTTGAGGTGTCCTGGGACCGGAACGGATTCCGGATCTAGTTCATGAGCACGCTGTCGCGGACATTTGTTGACACTCCGAGCAGCAGTTGGATTCTGGCGTCGGATCACTCGATTGCGTCGGCTATCTCGATGGCGATCACCCATCCGCGGGCCAATGCCTCGTCACAGAGCTACGAGCTGCACCGGCAGTGGCCGAGCCAGCTTGAGTTCACATATCCGATTATCGTTCTTGGAGGCCGGTATCCGTTCCGGTTCGTGCTCGATGTGGCGCCTGTCGGAGCGACGCTCGGGCAGTACTACGTCGATACGGACTACGGTGTCATCCGGTGGCCCAGTCCGACGATCGGCACGCATTCCTGGCAAGTAACGGTATACGACCAGAGCTTGTCCAGCGTGACGGTCGCATGGACGCAAGAAGTAAGGGATCGAGAAGACCCGGCATATTTCGTATTTGTTGACTCGGCGAGCGGAAACAATGGCAATAACGGCGCCTACAGCTCTCGCAAGCAGACGCTGGTCGGTCCGTACGGGTCGAGTTCATCCGACGCGACCCACGCCAACAAGCAGATGTTCCTCAGTGGAACATTCCAGATCGGCGGTGTGAGCGGGCTTGGGTACTCAGGAACTCATAGCCAGCGCCTGAACTGGAACAACAACAAGCCGAAGGTTTGGGCAGCGATTCCGGGGTCTACGGCGACTTTGGTCGGAAACTCCGCCCACATCGAGTTGGGTGCGACGAACGGCGGCTGTGGCTTCCACCGGGTTCGGTTCACACAGCCCACATTGCCGGATGGTCCGCTGGTCACCGACTACACCAAGCGTTTCGTGGCTGGCACCAGTGCCGCAACGAAGGACTTGCTGATCTACTCATGCACCATGGTCGGCACCGGAGCGGCTCCGGTGGAGAGTTCTAATCCGGCGTGCTTCTTCCAGCGCTCCGGGACGTTCGGCGGCGGGTTTGCGATCTCCCACAGCACGTTCGATGACTGCGATCAGTGCGCGTGGCTCCTGTGCTACGGCGGCACGAACGGGGTCATCCAGGAAAACGTCGTCGTCAACGGCCAGACGGGCCCGAGTGGCACGACCGCGATCTACTTCAAGGGCGATCCGATCATTCAGCGCTGGTCGATCCGCCGGAACCGGTCGACGGGTACGGGCGTGATGGGCCCTATTGCGAAAGTCGACTGGCTTGCGGATGCCGCGACCCGCGATTATATCGAGCTGAGTCACAACACGTGGTTTTCGGCCGGTGCGACGCCGTTCGCGCTGGGCTTCCTTGTAGGCGAGACCGACGGCAACTACGGAAACAACATCCGCAGCTTCAGGAACTCTTGGCGAGTCAACTACAACTCAGTGCAGATCACGACGGCCGGGACGATCAGCTTCATCAACGACGCCATTCAGCACGACGGCTCGAAGACGGACGGCATCGAGGCCACGAATTCTGCGCGCATCAGCAAGACGAGCCTCATTCAGGCCACCAGCGGAGTATTTGACGCTTCCATGTTGTTGACGAGCACCTACAACTCCCAGCGCGGAACGCACGGGGCTGAGGTGGCATAGTGGCTGTAGCATTTTCAAGCTCATCGAGCGGCAAGGACGAGACGGGGACCAACAACACAGCCACGGCCGCCGCCGTCAACGGCAATGTAACGAACCCTTGTGTGATCGCGGTTGTCACCTACCGAAACAACGCGAGCCAAACGATTACTGGCGTCACCCATGACGGTAACGCCATGACCCAGATCGGTTCGACGGTGTCATCCGGTGGCGGATCGGTGGGCATGTTCTACCGGGTAGGAACCACGACGACCGGCAACGTCGTTGCGACGCTCAGCGCGAACACGCTCGGCATCCATTGCATGGCGCTGGTCTTTTCCGGGGTGAACCAGGCGGGGCCGATCGGCACTGCAGCGACAAGCAACGCCGGAGGAACGGATGTTGAGCTCACGTCCACTGCCGCCGTGAGTTCGGCCGCGGATGGGATGTGCGTCGACGGGCTCTTCTGTCGGGCTGCGGCGACTGCGATCACTGCGAACGGCGGGCAAACAGAGCAGGAAGCGGAAAGCACCGCAGGTTCCATCTTCGGCCGCGCGAGTTACGAGGCCGGTGCCGCATCCGTAACGATGGGCTGGACGTGGACCGGCGCAACGCGCTACGGCCACATCGTGGCTCCTCTCGTCGCCGCCGGCGGCAGTTCAGTCGCCCCGAGGGCGCAAGCACACTACCGACGTAGAAGGGCAGCATGAAAATCCTGAAGCAGTCAACGGCGGTTACGCCGAAAGTCGGTCCATTTCTGGACGCGACCGATGGTGTGACCGCAGAGACAGGGCTCACTATCTCACAGTCCGATTGCGTCCTGTTCAAGAACTACGGAGCTGGCGCGCAGAAGAACGACAGCAACGCGGCCACGCACGACACCGGCGGCATGTACGGCGTGCCGTTCGATACGACTGACACGGCTACTGTCGGTCCGTTGCAGCTGCTGATCAACGAGTCGGGCGCGCTGCCGGTGTGGGAAACATGGTACGTCCTGCCGGCGAACGTTTTCGACTCGTTGCAGGGTACCGACCTCCTGCAGGCCGATGTTCAGGCGATCAATGACAGCACGAGCGCCGCGGACAATCTCGGCGCATCAGCCTTGGGTATCGTCCGCGGCACCTCTGACAACACCGGCTTCACCGGTACAGCGACCCAGTTCGAGGCCTCGGACATCACCGAGGCGACAGCCGATCACTACAACGGCCGTGTGATCGTATTCACTTCGGGCGCTCTGGCCGGCCAGGCGACGCTGATTACGGACTACTCGCTCTCCGGTGGGCGCGGGCACTTCACGGTTTCGACATTGACGGAGGCGGTCCCGAACAGCAGCTCGTTCGTGATCGTGTGACATGGCGAGCCTCGCCGGGGCGATAACCACCCTCGGCCTCGCCGGTGTATCGGTTGCTGCACCGGTATTCGATTCGGAATACCTCACGGTCCCGCGACCGTACACGCAGACCTTCACAACGCTCGCGCTGGACGGCACGAGCGGCCTTTACCACACCGATTTTTCAGGAAAGGCGTTAGAGACGACAGCCCTGCTGTCTGTTTCGGACACCGCTTCCCTCTCGGCAACAGAACAGCCGGTTGACAGCCAGGAACTGGCCGTCTCAGACACCGCACGCCTTGCGGCATCTGAGAGTGTCACGGTTCTGCGGGCGATCGCCGCGAGCGATACCGCTTCCCTGACGGTCAATGAGACCGTCCTGCTGAGTATCAGCGGCGTCAACGCCGTCTCGGCAAGCGATACCGCATCGCTCAGCGTCACAGAGTCGGTCGCGATCGCTGTCACGGTCGAAGTCACAGACACCGCGTCGCTGACCGTCACGGACTCGGCAACCGTCGCGACGATCACCGAGGCGAAGGATGTCACCGACACCGCCTCGCTATCGGCGACAGAGACTGCGCTAATCGAGGCATTCGTCGGCGTTCAGCCGGTCATCGCCGAAGACACGGCGCTCCTTGCGGTAACTGACAACGCTGCTGTCGATGAACGGCAGCAGATCGCGCACATCACCTTCCGGCTCCTGAAGCCGAGCATGAGGTTCGAATTGCTATGAGTGATCCACAGCCACAGGTAGTCGGCCGTCTCGTGAAGATGGACGGCGAGTGGAAGGACGGGGAGATCCCCGAGAACCCGCAGGAGCACCCGGCCTGCTCGGAAATCATCGAATTCAAGAGCGGCGAAGTGCCGAAAGTCGTTTATCGGAGAGACCCATGCCTCTAACCACCGCAGGCGCCACTCTGGCCGTGCAGGGCTTGCTGGACGAGTCGGCGACGTACCCCACGAATACCAACTCCCACCTGGGAGTTGGGGACTCCAGCACCGCGTTCTCGGCCGCCCAAACGGATCTGCAGGCCGCCACCAACAAGCTGCGCAAAGCCATGGAAGCGACCTATCCCCAGCGCTCCGGGCTAGCCGTGACCGTGCGAAGCCTCTTCGGCACCTCCGAGGCCAACTTCGCATGGGCCGAGTGGGGCTGGTTCAACGCGTCTTCCAGCGGAACCATGATCACCCGCAAGGTCGAGGCGCTCGGCACGAAGACCAACACCCAGAGCTGGCAGCTCACGGCCACGATCACCTTCGCGGCGGCGTAATGGCCAGAGACGTCGTGCAGGAGGCCAGCTCCTGCACCTTCCGCGTGCGGTTCTACGCAGAAGATCACGGCGAGGTGACACCTGACACCGTCCAGTGGCGCCTGCGCGACGTCACGAACTGCCGTGTCCTGCAGGACTGGACATCCATCACGGCCGCAGCCTCGATCGATATCGCCATCGATGCGAGCCTGAACGAGATCTACAACTCCCGCAGCTGTGGAGATCAGGTGCACGTGCTGTCCGTACAGGCGAACGCAGGGCAGACGAACCAGTTCTCGGACGAGACCCGCTACGTGGTCAGGAACCTCAAGGGGTTCTCGTGAGCTTCGCGAGCCTCGTCGGACGCCTGTCGGATGACGAGATGGTCCGCCTTCAGGGCCTCGCTCGTTCAGCCAGATGGCATGAAGTCAGGCAATACCTGACTGCCGAAGTGACTGACTTCTGGGAGCCCTGTGCCCGAGCGTTCTTTATCCTCGTACCGCCCCGGGCCGAGATTCATCGCCACAGCGACGAGGCCATCAAAGGCGTTACACATCACCTCGTCCTGCAGACCAATCCCAAGTCGCTGAACTGGTGGATTGAGAACGGCGACGAGCGAAGCATCCATCTCGAAGCCGGCCATCGCTATATCGTCCAGCGTGACCCGGTTCACTGGGCCACGAATGACGGCGTGACGGATCGAATTCACCTCCTGGTGGAATATGGCGGGTAGACCAAGGGGCATTTGGACGCCGGACGTCGTCCGCGCGCGCATCAAGACCACCAAATTGATGGAACGCCTTCAGAAATACGCACTTGGTCAGGAAGAGCAGGGCAAGAAAGTAGAGCTCTCGACGAGCCAGATTCGCGCCATCGAGATCCTGTTGCGGAAGGCTGTTCCTGACCTATCGAGCGTAGAGCATTCCGGCGAGATCGCCCACACGCACACAACCGAGATGAGTGAGGCCGAACTTGAGCGTATCGCCGCAGGAGGCAGCCCGAGAGCTGCTGGCGAGACGTCGAGCACGCACTGACCTTCGGGCGTTCGCGCAGTACACGACGCCGAGTTGGTCCGCGGGGAAGATTCACCGGGCGATCTGCGACCAGCTTGACCGTGTAGAGCGCGGTGAGGTGGACCGGCTCCTGTTGCTCTGCCCGCCACAGCACGGCAAGTCGCAGCTTACGAGCCGGCGATATCCTGCGTACCTCCTCGGCCGCAATCCGAGGCGAGATGTCATCGCTGCGAGCGCGACGGCAGAACTCGCGGAGGGTTTCGGTCGAGACGTTCGTAACTGCATCGCTAGCCAGGAATACCGCAACGTTTTCCCAGCGACGGTGCTTGCAGAGGACTCGCAGGCCCGGGGTCGCTGGAACACGCAGCAAGGCGGCGGCTACTACGCGGTGGGAGTCGGCGGCCAACTCTTCGGCCGCGGCGGCATGGGGATTGTGGACGACCCATTCGGGTCGTGGGCAGACGCTCAAAGCGAGCTCCAGCGTGAGAAGGTCTGGGACTGGTATCGCGGTACGTTCTATAACCGCATCCGACCTGGCGAGCCAATTATCGTCATCCAGCACCGGATGCACGAGGATGACCTTGCTGGCCGCCTGATCGAGCACCAGAAAGCTGGTGGTGATCGCTGGGAAATAGTCGAACTGCCGGCGGACGTGAATGACCCGCCGTGGAGCGAGCGATACGACCGCGCGGCGCTTGAGCGCATCCGGGCCAACACAGATCCGCGCCAATGGTCAGCCCTGTATCTGCAGAACCCGACGCCAGACGAGGGCACGTTCTTCCGGCGTGAGTGGTTCAGGCTCGTGGACCCGAAGAAGGTCAATGGCCACAAGTACACAACGGGTGACTTCGCCGTCACGGAAGGAGATGGCGACTTCACGGAGATCGGAACGCACGTCTACCAGGACGACATCCTGACGCTTGGTGTCGAGGGCTGGTACGGGCAGACCACGGCGGATACGTGGATCGAGCGGCTGATAGATCAGTTCTCGACCCATCGTCCGCTGTGCTTCTTCGGTGAGTCTGGACCGATTCGAAGAGCGATAGAGCCGTTTCTGCTGCGCCGGATGACGCAGCGGCGGACGTGGTGCCGTCTTGAGTGGCTCGTCAGGAGCCACGACAAGCCCACGACAGCCAGATCGCTTCAGGCCCTGGCTGCCAGCGGGAAGGTGCAGATCGCCGATACGGAGTACGGCCATCACGTCCTGACGCAGCTACTGCAGTTTCCTGCAGGCAAGTTTGATGACGCGACTGACATGGCTGCCCTCATGGGCATGGCCATAGCCGATGCGCACCCTGGCATTACCGCAAAACAGCAGCCGAAGGTTGCTCCTGACCCATACGAGCGTGACCGCGATGACGAGGACAGCTGGAAAGTAGCCTGATGGCCGAGAAGAAAGACGAACCTCAATTTGCTGACGACGATCACGAGATGGTCGTGCAGCAGTTTGAAGAGTTCGCCGATGGCACCATCACGCCCCGTGCAGCGGCAGAGAAATGCCGGGATTACCGTGACGGCAAGCAGTGGACGGCTGAAGAGCGCGAGATCCTGAGGAAGCGCAAGCAGCCGTGCATCACGGACAACAAGATTCAGGACAAGTGCGACACCCTGCTCGGCATCGAGAAGCAGATGCGCACCGATCCAAAGGCGTTCCCGCGTAATCGTTCCGAGGAGGACGAGCAGAGCGCCGAAGCTGCGACTGACTCGCTGCGCTTCATCGCTGACCAGAGCTTCTATCAGATCAAGGCACGCAAGCAGGCTGCCGACAATCTGATGGTCGAGGGCCTGTGCTACGGCCAGGTCGTGGTGGAGAAGCGAAAGGGCCAATACGCCAAGGTGTGCATGGAGCACATCCGGTGGGATCGCGGCTATTACGACATACATTCGCTTGAGCCGGACTTTGCCGATAAGCGCTACTGCGGTTACTTCACATGGATGGACAAGGATCAGGCCGCGGAGAAGTACCCGAAGAAGAAGGACGCGCTGGAGGAGTCCATCTCCCAGACGTCTGAGAATGGGCCCGATCGGTCGCTCGATGACAAGCCGCGGTTTGTGATCACGGTTCGCAACCGCCCACGCGTCCAGGTCTTCAAGCACTACTTCATCAAGGGCGGCGTGTGGCACGAATGCGTCTGGGTACGCGGCGGATGGCTCGAAGAGCCGAAGCCCTGCGCCTACAAAGATGAATATGGCGAGCCGATGTGCTGCCTTGAGATCCAGGCGCTGTATCGGGACGCGGAGGGCGCGCCTTATGGATCTGTCCAGCGATACCTTGACCTGCAAGACGAGCACAACAAGCGCCGCTCGAAGATGCTGCATCTGCTGACCGCAAAGCGGGTCATCGCCCAGAAGGGTGCTATTACGGATGCAGATGGAGGACTCAAGAAGATTCGGGAGGAGCTCCACAAGCCCGATGGCCTGATCGAGTACAACGGCGATATCAGCCAGCTCCGGATTGAGGACAACCTGGCCGAGGCAGAAGGCCAGTGGCGCCTTCTGCAGCAGACTGACATCGCGCTTTCCCAGACCGGACCGAACGCCGCGCTGGCAGGAACTTCCGGCGATCTCTCTGGGGTCGCCAAGGCGCGCGATCAGCAGGCCGGTCAGCTTCCGGTGTCGCCGCTCTTTGAGGCTCTTGATGCTTGGGAGCTGCGCATGTACCGGCAGGCATGGTGCCGCGTGAAGCAGTACTGGAAAGCCGATATGTGGGTGCGCGTCACGGACGACGAGGAGAAGATTCGCTGGGTCGGTCTCAACCAGCCCGTGCTCATGGGCGACATGCTCGCCAAGCAGGCCGCGAAGAATCCCGAGTTTCAGCAGCTTCCGCCAGAACAGCAGCGCGCCATCATGGAAGAGATCGCCCTGCGCGCCGAGTCGCGCCAGCAGATGCTGGACGACAAGACGGGCAAGCCCATGCGCAAGAACGATGTCGCGGAAATGGACGTGGACATTATCATCGACCGCGGTCAGGACGTTGTCACGGTCCAGCAGGAGGAGTTTGCGCAGCTCGCCGAGATCGCCAAGGGTCGGCCCGAGATCCCCTTCGACGTGCTCGTGGAGATGAGCCAGCTACGCTCAACCACGAAGAAGCGCGTTCTGGAGCGCATGAAGGGCGCGAACGATCCTGTGGCCCAGCAGCAGGCGCAGTTCCAGCAGATGATGCAGCAGCTCCAGGCACTGATCCTTCAGGCGCAGGTCAGGAGCGAGAACGCAAAGGCTTCGAAGGACGAAGCTGCCGCCGTCGAAAGTCAGGTGGACGCGTCCGTAAAGGTCGCGGAGTTCACGTCGCCCCAACAGAAGACCACCGCGACCGAGAGCACGGATGGCAAGGGCGCGACGAAGACACAAGTTTCAGTGAATTAATACCCGCCGCCGGGGTTTCTCGGGCGTATCGGTGCCGCCGGCCGTATCGGGCGTTTCGGAGTGAGCAGTGAGTGAAACACAGGAGAGTCTGAGCAGCATTCTGAGTGGATCGAGTCCGGCTACGGACGTGAAACCTGCGGCAGAGCCCGCAGCCGCTACGCCGTCGGTAGCGAAAGAGCCGGCAGAAACGACTGAAAAGCCAGCACAAAAGGCCGAGAAGCCTGATCAGGCGCGCGACGAATCCGGGAAGTTCGCGAAGGCAGAGAAACCGGAAGAGAAGCAGCCTGAGAAGCCTCGTGCCGATGTGGCGGCAATCATGGATGAGCGCAGGAAGCGTCAGGCGCTGGAGCAGCGCATCCGCGAGTTGGAAGGTACGCAGAAGCCTAAGGAGAAGCCGTCCGTCTTCGACAATGAAGACGCGGCGATTGCCTCTCGTGTGGACGAGCGTACCGGACCGATGGCGGAGCGGCTGTTCCGCCAGAGCATGAAGATCGCTCGACTCACGTACGGCGATTCATTCGCAGAGGCCGAACAGGCTTTTGCGGAGGCGGCCGAACGTGATGAACGGCTCGTGGAAGCCTGGCGCAACGCAGATGATCCCGGGGAATACGTCTACACCGTGGGACTTCAGATCAAGGAACTCGCCGATGTCGGCGGGGACTTCGTGAAGTACCGCGAGAAAGTGACGGGCGATCTCAAGGGACAGCTGTCGGAGCGCGACGCGCGCATCAAGGCCTTGGAAGCCGAAGTCGAATCACTCAAGAAAGCCCAGACAGACCTGGAGTCCATCCCGAGCTCACTCAACGGCGCCACGTCCGGCCCGTCACCCAAGGTGACAGATGCCGACGCGGACAGCCTCACCAAGATCGTCCGATTCGGTAACCACTAACGCGACACGACTCGCTACGTTCGATTGAAGAAGGCGCCTGTGGCGCCTTTTTTATTGGGCGATCCGAGCGCGTGCCGCATGGAAACACACATGGGCCAGACCGCAGTCCCGACTAACGCTCGGGTCGTCAAGTATCAGAATGACTTCTTCCGGGAGTTCATTCGCTCCAACAAGTTCTCCCGCTACATCGGAACCGACGAGAACTCCCCCATCCAGACGGTGGAGGATCTCAGCAAGGGCAAGGGCGAGAAGGTCAAGATCTATCTCGTGAACCAGCTCGGCGCGACCGTCGCCAATGGCGGCATTCGCACGGGGTACCAGACGCTGAAGGGTCACGAGACCCCGATGGATACCCGGTCGAATGAGCTGACCATCGGCCTCTCGCGCTTCGCCGTGTCGATCTGGGAGTCCGACAAGCAGTTCTCCGCGATCGATCTCGTGGAGGCGCGTCGCTCGGTCCTGATGGACAACTTCAAGACGTACTTCCGCGACCGGATCATCACCTCCTTCGGATCGATGTCCATCGACGGCACCACGCACTACGCGTATGCCGACGCGGACGAGACGACGATCAAGGACGTGTGGCTCGCGAACAATTCCGACCGCGTGCTCTTCGGAGCGGGCGTCGGTAGCTTCACGGATCACTCGGCCGATATCTCGCAACTCGACACGACGAACGACATCGTCAACGACGCGAACCTCAAGCTGCTGAAGGACAAGGCGAAGGCCGCCAATCCGATCATCCGTCCGATCCGCGTGCGGGATGATGAGGAATGGTATGTCGTGTTCATGGGCACGAAGCTGTTCCGTCAGGCACAGACGGCGCTTGCGCAGCTCAACCGGGAGGCGTGGGTACGAGCGTCGGGTGAGAACAACCCGCTATTCACGGGCGGTGATCTCATTTCGGACGGCCTGATCATCAAGGAAGTGCCGGAGATCAGCCCCCTTGCGGGAACGCCTGGAGCCTCTGGAACGACCTCTGTCGCGCCGTGCTATCTCGTGGGTGCTCAGGCCCTCGGTTACGCGATCGCCCTGCGCTCCAAGATGATCGAGGACACAGACGATTACGGCGAGGTGAACGGAGCCGGCGTGAAGATGCTGGATCAGGTCGCCAAGCTGTATTTCGGCTCGGGCGCCACCGACACGACCACTCCGAAGCAAAACGGCGTCGTCACCGGCTACTTCGCGTTCGCGTAACACCTTCCACTTTTCAGGAGAACTCACATGGCCGGTGAAACAACCGCAACCACCAACCTCGATCCACCGATGGACATGCCGGCTGGGCTGTTCCTCGTGCCTTTCGCGCTCAGCTATTCGACCAGCCAGAATGAGTCGAATGACGTGATGGAGGCGGGCTATCTGCCCGCCAATGTCACTGTGCACGGCTTCTTCGTGAAGGCGACGGACATGGATACGAACGTGTCACCCGCCGTCGTGCACAAGTTGACTCTCGGCTCGACTGACCTCGTCACCGGCATCACCGCCGGCCAGACGGGCGGTCAGGCGGTCTACGCATGCACGCCGACGACCATCACCGAGAAAACAAAGCTCACCGTCACGACAACGACTGCCGCGGCAACCGCTGCGGCTGGAACGCTGTACGTCTCGGCGCTCTGCCAGAAGTAACCCATCGGGGCGGGACTGACACCGCCCCATTCTTCGGAGATTCCATGGCAAAGTTTATTTTCATTGGTGATCCGGGCGTGAACGCGAAGGAGAAGGCGAAGACGCCTGAGATCTCGTATCTCGATCCAGTGACCCGCAAGCCGATCACGTTCCAGCTGAATGGCCCGGGAGTTGAGGCGCCTGACTGGCTTGCGCCACGCCTAGAAAAGAGCTCGCACTTCAAGCGCGTGGAAAAATGACGCCGACGGAGCTGAAGCTCTCGGTCCTTCGGGAGCTTCGCATCATTCCTGCGGGCGAAGCGGACGCGCCAGCGGAATACACGCAGATCGTGAGCGACAAGTACGCGTTGCTGTACGAGATGCTCTCGACGCAAGGACTCACGTCGTGGTCTGAATTCGCAGATATCCCATCGGACGCCGCACAGCCGCTGACGATGATGCTGGCGTGCCTGTGTGCAAGCCCTTTCGGAGTAAGCCTCGAAAGACGCGCGGAGCTCGAACAGGCCGGTGCGCTCAATCTGGCGCCGGTGAAGGGAGGCCCTTCGCTTGCGGAACGCCAGTTGAGGCGAGTGATGGCGCAGAGTTACGTGTCCTCTCCCGCGCGGTCGGAGTATTTCTAGGTGCGCATCCCGTTCGGGACGGGAAGCTACAAGCTCGGCGACTCCGCGCACTTCTCAGCCCAGCGGATGGTGAACTGCTATCTGGAGCAGGCGCCGCCGGGCTCCGAGGTGGAGTTCTACGTCCGGCAGAGCTGGGGCATCAACAACTGGGCAACGCTAGGTGACGGCCCATTGCGTGGTGGTGATGTCGTGCGCGGTGTGCTGTACGTCGTCTCGGGCACGACTGCCTACCTCATTTCAACCGCCGGCACGGCCACCATTCTCGGCACCGTGCATGGATCTGGGAAAGTCGACATCCGCGGCGACGAGACGAACGTCGTCTTCCTGTCTGACCGCGTCATGTATCACTGGGACGGTTCGACGTTCGCCATCATCACGGACGAGGATGCCCCATCGACCGACTGGCTGGAGAATCTCGACGGCTACTACATTGGCTCGGACGTAAGCACGGGTCAGTTCCAGATATCAGCCAACCGCGATCCCTCGACGTGGGAGGCGCTGGACTTCGCGAGCGCCGAATCGAACCCGGACGACATCGTGACGGGCATTGTCGATCACGGCGAGCTGCTGATCTTCGGCACGGAGTCAGGCGAGGGCTTCTACAACTCGGGCAATTCCGACTTCCCGCTGGAGCGCGTTCCATCCGCCCAGTGGGAAATCGGCATTGCCGGGGCTCATGCACGCTGCAAGTTCGATAATAGCGTGGCGTTTGTCGGGTCCGATTTCGTGGTGTATCGCCTGAGCGGCTATACACCGCAGCGGATCAGCGAGCACTCGATCGAGTCGCGACTGAAGGGTGCGGCGGACAAGAATTTCCGCCTCATGTCGTGGACCGAGGCAGGACACAAGTTCCTCAGCATCACGTGCGCGGATTTCACGTTCGTGTACGACGTCGGAACGCAGCTCTGGCACGAGCGGCAGTCGCACGGGTACAGCTACTGGCGGCCGTTGTGCGTGGTGAACGCCTACAAACGGGTATTCGCAGGCGATGCGATCTCCAACAGGCTCGGCGAGCTTACGCCAGATGTCGTGACGGAGTGGGGTTCGGTACTTCGATCATCGGGGACCTGTCCGCCGATCACTGACGACAATAAAGCCGTGACGCACGATCGGCTGGAGCTGATCTTCGAGTCTGGCGTGGGGAATCTCACGACGACCGATCCACAGGTCATGCTCCGCTGGTCCGATGACCGCGGGCGTACATGGTCCAGTGAGAAGTGGCGCAAGCTCGGCGCACAGGGTCAGTACAACAAGCGCGCCGTGTGGCACGCGCTCGGGCAACCGAACTCGCGTATTTATGAGTGGGCGGTTTCTGATCCCGTCAGACGCACATTGATCGGCGCGACACTCGAAACAGAGCGGGGCGAGTACTGATGGCTGGCGTCGTGCGCGTCATGAGGACGCTGCCGACCGACCTTCCGGAAT
>Ga0105032_100058_pt1 | contig 13653 bp, 29 predicted proteins | sample RS_126metaG_FD_91481 | JGI IMG/M metagenome (GOLD analysis project Ga0105032, IMG submission 91481) | Switchgrass associated microbial communities from Austin, Texas, USA, to study host-microbe interactions - RS_126 metaG | ecosystem: Host-associated > Plants > Roots > Rhizosphere | place: USA... | reverse complement strand
TGCGGGTCCAGAACGTCCCAGGTGGCCGCTGCCGTCGGCGCGACGAACCGGAACGTCTCGGGCCCGAGCAGGTGCGCGTCCACCCCGAGCAGTAGCAGGCGCGTCACCGTGTCGGTGGGGTCGTCCTCCTCGAAATGCACGTACAGCACCCGACCGCCGTCGAGCAGCTCGGTGGCCACGCACTGCAGCGCCAGCCATGACTTGCCGGCCTCCATCTCGCCGATGACCGCGTGCTCCTTGCCCGGGTAGAGCAGCCGCACCCCGTCGCTGCGCACGATGCCCACCGATGCCGTGGCCGGCACCACCTCGCCACGCAAGATCGGCCCGATGTCGATTGGCGCCCAGCTGGACGGCTCGGGCGGTGTCTCGCCATCAGCGCCGTCGTCGGATCCACTCCCGGATGCTGCGTCCGCCGACGGCCGCTGAGGGTCCAGCAGCACCCACGGGCTCGCCGTCGCGCGGTCGCGCGCCTCCTCGAAGACGATGGCCTCGTCCCGCTCGTCCGGCTCGGCTGACCACACCCGCGCGATCGCCTGTTCGAGCGCCCGGACGAACAGGCGCTCCTCCAGGATGTCGAGATCCACGCACCGCCAGCCGTCGAGCGCGGCGAGGAACAGTTCGTGACGGAAGTTGCCGCCGCGGGTGCGCACACCCTTCAGGTGCCGGGTGTACTGCCCCAGCAGCTGCTCCCGGGTGCCGTAGCGCGGCTCGTCGGTCCAGCCGTCCTGTGACGTCCTGGGGCCGCTGGAACCACCGTCGGCGCTGGTGCGCTCGCGCGGCTGCCGCAGCACCTGCTTGAGCCACTCGGGCACCAGTGCGACGTCGGCATGGTCGTCCTCGGCGAGGTACTCGCACCCCGAGGCGTGCCAGGAGCCGGCGCCCACGACGTAGCCACCGGCGTCCTTGGCGCCACCGCGAGCTCCTCGCACGTCGATGTGCTCGGGCAGGCCACCGGTGGTGTTCCCGAACTCCCGCTCGGGGTCGCTGAAGTAGTAGTGCCAGCCCTGCGACGTGCGCACCCGGTAGGTGCCCGGCAGCGCGTAGCCCTGCTCGGCGCACCAGTCCTCGAACGAGGCCGCGCCGTACGCGAACGTGTCGTCGTCGATGACCAGCAGCGCCGAGCCGCGGCACCCGATGCCGATGTTGCGCGGCTCGCGGAACCACCGAGCCAGCATGCCGTCGGCCGGCGCCGTGGCCGTCATGGTCGCCCAGCCACCGACCGGGTGCTTCCCGCGCTTGCCGTCACAGGCCACCTTGGCGTGCGCGGAGGCGCACTCGGGCAGGCCTGGCGTGTCGAGTGGGAAGGGTCGCCAGCCGCGGTCACGGAAGGCGGTGGCGGCGGCGAGCTGGGCGGCCGGGTCGGGGATCGGCGCCCGCGTGGGTTCGTCGCCCGTAGCCGCGCTCACCGGTTCGGGCCAATGCGGCGGCTGGTCAGGGGTGGAAAGGGTGGCATACGATGTCCCTGGGTCTATGGAGAAGAGCCACACCGACCGCCTGAGTTCCCGCTCGGGCGGTCGATCCATGTTCGGAGGGTGTGGCACAAGCTGGGGAGCTGTGCGGTCACCCTACTGCCGCGACCGTCGGTGATCGAGTGGCGACGGGACGGCGGCGAGACGGGGTCAGGTCACGGGTGCCTCCGTAGTGCAGTGGACCGCGTGGTCCTGGAGCGGTGGCACCTCGGACTCCCACCAGCCGCTCGGGTAGATCCGGTCACGCACCTGCCCGCATGCGAGCGTGCGCCGCTCGCCGTCGTCGGTGACGACCTGGTGCGCTCGCACTGGCCAGCCGTCCTCCAGGTCCATCGCCCAGAACGTCACGCCACGCCCCGTCCGTCGGTGGCCCGGTCGATCACCCAGGTGCTGAGCTGCTCGGCCGTGGCCGCCATCAGGTCCCGCTCCTTGATCGACACGAGCACCTCCACCATCTCGTCCGGGTCCTCCGTGGTGAAGTGGTCGCGCCCGTCCAGCAGATAGGTGATGCGCACGCCGGCCTTCACGAGCAGCACCGCAACGATCGGGATCAGCGAGCCGTCCTCGGCCACCGTGACGTCCCCGGGGCGCACGTGGCGCCAGCGCAGGGGCACGGGGGCCCAGCAGGTGCCGCGGTCGATGGCGGTCACCGGGGCGCTACCTTGCTGCAGGCGCGGCAGGCGGCGACGTTGAGGCTCAGGTGCTCGCGAGCGATCAGTTGACCCGTCAGGAAGAGGTAGCGCCCGCAGCCGCTCCGCTGGCCTGCGTCGGGGAACCAGTGCACCGCGCGAGCGGCACGTGTCGGGAAGGCCCAGCCGCCGCTCATGCCGCCTGCTCCATCTCGTCGTCGGTCCAGCTGATGCCCGCGCGGAACTCGTGCCAGGTCAGCTGCTGGGGGTCCTCGCCGGGCGGCAGCACCGCAGCCTCCTCGAACGTCCACTTGGGAGCGTCCAGCAGCCGCGACCACCACGCGTAGGCGCGGGTGCCGTCGGCGTGCGCCAGGCGCAGGCTGATGCTCTTGCACAGCACGCGCACGTCCCGCGTGGTGCGCTTGCTGGCCCTCTGCCCGGCCACCTCGACCAGGGCCAGGCCGCGCCGGTCGGGGATCGGCTCGCGCACCTCGACCGTGCCCGAGCTGCGCACGATGCGGTAGGACCAGCCGGGCGCCAGGGCGCGCACTGCCGGGAGCAGGAGCGCGGGGTGGGCGGCAGGCGTCCCTTCCTGCTGCCGGGTGGGGAGCTGAGCCATGGCTACGTCCCCAGGATGTTGCGTGCGGCGAGGTACCAGCCGCGCGCGCTGTCGTCCGGGTCGTCGACCGAGCCCGCATCCACGATGGACTGTGCCCGCTGCGCCATCGCCTCCAGCGTGGCCAGGCGCACGAGCAGCACCGTGACCTGCTCGGAGGTCAGGCTGGTCAGGCTGTGATCCTGGGCGGCGAAACCCTCCGCGACCTGCACCGAGTGGAGCGCCATGCGCTGCTCCTGCTCGTCGCGCAGGTCGTGCTGCCACTGGGCGGTCATCACGCCTCCCCGAGGATCTCGCGCGCCACCGCGTGCGCGCTGGTGGTGCGGTTGAGCGAGGCCAGCACGTCGCGGAGGCGCTGCTCGATCGCGCGCAGCCGCTCCCGGTCGACCATCAGTGCCTGCGCCTCGGCGGGGGTCAAGTCGTGCCCCCCGCCGAGCGCGATCCGCTCGACGGTCACCAGTGCGCTGTCCAGCTCGACGCTGACCACCTCGGAGCCGGTGACCCTCATGCCGCTGCCGCCTGCTCCACGAGCACCGACGGCTCCAGCCCGAGCACGTGGGCGAGCTTGCCCAGTTCCACCACGGTGAGCGCGTCGGGGTTGCGCTGGATGTAGTACCAGCGATGGCGCGTCATGTCGGCGGCCGGCCACACCTCGCCGGGTCGCATCTTCCGGCGGCCCATCTCGGCGTTGATGGTCTCAAGCACCTGCGTTCCTCCCATGATCCGTACGGTATCGCACACGTTCGTCCGACTTCCAGGACGCTACCCGCGTGTCGCCACTTGCGCAACCTGACGGCAACGGGTTACGGTTCTGGGGCGGCACGGACCTGTCGGGACACCGGCGTAACGTCCGAGCCGCTCGGGGAGAAGTCCCCAGCACTGCGCCGCCGGCAACCCACCGGCGGAGGGAATGATCATCTGATCAGCAGAGAATGTGAGAACAGCTGATGGCACTGAAGCGTGCTGAGCGCACCGGTGGCGGGTTCGTCGACCTGAAGGACGTCGTTCGCTCGAACGACGGCAAGCCGGTGACGGCAGTGTTCGGCATCCGGGAGTTCCTGGAGCCGGAGAAGGGCGACTTCGGGTACCTGCTGCCCGTCATCGCGGACCTGCTCATCGTCGACGGCGAGCAGGCGGGGACGACCATCCTCGGCCAGCGGTGGCAGGGGGCGATCACCTCGGCCCTGCGTGGCGTGGCCAACCCCAACAAGGACAAGGGCGAACGCCCGTCCGCGCCGGTCACCGAGGTGGGCGACGACATCGCGTGCGTGCTCGTGGCGAAGAACGCCGGCAAGAACAACGAGTACGTGGTGGGCAACGAGCCCACCGAGTCGCAGATGGACGCCATCATGGCCACCGACCACTTCGATGCTGAGGGCGAGTGCCTCGCGTGGGAGCGGGCCCGTGAGGAGCTGGCCGGCGAGGGCGCCAAGGCGCCCGCCAGCTCGGGCAGCTCGGGCGACCGGAAGTCCTCGCGCCCGTGGGGCAGCAAGAAGTAGCCCCGGTGTCCTCCAGCTGACGAGCGCGCGGACTGCCACGGAGCCCCCTCGGGGGCCCGGCTTTCTCCCCGCGCGCGTCCGCTGAGGGTCGGACACGAGCACGCTTCCCTGGGCCGGAAGCTCGGATCACGGTGGCGTGGAACCCACCGCCGGGCGGTCGCCTGGGGCTCGGGGGCGTGCTCGTGTCCTTCCTCCTGAGCGATCCCCAGGAGGACACCGTGAGCTATTCCCTGACCAGCGACTCCGCGCCCGGCGCGGGCTCGGACTGGTTCACTCCGACGAACGCGCGCCAGGTGCCGACGCAGGACTACACCGGTGGCGAGTGGGTCAGCCCCCGCCGCGGTGGCGAGACGGGCGCTACGCCTCCGCCGCCGGCCACTGAGGTCCCGTGCACCCACGAGCGCACCGTGGAGCAGCTGCGCGCATGGCTCTCCCGCCAGCCGTTCGACGGCCGCGTGGTCGTCGGTGATGTGCTGCTGCGCCTGGGCCGCGCCCCGCGGGCAGGTGCGTGATGGCCAGGGCTCGCGTGATCCTCTTCAAGGCCAGCGGGAAGTACTACACCGAGGAGGAGTGGCTCATTCCGGAGCGGGCCATCGGCCCCTACGACATGCTCAACTCGCCGGACTTCCGCCGAATCGGCGGCGGGGCCGTCCTGGTCGACACACAGGAGCCGTGGGGCTACCCGCACCTGTTCCCGGGCGGTGCGTGATGGCCAAGCGGATGAACGGTCCTCGCGTGCCCTGCAAGTACTGCCAGCGCGAGGTCCCCACCTACTTCCCCGTCAGCGACGAGCACGTGCGCCTGCACTACCAGAAGCACTACCTGGACGCGTCCACCCGGCTCGACTGGTGCGCGAACAGCGGCGAGCTGGTGTCGCAGAAGCCCTGGAGCATGCGCGACGAGCTGGCGCTGGTCGTCGCGGATCGGAAGCCGTACACGTTCTCCGCGCCGGGGGCCGCTGCGCTGCTCGCCGAGTTCGACAGGCTACGGACGATCGTCGAACGGGTCGAGCAGGTGCGTAGCGAGGGGCCGCCGGACGGGTTCGTCGGCACGGTGCGGGGACTCGCGGCGTACATGCTCGACGGGAGCGCGTGATGGCACTGAAGGCTGCCGGCAAGCCGGCCCAGCTCCCGAACGCCGACGGCAGCGTACCCGAGGTGCCCGACGAGATCCCCCGCCACGGGCGCGACGGTCGGCCCAAGATCCGGGTGCTGCGCCCGGACGGCACCACCGACCCGCTGGAGGCCAAGTACTACACGCGCGCCTCCACGCTGGGGAAGACGCTGGAGAACACGTACGGCATCGAGCAGTGGAAGCTGCGCATGGTCGCCTACGGCATCGGCCACGACCGGGCGCTGCACCTCGCAGCGGCGAGCGTGCCGGGCACTACCGAGGACGCGCACAAGGCTGAGCTGGCCCGCATCGCGGAGGAGGCGCTGACCATCTCGCGCGCCGGCTCGGGCGCGATGCGCGGCACGGCACTGCATCACCTGTCCGAGCAGCGCGACGCGGGCGCGGACCTGCGGCACCTGCCGGCCGACGCGCTGGCCGCCCTGGACGCCTACAGCGCGCTGATGGGCGGGTTCGAGGTCATCTCGGCCGAGGAGTTCGTGGTGTGCGACGAGCTGGAGACGGCCGGCACGTTCGATCGGCTGGTGTCGCCGCGGTGGCCGATGGAGGCCCCCGACGGCAGCACGATCGAGCCGGGCGACCGGCTGATCTTGGACCTGAAGACGAACAAGGAGGCCAAGTACTTCGGGCCCACCTACTCCTGCCAGCAGGCGGTCTACGCGTTCGGCCGCCCGTACAGCCACCGGGACGGGCGCGGCGAGTGGCCGCCCTGCGACCCGCCGTACGACGTCGAGCAGGGGCCGCGGACGGATTGGGCGCTGATCCTGCACGTGCCAATCGAGAGCCCCGAGGACGCCGGCCTGCACTGGGTGGACCTCACCGAGGGCATGGAGCTGGCGCAGCTCGCCGTCACGGTGCGCGCCCAGCGCAACCGCAAGGACCTGTTCTACCCGTGTGAGCCGCCGCGCGAGCCGCGCCCGGCCGCCATCGAGCAGGCCGGCCTGGTCGCGCGGATTCGGCAGGCGTCGAGCATGGAGGCACTGGACCAGCTCTACGAGCAGCACGCTGCGGAGTGGACGCCCGAGTGCGGCGAGGCCGCCGACGCGCGCGCGGACGAGCTGGAGCGTGCGGCGTGAGTGCGCCGAGCCTGCCCACGCCGAGCGTGCACGAACAGGCGCCGCGCACCTGGTGGAGTCCGACCTACGGACTGATCTGGCTGGACACCGGCACCAACTCCTACCGGTTCGCCTCTGGCCTCGCTGAGCGCTTCGCGCTGCCGACCGACGCGGTGCCGCTCTACGAGGGGCCACCGTGCCGCTGTGGAGAGTGCTGATGCAGCCATTGCGTAACGTGTAGCTGACAGGTTACACTTTCACCATGACGCAGCAGCTCCCCAGCACCACCGCCGGCCGGGACAGCCGGATCTCCATCGCGGCCGACGGCACCGTCGTGGTGGCCGTCGACTTCGACGCCGAGCAGGCGCCCGTGCTCGCCGAGGCGGCCCGGTTTCGCGCCCGGCTCTCGGGCCTCTGGGCCGCCGAGCAGGACGAGGACCTCTTCTGATGCGCGGCCCCGCCTGCACGTCCGACGACGCGCGCACCTGCTCGTGCAGCTACCACCGGTGGCTGCACCACACCGAGCCGATCGAGCCCGACGACCGAGACCAGGAGGACTGACGTGAAACCGATGAGCCTGGACGAGGCGCTCTACGCCATCGACCACCCCGGGGTGAGTCGCGCTGCACGGGCAACGATCCTGCGCGAGTTCCGACAGCTCCGCGCCCGCGTGGCCGAGCTGGAGGCCGAGCGCACCGCCCTCTCTCGCGCGCTGTCCGATGTCACCGCCGATCGTGATCAGCGAGCCTGGGAGCAGGGATCGTGAACGGCAGCCACTGGTTCATGTTCACGCTCGGGCTGATCGCCGGTGCTGCCATCCCGGTGCTGGTCCGCTGGTCGGCCATGCCGCTGGCCATCGCCGTCCTGCTCGTCGTGGCCGCAGGTGCGCTGGTGGTGCTCGCGAGGCGGGCGGGCGCGCGATGACCAGCACCTACGGCATGCGGGGCGACCTGGTCACCTGGGAATCCGCCCAGCGACTGCCGCCAGTGGAGCGCGACGGCGACGTGCCCGAGCAGGTGCGCACGGCGCTCGACGTCGCCACCCGGCTGCCGGGCACCCCGGAGGCGATCCGCGCCAGCAAGTACGTGCTGGCGTTCCTGACCGACGTCTGCGATGACCTCGCGGACTCCCGCGCGCAGGTGCTCACCGACCGGGCCGAGCTGGACCAGCTGCGCACCTTCCAGCGGGCCACCCTGGCCGCGCAGGCTGGCCGTCGTGCCGCCGTCGAGTCCGCCGCCGCTCGCTACGCCTCGCACGCGTCATGAGCGGCCTGCGCGACTACCAGCAGGATGCGGTGGACGCTGCCTACCGCGCCTGGAAAGACGGCATGGCGCGCCCGGCCATCGTGCTGCCGACCGGCACCGGCAAGACGCGCACGTTCTCCGAGATCCTCACCAGCTGCGCCGCCGACGGCGGCCGGGCGCTGGCCATCGCACACCGCGGCGAGCTGCTCGACCAGATCACCGCGACGTGCCGCAGGGTGGCCCCGTCCATCCCGGTCGGGCGCGTGCAGGCCGGCCGCAACGAGACCCGGCGGCCGATCACCGTGGCTTCGCAGCAGAGCCTGAGCCCCGAGCGGGTGGAGCGACTGCTCCCGCGCAACGAGCGGTACGACGTGATTGTGGTCGACGAGTGCCACCATGCCGCCTCGCCGAGCTACGTGCGACTGCTCGGGCAGCTCGGCAGCTTCGACAACGTGCCCACCCTCGGGGTGACCGCCACCATGGTGCGCGGCGACCGGCGCGGCCTGGGCGACGTCTGGGAGGACGTCGTCTACGAGCGCGACACCGCGTGGGCGATCGGTCAGGGCTGGCTCGTCGAGCCGCGCGGGCGCGTGGTGGTCGCCGAGCACGTAGACCTCAATCGGGCCAAGACTAGCCGCGGGGACTACCAGGACGGCGAGCTGGGCGAGATGGTGGCCCAGGACGTCGAGCACATCGTGGACGCGTGGATCGAGCACGCGGACAACCGGATCACCGTGGCGTTCTGCCCCACGATCGAGAGCGCCTCGGTGATGGCCGCGGAGTTCCGCCGCCGCGGGGTCCCCACCGGCGAGGTCTACGGCTCGACGGCACGCACCGACCGCAGCAAGATCTATGGCGACCTCGCCGCCGGGCGCATCCGCGTGCTGTGCAGCGTGATGGTGACCAGCGAGGGATGGGACTGCCCCGAGGTCTCGTGCGTGCTGATGGCGCGCCCGACCAAGCTTCCGGGTCTCTACATCCAGATGGTCGGCCGCGGGCTGCGCCCCTGCACGCGCACCGGCAAGACGGACTGCCTGGTGCTCGACGTCGTGGGCGCGAGCCGCCGCCAGTCGCTGATGACCGTCACCGATCTGCACAAGACGGCCAGGGTGAACCGGCGCGAGCTGGACGAGCTGCCGTGCGAGGAGTGCGGCGGCTACACCCCCGCCCAGCTGGAGGAGTTCGGACCCGTCGTGCCGCCGTGCAGCTGCCCGCCGGCCGAGCGCGGAGTAGACCCCGACGGTGGCCGCAAGCGGCTGATCGGGCCGGCCGCCTACGAGGACGTGGACATGTTCGCCGGCTCGCGCTGCCGGTGGCTGTGGAGCCGCCAGGGCGTGCGCTTCCTGCCGGCAGGCGACCGCACGTTCTTCCTGTGGCCCGACTTCCCCGAGCTGGCCGACGGCGAGCAGGGCGACGAGCGCACCACCTGGAGCGTGGCCAGCGTGATCTCCGCGCCGTGGAAGCACGAGCAGGTGCAGTGGCTCGACGACGCCGAAGGGCACACGCTCGGGGCCGCGCGCGAGCTGGCCGAGACCGCGGCGCTGCAGCTGGACTCCACGGTGGCCCGCCGCGACGCCTCGTGGCGCAAGGCCCGCCGCTCGCCGTCGGACAAGATGGTCCGGCTCGCGACCCGGTACGGCATCGCCAACGCCGAGCACTACACCGCCGGCGCACTGTCGGACGAGATCTCCATCGTGTTCGCCTCCGAGCGGCTCGCGCAGGGCGGATACCGGTGAACCCCTTGTGTAACCTGACAGCTACGCGTTACACTTCTCCCATGACGCAGCAGGCATCCCCCAAGGTCGGCGCACTGGCCATCGTCCCGCTCGGCGACGGCCGGGCTGTCTACGCGTTCGTCGTTCGCACGAACAGCGACGCGCCCGACTTCCGCCGGTGCTCCACTTGCGGCCACGAGTTCAGCTACGCGGCGATCGGCCGCAACGCCGTGGATGACTCGCTGGTGCACCTCTACGACTGCCGGAACGCCTGGTGAGCACCGCCCGTCGCCACCTGCAGGCCGTGCCGCCGAGCGCGAGCGAGACGCCCAGCGTCCAGCCGCTCGGCGGCACGGTGGAGATCCCGATGGAGCGCTACTGCGAGCTGCTCACGCTGGAGATCCTGGCCGCCGAGGTGGCCGCCAAGACGTGGCAGCACCGGCGGCGCGGCTGGGTGCGCATCGCCGTCGACACTCATCGGGCGCTCGTCAACGTGGTGCGCCCGGAGTTCGTCGAGCAGTACCTACCCGAGCACGAGCGCGAGGCCTACCGCGCCTCGCTGGAGGAGAGCTGACATGGCCGACATGACCCCTGCCGAGATGATCGCTGAGATGCAGCGCAAGCCGGACGAGCGCCTGCTCTTGGAGTGGGTGGAGCAGCGGGACGAAATCGACGACGGCACCCGTGCGGCCATCTCGGGCTACTTCCTGAGCCTGGAGGACGACGCGTGAGCAACCCGAACAAGGCCAAGGGGGACAAGTTCGAGCTGGTCATCACCCGCTACCTGGTGGCTCGCGGCCTGGACGCCGTGCGCACTCGCGCGGGCTACGAGCGCGACTACGGCGACATCCATATCCGCCGCTCGGCTCTGAGCGTGTGGCCCTCGGTCGCGTTGCAGGCCAAGAATGTACGCAGGTGGGCGTTCTTCGAGTGGATGCCCGAGCTGCTGAGGCAGGTGACCGAGGCCAAGGCGCTGACAGGTGCACTCGTGGTGAAGCGCCCCGGCGTCGTCGAGCCCGGCCGGCAGTACGTCGTGGTCGAGCTGGACACCTACTTGGAGCTGCTGAACCAGGCCGGCCTCACCGAGGAGGCGCCCGGCGTCACCGTACCTGCGCCCGAGAGCCTCGCGGACGAGGGGGACGACTGGATCGGCCGACCCGACCAGAATTGACGCCTGACGGCAACGTGTTACGCTTTTGACGGTCGGCCACCCACCGACCGCGCGAGGGAAGGGACCCCTACCGCATGAACGAGGACCAGCACTACCGCGCGCCGTACGGGCGCGCCGGCCGCGCGCAGCTGCCCTACGAACTCGCCCGCAGGATCGCGGAGATGTCGCTGGTGTCGCGCGCCGCCTCCATGATGGTGGGACCTCGCGTGGTCGCTGCCCTGCTCGCCGAGATTGACGACAACCACCGCCAGGTCGAGGCGCTCGTGGACGCCATGTGCAGCTCGGGGGACGGCATGCTGGCCGCCAACCGCGAGCGCAGGGCCGCCCGGCAGGATGCCGAGATCCAGCGCGAGCTGGCCGCCAAGCACGCCGACGAGGCACAGCGCCTGCGCGACCGGCTGGTCGCGCTGCACCCCGGGGTCACCCCGTGAACGGCATGGCCGACGTCGTGGAGATCCGGCCCGCGGCGGCTACGGGTTACCCTTCCGCGGTGAGAGACCGGATGACCGACGAACAGCGCGCCGAACTGACCCGCCGCGCCCAGGCCGCCGTGGACACCCAGGCCGCCGCAGACAGGGCACTGCAGGAGCGCGACGCGTACGTGATCGCGCTGTCGGACGCCGGCATCGGTGCTACCGAGATCGGGCGCTGCATCCCCGGCGAGGCGGCCGACGGCACCACCAGCCGCCAGCACGTGCACCGCATCGTGAACAACTACAAGAAGCGCGCCCGAGCCGCCGAGGCGTAGCGCGCCTGACCTGCCCATCCATCTCTCACTGTCCTATCCCGGAGGACCGTCATGCCCCGTCAAGGTGGCACCGCCATGCCCGCGGCCGGGGAGCGCACCAGCTCCCCGGCCCTGCCCGAGTTCATCGCCAACGACCTGTACGGCTCGCTGATCGCCACCGCCATCCAGCTCGGCGGCGAGGTGCTCGCCCAGCGCTCCCGCGAGCACGACCGGCAGCCCAGCGTCGCCGACGCCGTGGCGCAGCAGATGGTGGAGCGCGCCAGCACGCAGCTGCGCACCTACCACCGGCTCGACGAGACGTCGGCCTCGTGACCGCGCTCGCAGCCCGGCGGCACGCGGCACCGGCCACCGCCGGCCAGGTCGTCCTGGAGTTCGCCACGGCCACGATGTTCGCCGCCGCCCGGCTGCTGTGGGCCATGACCATCGTGGCGCTGGTCGTCGTCGGTGGCGCGGAGCACTGGAGCTGACCATGCCCGAGCAGCTCTCACCGGTCCCGACCCCGCGCGAGCTGGAGCCCTACTTCCGCTGGGGCTCCACCGTCGCCGCGGTGGTGTTCGGCTCGTGGCTGGTGGCCAACCTGTCCGGCCTGGGTGTGCCGCTGTGGGTGCTGCTGTCGGTGCTGGTGCTGCTCACCGGCGTACCCGCCATGCGGTTCTGGGCCCGGCAGCTGCGGGAGCGCGAGCTGGCCGTGGAGCGGGCCAAGCTGGCTGCGCGCAAGGACGGCCCGGCCGTCGAACAGCCGGCCGAGGAGCCCAAGAAGCTCAACTACTGACCCGCGTGGCCGACCGGCCGGTAAGGACCAGGGGTAGCGCGCTAGGGCCGGACTGGGCGCGTTGCTGTCCCAGCTGCCCCTGGTCGCCACGCATCGTCAACGCTCTGACCTGGCCGTATCGCTCTTGTCTCATGATCGGAGTTACACACAGTGACCGGGGAAGAGCCCCACGCGGGCGCTGAGCCCGGTGACTCCGAGCGCGCCCGCGCCGCACTTCAGGCCGAGGCGTGGCGGCTGTACAACCGTGAGAACAAGAGCGTCCGTGAGGTGGCCGACCAGCTGGGCCTGGCCCCCGCGACCACGCACCGGTGGATCAAGCAGGGTCAGGCGGCCGAGGTGTACGCGGACCTGCTGGATCGCCAACGCCGCCGGCTCGACATGGCCGACCGGTTGCGGCTCTACCGGCAGGTGGCTACCGAGGAGTGGCGCCAGGGTGGATCGGCCGGTGCCGGCAAGCAGCGCGCGGGGGCCGGCTCGTTCCGTGACCTGCTGCCGTCGCTCATCTCCATCGAGAAATTGGAGATGGAGCTGCTCGGGCTGCGCATGCCGGTCGAGGTGGAGCACCGGATGGTGCAGGACCACGGCGAGGCGCCCCCGCCGTTCCTGGTCGACGCGGTCACCGAGGCCAACCGGCGCGACGACGAGAAGCGCCGGGCGATCGAGCGGGGAGACGAGCTGCTGTGACCGCGCCCGATGAGCGCACGCTCGACGAGCCGATCGCGTTCCCGCCCGGCGTCGACCGGGCCAAGGTGCTCGCCGAGATCTACCACTCCGCGTGGCGCCTGCCCGGCCGCCACGGCGCGGAGTACCGCCGGTCGGTCACCCGCCACGATCCGCTGCTGTTCATGATCACCTACTTTCCGCACTACCTGCGGGACCAGATCACCGGCTCCATCAGCTTCTGCCCGGTGCACCTGCGGCTGTGCCGGCGCATCGCGCGCTGGGCGATCGGCGGCAACGAGGAGCGGGTGGCCTGCGTGGCCCCGCGCGAGTCCGCCAAGACCACCTACGGCTTCCTGGACGGCCCGGCCTGGGCGATGGCGCACGAGCATCGGCGCTTCCCGCTGGCCGTGTCCTACACCGCGCAGCTCGCCGCCGGCCAGCTGCGCAACCTGGTGCACGAGCTGGAGCACAACGCGCTGCTGCTGCAGGACTTCCCTGACCTGGCGGTGGCGCGCGGGCGCGGCTCGCGCACCGGAGGGGGCGTGGTGGTCACCGTCGGCGGCGCGTCGGTGGGCGCACGGGGGCTCGGCGAGGCCAGCCTCGGCACCCGCTCGCTGCAGTGGCGCCCGGACGTGTTCATCGGTGACGACGTCGAGCCGATCGGCGGGCTGAGCGCCGAGCGCAAGGCCGACGTGCTGACCAACCTGCTCTCGGGCGTGCTGCGGATGGGCCGCGGGCCCGCGCTGTTCACCGGGACCCCGGTCGGCTACGGCTCGATCATGCATGACCTGGCTCGGTTGGCGCTGGGCCGGCCGCTGGCGGGCGGGGAGTGGGCGGCGGCGCAGGAGTTCACCGTGGACCACTTCGCTGCCATCGTGGCCGACGAGCACGGCGAGCGGGCGCTGTGGCCCCAGCGGCGCAGCCTGGAGTGGCTGCAGGCT
>Ga0105032_100057_pt1 | contig 13826 bp, 32 predicted proteins | sample RS_126metaG_FD_91481 | JGI IMG/M metagenome (GOLD analysis project Ga0105032, IMG submission 91481) | Switchgrass associated microbial communities from Austin, Texas, USA, to study host-microbe interactions - RS_126 metaG | ecosystem: Host-associated > Plants > Roots > Rhizosphere | place: USA... | reverse complement strand
GCCTAGGTGGAGAGGAGAACACCTAGGCAGGGCAAGTAGAGGGGCACGGTGCGTAGCGTCCTACGCTCTCACCTGCCGTGCGCAGGTGCCCTGTGTGGCGTGCTTGCAGAGGCGGCACAGGGTGATTAGTTGACATCGCGATACGCTGCGGCGTACTATCCTCTCATGGGTAGGAAAGATCCAGACCGCCTGAGGGCGCCGCTGACCGCGCTAGTCGTCACTCTCGTGTTGGTGTATCTCGTGCCGTGGTTGCTGCAGCAGATACCCTGATCGGCTACATAGCGCCAGTCACGATATGAAGCAGGAACCACACACTGAAGCCAGCCCAGAACACAGTGAAGACCGCACGTCCCGCCTTCGTGTTCACGAAGAACACGCGTCGGGTGTGCTCGGACAGGGTGTCACCCTGCTTCTTGCTCCAGATCGCGTAAGCCTCGAAGGCCAGGCCGATGACAAGCATCGTGCCCCAGATCCAGGCACTCACTCGCCGCGTGCGATCTTCGTCAGCGGCTTGACCTTCTTACGCGCCTTCCACGCGGCCACGAGGGCCGGGATCACGACGGGCAGCAGGACCGCGATGTCGACCAGCGCGCTGTGCGTCGCCTCGGAGACCTTCAGGCCGCCGACGGCCAGGGCCAGCGTGACGAGGGCAGCGAAGCCCGCGCGGGTGAGGACCGGTTCGTCCTTGACCTTGCTCACGCGCTCACCTCGCCAACAAGCCGGCGCACAACAGCCTGAGCCAGCGCGTCGACCTGCTCCGCGGTCAGTGACACGCCGAGCTCGGTGATCGCTTCGCGGATCGCAGCGACGGCCGTAGCTTCCGCTACGTCGCGAGCCTCAGCCTCAGCGAGCTCAGGAAGGACGCGCTGCTGCAGGATCGCCTTGTTGTCGAACGAGTTCCGGTCCACATGCGCCATCAGGTAGCCCGCGTGCACGACCTTTCGCGTGCCGTCAGCGTTCTGCTCGCGCAGGCTGCCGATCTCGCGCAGGAACTTCAGTTCGTCTCGCACAACGTCTTGCAGGTCGGCCTTCGTAGCCAAGTCGAACCAGTCCTTCGGGGGTTCAGGTGTGGGTGCCGGGGCGTCGCTGTCGCGCCCCAACATCACGTCCAAGATCGGCTTGAGCTTGGACCAGTCGTTGCAGTACTTGCGCGTCACGCTGAGGTGGATGTGCCACAGGTGACTCGAGTCGCTGGATGCCGCGGCCTCGCGGTAGTAGCTCCAACCCTCAACCGTGCGGTCCGCGTCGGTGTTGCCGAAGAACTCACGGACGATCGCGGTCTGTCCGTCCTCAGCGTAGAAACGCTTGTCGCGACGTACGCCGGCGTCGTACAGGCGCTTGGAGTACTTCGCGATCGTGCGGAAGTCGGAACGCTGCGCGTCGGCGAACGTGATGTCAATCGCCGATGCCTTGTCCGACGGTCCCTGCTTGTCCGCGGCGCGCTGAATCGAGTAGTCGCCGGGGCGGTCCCTCAGGTGATTCGCCCGCGTGTTGTGGTAGCCGGACTTGTTCGCGTAGATACCGCCCATGCGGGCCTGGGGCTCGGCCGCGCTGAACTCGTTCCAGAACCGCTGGAGGGCGTCGGGGACTGCGGACACAGTGCTCCTTGGTTGGTCAGCCGATGGGCTTGGGGGCTGTCGCAGGAGTCGAACCTGTCGCTATACACCGACTTTGAATCGGCAGCTCTGCCACTGAGCTAGACAGCCAGGGCCGTGGAGGTTATGAGCTCTCGCTCGCTCTCTTTGACGACGCACGGCGCGCCGGCCTGAGTGGGGACTAAGGCCCTCTATGGGAATCAGGCGTTCCCGGAGTCGCTGGCTAGCGGCAGCAAGGCTGCTCGGCTAACTCAGCGGCCATCCGTGGTCTGTCTCAGCACGCCCTAGCGCCGCAGTTGCGCGCTCTTGCAGCGTTACCTCGTGTCTTGACTCGACCCCGGAAGTTAACCCACCAGATGCCCGACCCACGACGGGGCAAGGCGGTATTCCTGGCGGGGTGCCAGGCAGGAACTCGCAGGCTCTGCCCGCCTGGTCAATAGCACGCCGACTACCCAGCGGCTTGGGTCATCGTCGGCGGCTGCCACCTCTGCAGCGGTGCCGCGTCCTGCTGCAAGTCTTACTGGTCGGCCGTGCCGCCGGTCACGAAGTCGTAGAACTTCCTTGCGAGCGCTAGCACTTCGTCATCCGATGCCCAGCCCTCGCCACGCGAAAGCGCTCGGTCAAGACACGCCAGCTTCAGCTCTTCCACTTTCCCGGTTCCTCTCAGTCACTACTCGCGGCCTGGTAATCCGGGCCGTGCGCGTAGCCCGACATGCCAATGCCCGGGCTACGCGTCTTGTTGCCCGCGCGGTCTGTCAGGATCACGCCGGGCTGTCCGCAGACCCAGCAGTTGTCGCCGCCCTCGGGTCCCCAGTTGACGTCATCCGTCGGGCAGGTCATTGCCCAGCTGAGGCCCATCGGGTCAGCCGATCGCGTCGACGAAGCCGAAATGCAGGGCCTCCTGCGCGCTGACCCAGAAGTCCTTGCGGTGGAACCGCTGCAGGAGTTCGTCTCGCGTAATGTTCTGCGCGCGGCGCATGTAGACGTCGACCAGGTGATGCATGGTTGCCTGCAGGCGCTCGTGTGAGTCCTGAGCACTCCAGGTGTCCTCTTGCCCGAACTTGAATGCCGCGGGTGCGTGGACGTGCATCTGCGACTCCGCGCCAATCAAGCGGGTGTCGCCGGCCTGCGAGAGTACGCCGGCCATGCTCGCAGCGATGCCGCGAACAACGGTAGTGACGTGGTGCCCCAGGCTCGAGAGCGTACGCAGGTCGTCGAACAGCGCGAAGCCGTCCTGAACGCTGCCGCCCCACGAGGTGATCACGAACGTGATATTGCTGCCGGGGTCGTGCCGGTGCCAACGCCACAGCGTCTCGCGTGCGATCTCTACGGCCTCGCCGTCCACGTCGTTCGCGAAGAAGTACACGCGGTCGGCGTGGTCCTTCAGGAAGGCTTCTCGGCGCTCGACGTCGCGTTCCAGCTCGAGCTTCTTCAGCTCAGCCTCGTGCGCTGCGGTCGCGGCCTCTGTCTCGGTCTTCTGGACCTCGAACAGCAGCTTCAGCCGCTCCAGTCCTTCGGTCCCCAGGGCGTCCAAGTCCACTGGTTCAGCCGTGTCGGTCAATGTGTTTCCTCTCGAGCACGCCAAACCGCTGGGGGATGAGGAGGGGCGTAGGCCGCTGTCGTCTCCAGACGGTTGTCACATGCTGGCCCGCGGGGACTAGGCCCCTCATAGAATTACGAACTTCAAACAACTGCGAGGTGGGATAACGAAGAGCCCCGGGGCAGTTTCCCGGGGCTTCGCTCTGTCTGCTGTGCTAGCTCTTGGGCATCTTCGCCATGGCCAGCAGGGCAAACCCGCTGACGACCATCAGCCCGTCCACGGACAGCGGTCCTAGCAGGGCACTCAGGCTGTCCTCGCCGTACTGCAGGAGCAGCCCAGACATGTGCCGATAGGAGACGATCGCCGCGACAATCGCTACCAGGCCGGTCGCGCCGTAGCGGGCAAGGCCCCACAGGAAGCCCGTGCGGTTCCATACCGGGCGACTCATGACCTCCACGGCCAGGAGCAGTGCCAACGGGAAGAACGCTCCCGCTATCCGCGCGCCGGCCGTCGGCTGAGCGTGTGCCACGTTCGCCGCGACGGACGCCCCGATGCCCAGCAGGAAGGCGGCCCAGACGATCAGTCGGGACGGTCGCGAGTGTTTGATCTGCTCCTGCTGCGCGCTCTCTTCCGCCAGCTGAGCGCGTGCCTCGCGGATGCGCTCGGATCCCCAGGCGCCCGACATGCCGAACTCTTCCGCGATCTGTGCGCCGGTCAGGAGCTTGCCTGCTTTCAGGGTCTCGTAGGCCGCAGTCCGTGCGGCGGTTCGTGTGTCGCCGTTGGTGGTAGTCATCACGCCGCCTCTTTCATGTCCGCTGCCTGCCGCAGGTCTTCCAGCTCCCGGGCGCGCCGGGCTGCCTCTTTGATGACGCTCGGGTACTCGTGGTGCCGCATGCCGTCCCGGAACACCTCAACGCGCCCGAAGCGGTCAGGTGTCGTGCTCCAGATCTCCACCCACCTCGAGCCAAGGTGTACGAGCTGCCCGCGTGACAGGTTGTCGGCGTCCCGTGCAACCCGGGCGCGCTCTCGGTCCGACAGCTGCTGCTCCCACAGATCCATGCCTGCGTAGTAGTCCGGCAGGTCGTGTCGCCATGTTCCCATCTCGGGTCTCCTCCCCTAAGTCTTCGGACAGCGTACGCCTCCTGTTTCGTGATGTCAACTAATCACTCAGGCCCAAGAAACGGGCCGCCTTCTCCCGCGCGTGCAGCTCGTACGACCAGTGCGGGTTCGCCTGCCACCAGACGTGATTCGAGATGTGCCGGCGGCGGGCGTCCAGTTCTTTGCCGAAGTCGTGGAAGTAGGTGCTGTAGCCTTCGTCCGGGCCGGCGGGTGTGTTCGCCCCCGCGGGCATGCGGTCGGGTACCAGGGGCGCGCGTTCGTCCTCCGGGATCTCCGCGGCCTCGAGGTACTGATCAAGCAACGGGTGATAGCCCTCGTTGATCCGTGCCCTCAGGTCGTCGCCCACTTCGCGGAGCTCCGTGCGGAACTGCCTCATGCGTGTGCGGGTGTTGTCGCGGTTGTTAGCCTCGCGGCAGTCGCGGCAGAAGTGCGAGGCCCTGCGGCGGGGTTGAAGGTAGGGTTCGTCACAACGGAGGCAGAGGAAGGTTGTTGTGGTCAAGCTGCCTCCAATACGGGTTCAAGGTCGGTCGGGGAGCCGGGCTCTCCCGGGAGCAGGAGCGCGGGGCGACACAGAAAGCATCTGTCTGCTGTTCCGTCGCCCCAGAGGGTTGAGTGTCCGCAGGGGTTAGGCATCTCGACTCCAAATCAACAGGCAGCACCCGAACGGCGGTCGGTCACCTTTCGGCCCGATCACCGTGCCCGGCCTGACGAACCTCATACGCCCGCGCAGGAACTCGACACACAGCGGCGAGCCTGGGCGGTCCCGGTGAGGTTCGACGTGTTCTTGCCACCACCCTTGCTCGCAACGGTTAGCCGGCAGGAGCATCACGATCAGCTCCGCGCCGTCCGTCCACTCACGCCAGGCCTTCCGCACCCACGCCCCGACGTCGGAGTACGGCGGGTTGCACCACACCCGCTCACCGGTCCATGGTTGTTCTAGCCCGTCTTCCTCGCGCGTAAAGTAGCGCGGGCACTTCGCGTTGTGCGCAGCGGCCGCAACGTCCAGCGTGAACCCGAAGCGCGCCTGCAGTGGGTCAAACACCTCTGCGTGAGTACCACGGTCGTCGGTGCCGTCGTCGGCGCCGCGCTTGCCGGTCTGCTGGGGGTGGTTGCCCGCTTTGAATCCAATCAGGCTCAACTAGTCCCTCCTCTCAAACGCCCGCTGCACAGCAGCGTTCGCCTCGCTCACGGCGTCGGGGTTCAGTTCGCGGAGCAGGGTGCTTACCTTGTCGGCCAGGTCCTGTGTGGTGCCGTCGTTGTGGATCGTGTAGTCGATCAGGTGGGCAGGGATGCCTGCTTCGGATTCGTGGTCGTTCAGAGGGCCGACGGAGGGGCGTACGACACGGATGACGCGTCCACGCGGCTGCCCCACCATCTGCGCGCGGATCCACTCCGCCTCGTTGACGAACCTCACGTCCGGCACGACGGTCAGTCGGCTCTCCCGCGGGATGTGCCAGAACGCCCGGTAGTGCTGGTCGACAGACTCCACCATGCGGTTGATCCAGAAGCTTTCGTCCGTCGCACGCATCATCACGCCGAAGTCCTGCAGCAGGCGTCGAACCTCCGGGTAGTTCCGCTTCGCGCGGTCCCAACCGATCTCGTCAACCAGCGTCTGCAGCCGCTCGTGCTCAGGCTCCGTGTACGGAATCGGCGGATCGTGCGGAGCAGAGGCCCAGGGGTTCAGCTCGTAGACCATCTCCTTCAGCCTGTCCGCCAGAGCGAACCGCTTGTAGCCCGCGAGTTCTTGTAGGATCTGTGCCACTGTGTCTTTGCCGGATCCGGCGTAGCCTGTGATGCCGAGCCAGCGGGGCAGGGTCATGGTGTCCTCTCATGTTTCGTGATGTCTACTAATCACCCTGACGAAACAAAACCGCCCCGTCCGAGCGCAGGACCCGGAGGGCGTCGTCAGGGTTCGTGCTGTGTGTTGTCAGCCAGGGCACCAGGTCGCGGTCCCCGAACTCCGCGACCAGGTTCATGCCCGCGGGGATGAAGAACCAGCGGGTTCCTCTGTGGAGGCGCTTGCGGCAGGTGTGCAGCTTGCCGATGCCCGGGAGGTTCCGGTTGGTGTGAGTGTGGGTGAGGGTGTGCCAGGCGCGGGCTGCTTTGGTTTGCTTGGTGTCAGTTAGCACGCCGCTGCCCACCAGTCCTGACGGTCGATGACTCGCTGGTAGGCGTCGCGCACCTCGCGGGGCACGGCGGCCAGGATCACATCGTCTGCGCGTCCGTGCGCACTCTCCGGGTCTCCCCCGCCGATCGCGTCCAGCGCCGCAACGGTGTCGGCCACGTCCGCCGCCTCGCTCACCTTCTCCAGGATCCGCAGCGCGGTGTGGTGCTCAGCCCTCAGGGCCAGTGCTGCCGGGAAGTTCTTGTCCCGTATCGCCACTCGCCGCTTCTCCGCGGTCTTCTCGACTTCAGACCTCAGGATCGTCAGGATCTTCTCTACCACTTCGAACTCCTTCGTTTCGCACACCGATGCTCCGACAGGATCCACACGCCCGGATCCCGGTCAGCGCGCCGGTTGTCTTCGTCAAAGGCCCTGTACAGGAATCGCCTGAACGGGCGGGGTCGGATTTCGATCTCCACGAGCGGGATGCCGTACTGAAAGAGGACGGTTGCGTGTGCTCGGGTGACGATTGTTGTGTCAAGGCGTACGGGGACGCCTTCTACTTCGCCGCGGAGGATTAGGGACAGGCAGCGGGGGCAGGTGTCGGGGTTTAGGTGTGTCGGGTAGTCGTTCGCGGGTCTAGGTCGTCCGGCCACGGCTCTCGGCTTCGTCCGCAAGCGCGGTCAGTCGGTTCGCCAGCTCTCTCGCCCGGGCGGGCGACAGGTGCCGGGTGCCCCCGCCGGGCAGCACCACGGACGTGTCGCCGGCCAAAGCCCGCACCCAGATTTCGTCTAGCCAGTCCTTCATCATGTGCTGCCGCCTTCGTGCTTCGGGCAGCCGTCCGGCGGGAACGTGATCGTCGTGACGTCCGGGAAGTCGCGGTCCTGCTCCCGTATGCAGCGACACACGTTGCTCGCTCGCAGCTTGCCCGCAATCTGTCGCAGGTCGCCCCAGGTGAGGCCGGTGAGTCGCTGCTCTTCGTACCGCCCGGCGGTTGCTACGAGTGCGTACGCGTTGTCGTCGGCTTCTGGGTAGCAGTCCAGCAGGTGCTGCAGGGCTTCGGTTGGTGTGGTCGGTGGGGTGGGCCACAGGTGCTTGATGTTGTTGGTCACTCGGACTCCGGGTAGTCGGGGAAGGGCAGGAAAGTCGCTTCGCGACGGGCCACGTGCAGCCGGCGGCCGGTCTTCTGGTACTCGAGCAGGGCTCCGAAGAGGTTGTCCCAGGCTTGCTCTTTGTCGGGGTCAAGGCCGTTGTCTTGCAGTCCGCGGCGGTACTTGACGTCCTCCCAGGTGCGGCTAGCCACGCCGCTCCTCCTTCAGCAGGACGGGCTTGCCGTCCTTGTCGTAGAACGCCAGCTGCTTCAGGCCGTAGTACGTCGCCGTGCGCGTGTGCCCCTCGCGGTCCTCCCACTTCCGAGTCTTCGGAACGCCGGCCGCCGCTACCTCCTGGAAGTTCTCGAGGTCCGCTCGTGCGATCGCTTCGGCGAACTCGTTCCAGGCCTCGAACTGCCGGGCCGTGTTGTCGCCGTCGTCCCGGACGTAGAGGTGACAGACAGCCTTGCCGCCTGGTGTGACTCGGAGTTCGGGGATGCCGAACAGGGTGCCCTTGGTCTTCACTTTCGCCTCCGCGGGAGGAAGAACAGCAGGATCAGGGTCGCGAGCATGCCTGCCACTAGGAGCAGGGCCACGGTGTTCTGTGGGGTCACAGCGTGCGTTCCCACTTCAGGAACGTGCAGTCGTCATCGTCCCGGCGGACCCAGATCTCTGCGTCGTTGTCGCCCGACGCCCGGCGGATCCGCTCGCAGAAGCTTTCCAGGACGTCCAGGCGCACGAACTCGCCTTCGCTGTAGCCGGTTCGCAGGGTGACGACGGTCTTCTCTTCGAGCCCTGCTTCTACGTTTGCCATGTCAGGCGTTCCTTTCCTTCAGAAGGTCGTACGCCGGCGAGAACTCGGTGTCATAGTCGGGCTCCAGGGCCACGGCGGTTGCGTAGGCCAGTGTCTTGATCCGCGCCCAGTCCTGCTCGCTGACGTCCTCGTAGTCGTCGCGGTTGATCGTGTCGTTGTCGAGTGCTCGGCGGATCACAGTTGCGGCCAGGTCGTCGGCCAGGATGTTGACGGCCTTGATTGCGGTCAGGTTCGACACGTCAGGCCGCCTCTCCCTGCTCCACCTCGCGGAGCAGCTTGACGTTGATATCGTTCTCGAACAGGACGACCTTCCGGCCACCCAGCAGAGCGCTGACGTTCGGCAGGTTGTCGGTGTCCATGTGCCCCACGTTGCCGATCAGGATCACGTCGGTGGGCAGTAGGTGGATCACCTGTGCGCCGGCGGGGATGTCAGGGATCGGCGGGTTGTGGTAGTCGTGCCAGGGCTCGATGGTCTGCCCCTCGTCCTCCCACACCCAGCTGCCCTTGTCGCCCTGCCGGACGTGGTAGGGCGCCGTGCTGCCAATGTCCGTGTCGTCGACGTACGCCGCCTCCTGTTCCTTCACGTGCTGGTTGCCGCGCACCCGCACGCGATCTCCGACAATGAACCTCTGGTCTAGTGCGCTCACTTCTTCCACCTCTCTCCCAGGACCTCCGCGCTCGCGGTGATCGGGATGCCTCGGAATTCCATGTTCATGCAGTCGTTGATCGCAGGGAGGACGTCTCCCAGTTGATCCTTAGGGACGCTCAGCACGTACTCGTCATGCACCACGAGACGGAGCATGTCGGTCAGGCCGGCGTTTGCCATGCGGAGAGCAGCGTCCGCGCAGATGTCGCGGGCCGGGCCTTGGACCATGTAGTTCAGGGTCCGATAACCGCGGTCTGTGATCAGATGCCGTCCGGTTGGGGTTACGAAGGATCCGCCGCGGTCGCCAAGCTTCTCGGTGAAGGCGTCCATGGTTGCTTGCACCTTCGGGAAGCGTTTCTTCAGGCGAGCGCGGACAGGTTGTGCGATCTCCAGGGGGATCCCAGCCTGCCGTGCGACGGTCTCCGCTCCCCCGCCGTACAAGAAGCCACCGAAGAACATGATCTTCGCCGCGTCGCGCTGCTCCTTCGTGAAGCCGTCGCCGAAGATCTGCCGTGCAGTCTCCGCGTGTACGTCCGTGCCGGCCAGGATCTCCTTTGTCAGCGTCGGGTCCCTCGTGACCGCGGCGGCCACGCGTGCTTCTACCGCGTCGAAGTCGACGGAGACAATCACCTCGCCCGGGTCGGCGATGAACGCGCCACGAAGCGCCTTCTCGTCCTTCGGGACCTGCTGCAGCGGCGGGTTCGTGATGCTCATACGCCCGGTCGCCGCGGCCAGCGGGTTGATGGTCGGGTGTACCCGACCGTCGTGTCCGACCGCTGCGAGGAAGCCGCCAAGGTAGCCGTCCCCGTAGTGCCAGGCCTTCTTCGCCGCGAGCACCGTGCGGGCGAGGTCGGCGGCTTCGTCGTCGCGTGCTGCGATCTTCTGCATCACGTCGTCGTCCAGCGCGACCTGTCCTGTCTTGGTGCGCTTGGTGAAGGTCACGCCCAGTTGCTCGAACCGTTTGAGCAGTGCTGCCTTCGCGGAGTTCCGCCGGCCGGATGCCGTCGGCGTGATGCCGAGCTCCGCAAGCCGTGCCTCGTGTTGTTCGTACTGCTCCAGGAACTCGGTCTTCGCCTGCTCGGCGTACGGGACGTCCAGCAGGGTGCCGCGGCGGGTCATGTGTGTCAGGACGTAGGCCAGGCGGTGCTCCCAGTCCGCCAGCCAACCAAGGCCGCGCTGCTTCAGCTTGGTCATCAGGACCGGTGCCAAGCGCGCGGTCTGCAGGACGTCAAGGCCGGCGTACGTCAGGTACGTCGGGTCGTCGGCAGGGATGTTCTCCCAGAGGGTGTCCTTGGTCAGGCCGTGTGTGCGGCCGGCGTCCAGGAGAGCCTTCTGCGAGGTGTGCTTCTCGTCAAGCCCCAGGTAGTGCGTGACGAGTTCGCCGAGCGTGTTTCCGATGCCGCCGCGTCGCTTCTCCCGCGGGTCCAGCAGGCGCGAGAAGATGCCCGTGTCAATCGCGAATGCAGCGGTCGCGGAGAACGGGATGCCGCAGGAGCGTTCCAGGGCCAGTTGATCGAACGTGGAGTTGTGCCCCGCCCAAGGGCGTGTGGTGACGGCTGCTCGGGTGAGTTCGGGGAAGTGTTCGGGTTGCCAGGTGAAGGCTTCAGTAGCTGTGCCAGCCTGCACCAGGCGGACTTTGAAGTCCTTGGAGTACACGGCGAGACCGCTGGTTTCTGTGTCGACCGCGAGCGGTGCTCTAGACGCCAAGAGCCCGGCTACCCCTGTGGTGGGGTCGCCGGGCTCGAGTGCGTGGATGGGGCCTAGGTCAGTGTGGAGGGTTCGCAGTGCCTTCCTCCTTGTCGATCTTTCGGAAGCCGTGCAGCGGACAGTCTTCGTCGCAGGTGACTTCCTCGCACATCGGGCAGCCGACCTCCTCCGGGTCCAGGGTCTCCACCTGCTTTGCCAGCCCGTAGAACTCCTTCTGCCAGGACTCGCCGCCGCAGTCGTAGACTCCCCAGCCCGCTATCTGCCGCAGTGTCGCGGCGGCTGTGGGGCGCGGGTCGAAGTCAGCCACGCTCTTCCTCCCGCCCGTCGTAGAAACCTGCTGCGTAGCCCTGCAGCCAGATCCTCTTGCGTTCGTGTTCGGCGTCCACTGTGTGCAGAGTTGCGCGGGCCCGGAAGTAGGCGGACAGGGCCTTCATCAGCTCAGTCACGCTCTCTCATCTCCTTCCGCAGCTCGCGCTCCGTCTCCTTGCCCTCGCGGTAGCCGGCGGCCCAGGCGGTGAGTTCGACGCGTTCTCGGTGGACGGTTGCTCGGGCTGCTGCGAGTTGTGCTTGGGCGGCTAGCCAGGCGGACAGGTTCTGGATCAGGTCACGCATTGCGCTTCCGGACCTCCTCCTGCTCGAGCTCAGCCGCGCGTTTGAGGGCGAGCCCGCCAACTGCCGACGCTGCGGCTGCCAGGCCAGCAATCGCCTTGTCCGCGTTGGCGGTCAAATTCAGCACGGCCCGCTCCGTCCGGTCGAACTCCTGCCCCGCCTGCAGCATCTTTGCTCGGCGACGTGCCGAGAGCCAGGCGAGGCGGTAGCGGTCTGCTCGCTTGCGCTGGTCGCTCGCTTGCCAGAAGTAGTGGTTCAGTTCCCGCTTCGTCGCTTCGAGCTCAAGCTCTACGTCGTTACGGATCTCCTGGTCCATGGTGGAGTTGCCCTCTGCCACCATCACGCGCCGCTCTGCCTCCTGAACCACGGACAGAACCCGGTCGGCCAGAGCACCCGCTCGCGCGGTTATCTCGCTGTCTGCGTCGTACGCCAGGAACACGTCACGGATCAGGCGGTCTCGCAGTTCCTCGCGGTCTGTCATCGCTTCTCCTGCTGCAGTCGCTCGACCTCATCGACAGCAGTCTGCAGGGCTGCCACCGACTGCTCCAGCGTCTTGCTGTAGGCCACGAGCAGCCGGACCAGCGGGTCTCGTACCTTCGCGTCATGCAGTGCCTGCTGCACCCTCTCGGTCGGCGGCTTCGGTGCTCGGATGTGCGTGTAGATCGCCGACACGTTCCGCGCCGGCCGCCCGTCGGTGTCTCGCACCACGACGTCAGCTCCGTGGATTTGCAGGCCCTCGCCCTTTACGAAGGGCAGGGGCTCCAGCTTCCCGGACACCGTGTAGACGTCGGCACTGTAGAGCTTCCGGAACTCCACACGCACGTGGTCACCCGCCGCCAGCTCCCGGACGTAGGCCGGTCCGTTCATCGTTCCGCTTGCCATGCTCAGTTTCTCCTCTTGTGTGCTTCGGGCAGTCGCACCGGAGCCCGGAGGCAGTGACCTCCGGGCAGTCGCGGTGGAATTGGTCGTTGTGGAGGCACCAGCCGAAGCGTGCCATTTACAGGTAGAGCCGAAGCACTTCGATGATCGCGTAGACCATGAAGAGCAGGATCCCGCCTACGGCCAGGGCCATCACCTTTTCCATCTCTGCTTCCGTCCTCTCTGGTTCACCCACCAGAAGTAGGTCAGTACGCCGGCGAAGCCTAGGATTGCTCCGAGCAGGGCGCCGGTTGCTGTCCAGCGGTCCATCAGCGGACGTCCAGGATCTTGCCGTCCCGCAGGCAGAAGGCTCCCGAGTCGGGGTGCACCTTCGTGCCGCCAACTACCGCGTCGTTGGTGACCGCGCCGCCGCGGGACAGGCAGCGGTCGTCCCAGCGGGCTTGGTCCTGGTAGGCGTTGTACATCACGACGCCCACCCAGCCGACGCATACGACCACCACGGCCACGAAGGCTGCGAAGAGCCAGTCCATCAGGCGGCCTCCTTCTTCCGGTCCGACTCGGTGTCTGCCCAGCCGCCGTACAGGTCCGAGAAGTCCCACATCCCGGGGAGTTCGTCGCCGTGCTGCTCACGGAGACCACGCCGGATGTTCTCGTTCTGCTTCTGGAATCGGATCCTGTCGTCTTGGTCTTCCAGCTCGGTCAGGCGGTCGGGAGCCGCGTTCGTGTCAGGCATCAGGCGGCCTCCTTCTTCCAGCCGCGGGATTCCAGGGCCTGGAGGATCTTCGCCGCGGAACGTCCGGTGACGTAGTTGTCGTCCACGATCCGGTTCACGGCGGCCAGGTCCTCTTCGTCGTAGGTCTTCCGCTCCGCTTCGTCGGCGGCGAGGAGGAGGGAGAGGGCGAGCTTCCGTGCCCACTCGGGCCTCACCCGTCGGTGGGCTCGCGTTCCATCGTCCGTGACCTCAACGTGTCCGCCGGCTGCCCGTACGAACGTCTCCCCGGCCTCTCGGACGTCGGCGGCCTTCAGGAGTTCGGCGGCTACTGTGCCGGCGTGTTCGGGCAGGACGTAGATCCCGTTTCCGTCGCCGCTACTCTCGTGCAGGGAGCAGACATAGACCACGCTGCTCCGCTCCTCAGACTCGCCGGCCGGGTCATCCTCCCGATCGATCTTCAGCCAATCGCCGTCAGGATCCGTGTACATGTACATCAGCGGATCTCCTCCCCTTGTGCCGCGGTGAGCGCGGCGTTGTACTTCTCCAGTGCGGTAGGCACGCCGGCGGCGAAGGCCAGGGTGTCTTCTACGGTGGTCAGTTCGGCGCGGATAGCTCCGGTGATTTGAAGGGTCCGGGCTCGGGTTTCCAGGTGCTCGCGGAAGCTAGGGGTGTCCTGCCAGCCGTTCGCAGTCGAGTAGCTGAAGTAGGACACGCTGCAGGCGCTGGAGATTTGCGTGACCTGGAGTGAGGTGAGGCCGGGCATTAGTCGTCCGTCCAGTCGAATCCGTCGCCGTCCGTTCGCGCCGCCGGCTGCTTCTTCCAGCCGGTGACGAAGTGTGCGTCCTTCAGGTCTTCTGTCCCGTACCAGTCTTGTCCGGCCGCGTCCAGGCTCGCCCAGGGCACGTGGTCGCCGGCGCCGTCCGGCAGGTACACGAATTCCTTCCGCTCCGTTTCGAGCGGTCCGACCGCCGCGTTGATCACGTCACCCAGGCGAGGCGAGGGGGTAGGGG
>Ga0105032_100056_pt1 | contig 13927 bp, 33 predicted proteins | sample RS_126metaG_FD_91481 | JGI IMG/M metagenome (GOLD analysis project Ga0105032, IMG submission 91481) | Switchgrass associated microbial communities from Austin, Texas, USA, to study host-microbe interactions - RS_126 metaG | ecosystem: Host-associated > Plants > Roots > Rhizosphere | place: USA... | reverse complement strand
GTGGTGGCTCTAACGATTCGGGCGCAGGTGGGGCTGGCGGTGCTGGCGGCGTGGCCGGCGGCGGTGGTGGCGGCGGCGCTTCCAACAACGGTGCCAACTCGGGCGCAGGTGGGGCTGGCGGTGCTGGCTACTGCATCGTCTACACCCTCTGAGGATTTCCAATGACAAATATGCGCTTTGCCGTCATCAAGGATGGAATAGTCCACAACGTCATCATTGCCCAAGATGGGTTTGAAGTTGACGGTTTTACGCTCGTTGCGTCGGATGATGCTAAGATCGGGCAAACATATGGGGACGGTGTATTCTCCGATGCTCCGTCGACCGTCGCTCCCCTCACGACCGATGAAGTAGCGGCGGAAGCACAAGCGCGGCTTGATGCATTCGCCCGCTCCAGAAACTACGACAGCATCCTGTCGGCATGCACCTATGCCAACAGCACCAATCCGACATTTGCGGCCGAAGGCGCCTATTGCGTCCAGCTTCGTGATCAGACCTGGGCCAAGCTATATGAGATGCTTGCCGAAGTGCAGGCAGGAACGCGGGCAATCCCGACCAGCTTTGACGACATAGCGCCAGAGCTTCCCGTCTCCAGCGCCGCTTGGCCCGAATAATCACCACAAGGAACATCACTAATGGACCGTGCGAAATTCTTCGCCAGCATCCGCGCGTCTGGCATTTTCGGAGCGACACTCACTAACGCCTAGAGAGAACTCGGTCGAATGCTTCCTGGAACGTTCCGCCTTTTCGCTTCCGATCCTGATAGATCGCCGTATCTGAAACACCTATCTCCTTAGCCGCGTCCTTTAGGTGCATAGTTCGACCGCCAAGTGACACCTCAATCACGCGACGGCTGTTGCGTCTTTGAACAGAAGACGTCGCCCAGCGACAGTTGCCAGGTTCGTAACCCTTATCATTGTCGATGCGGTCCAGCGTTGTCCCTTCGGGTCGATCCCCAACATCGGCAAGGAACAGAGCGTAGTCATTCCAGCGCTCGCAAACTTGAATGCCGCGTTCAAAGTAATCTGCTGCCTGCTTGAATTCAGGCTTACAGCGAGTGTGCATCGCCTTCCACGAGCGGTATGCCGCGGTCCTCTGGCCTCGTCTTGCGTGCCCGTGGTTGACGACATGCTGCCTAAGACAGCCGCAGTTTGTGGAAACGCCTGTGCGCAGATTGGCGCCACTTACAAGCCGTTCCGTGCCGCAGATGCAGCGGCATCGCCACATCGGCTGATATCGCCTTTCGGCCAGTTCAACGACCGACCATGACCCAAACTGTAACCCACGTAAATCGATCATCTTTCCCATTCGCCGAGTGTACTACGGGCGAGTCTCGCAATCAACTGACATAGGTGAAACATGAACTCGAATTTTCCCGAGGCGCTTCGGCTCGTCCTCAAGCATGAGGGTGGTTTCGTAAATCACAGACGAGACCCCGGTGGCGCGACCAACCTGGGGATCACCATCGGCACGGCCAAGCGCTACGGCGTGGACATGGACGGTGATGGCGACACCGATATCATCGACATCAAGAACCTGACCGCCGCGGCTGCTGCGAAGATCTACAAGGGCGAGTATTGGGCCAAGATCAACGGCGATCTCCTGCCGTCAGGCCTTGACTATGCCGTGTTCGACTTCGCGGTAAACAGCGGCGTTTCTCGGGCCGCCAAATACCTCCAGGCAATTCTTGGCGTCTCTCAGGATGGCGCGATCGGCCCTGCCACTCTCAAGGCTCTTGAGGGCAAGAATGTTGCTGACCTGATCAACATGCTCTGCGACAAGCGTCTGGCCTTCCTCAAGGGCCTCTCGACATGGAGCACGTTCGGCAAAGGCTGGTCGTCTCGCGTTGCCGGCGTCCGCTCTTCCGCGCTCGCGATGAGCAAATCAGCCCCCACGGCATTGCCGCTGGTCATCGACGCGCCTCCGGCTCCCAATCCCCCGAAGCCAAATCTCATCTCGGCGCTCCTCTCCATCCTCGCCAAGCTCTTCGGAAAATCCCAATGAACCCGACCTATATCAGAATTTTGATGAGGTATCTCGCGGGCTACCTCGTCCTCAAGGGCATCCTCCCTCAAGATATTGCCGACATGATCGAGCAAGACCCTGAGCTTGCCGGTGCTGTCGGTGCGCTGATTGCTGTTGCCGTTGAGGGCGCCTATGCCCTGGCTCGCAAGATGGGCTGGCGGACTTAGCCATGTTCGCGTGGCTCGGGAACCTCATCGCAGGTCCGTTTATCAGGGCTATGCTTGAAGGCTGGAAGGCCAAGGTCGCAGCCGATACGGACGAAAAGCGTATCATCGCTGACGCTGCGATCGAGGACATCAAACGTCAGATCGCAGACCGAGAGGCCGCCAAAGAGATCCGCCTCGCTACAGCAACCTTCTGGGAAATGCGGCTTATGACAGCCTGCGTTGCTCTCCCCTTCGTCATCCACGCTGGTGCTGTAGGCATCGATACGACGTTCTCCATGGGCTGGCGCATCCCCGCATATCCGAACCCGTTCAGTGAATATGAGGGCTTAGTCCTGCTTTCCTTCTTCGGCGTCCAAGCCGTAGGAACTGGCATTAACGCCATCGCCTCCGCGATCCGTCGCCGCTAATCCCGATTAGCCGGCCCTTTACTTCCAATCGGCCGCGCTTTGACTTTCAATCAGTCATCTCTCGCAGATAGGAGCCCCCATGCGAATACGCCTAGAACACCTCGCATGGGCAGCCTTGCTCTGCCTTGCCGGGCTTATAGCCATCCCGCTCTTGTCGATCGGGTCATTCATTAGACCGTCCTATGCCATGGCGGATCTGCCATGACAGACGCCCAAGTCTACGAACGGATCGCGAAGATGGAAACTGAGCTGCAGTACCTCAAGCGCGACATGACCGAGGTCAAAGGCGATGTGGCGGACATCAAGGAAAAGCAGGATCAGATGATCCTCATGCTAACCGAGGCCAAGGGCGGAATTAAGGTCGCTCGATGGCTTTGGCTTCTTCTGGCCGCGAGTCTCGGCTGGGCCTTGTCCTATTGGTCGTCGATCAAGACGCTACTCACGAAAATAGGTGGATGATGAGCGAACCACGCATAAAGGTCCGCGTGACCAAACACAGTGACGGGTCAACCAAATACGAGGTTCTTCACAACCAGGAAAAGATTGCCGACGCCTCCGCCGTGGAGGTTCTTGAGATGGCGCTGCAGTTTGCATCATCCGTGCGCTTTACGCTGGTGAAGTGACATGTCTCCCAAGCGACTAACTCCCGAACGCCTCGCTCAAATCCGTGAGGTCTATATCGCATGCGATTACAATCAGCGAAAGGCTTCTGAACTGCTCGGCATCACCCGGTCAACCCTTCAGTACCACGTTTATGCGATGGGGCTGGAGAAGCCAGATGAAGCCATCACTGAGGTGTCCGTCCCTGACGTTGAGGAGCGCGTCAAGGAACGCCGGCTGGAGCAAGAGGTTTCCTCTCTCAAGAAGCGAGAGAAAAGCCTGCTGGACCGCCTCCTGAAAGCCGAAGAATACCGCACTAGCGTCATGGGGCTTACCGGAGAACGGCTAGATCCCGCTAGGCTTTCCGTGGAGCCTCCCCGAGACGGCAAAGCTGAAACTGCGATCCTTGTTCTCTCTGACATTCATGATGGCGAGTACATCAACCCAGCGGAGCTTGATGGGCTAAATTCATTCGACCCTGATATCTGCGAAGCACGACTGAACCGCACATTTCAGGTCGCGGCCGACCTCCTGACAAAGCATTGGCCGGGCCCGCCGCCGGCAAGACTGATCGTTGCCCTCCTTGGCGATATCGTCAACGGCATGCTTCACTTCGAAAACGTGCGTGAAGACAAAATGCGGCCCATGGAAAGCGTCCGTCATGTCTCCGGCATCGTGGCTTCGGGAATGAACCTTTTGCTCTCCACGGTCGCCTGCCCGATTGACGTGGTCAGTGTCGTGGGTAACCATGGAAGGGGGTCAATGACCAAGCCGGAAGCAAGCGGTGTAGCGGTCGATAGCTATGACACCCTCGTCTCCGATTTCCTAGAGCTGCACTATCGCGGCAACAGGCGGGTGACGTTCTATGTCCCTCCGGGCCCAGACGCTCTGATTAGCATCTACGGCTACAGATTCTTGCTCACGCACGGTGATCGTCTCGGCACTGGAGGCGGTAAGGGCTTCGTCGGCGCCGAGTTGCCAATTCTGCGCGGCTTTCAAAAGGTGCATATGGACTATGCGATGCGCGGAATTATCCTTGACCATGTCATCTGCGGCCATTTCCACACAGCCCTCTCGGCGGCGCTCGGCACTGCTAACGGATGCCTCCCGGGCCCCAATTCCTTCAGCCAGGCAAACCGCTTACGCCCGTCTCCGCCGATGCAGGCTTTCATCACAGTTCATCCGGATCACTGCATCACGCAAACCAGATGGATCAAGCCGGCATCTCCATCTGAGGGCACAATGTACGAGGCTCCAGCACCTCTTTCGGACATCCGGCCGCGCTATCGCGTCAAAGCCGTATCAGTTGGTCAGTAATTTCATCTCATATGATATGATGCTCAACCATCCCTGCCTTTGTTGAACATCACGCTTTCGGCCGCCCCGTATGTCTTATCCGAAAGCTGACCTCCTTCGATCCGCACTGGCTGCAGCGGAAATACGGCTTCAGGTCGTTCGCCAGGACGCTGTGATCTCTCCCTAGCCGTTCTGCAAGCTTCCCAAGATCAATATCCGCTCCATGGTGACATCCTGGTCCATCGGCAATATCTGCCTCGCAATGGATCGATATGGTGAACTCAGGGTCGTCAAGGTAGTCTCCTATCGTTGAGTAGGAGAAAGAGCCGTCTGGGTTACGGGGCATCGCTAAAGATCTGTATCTAACTCGCCGTCTTGCTTGTCATCTATCTCTGCAATGATTGACGCCTCCATATCCCGAACGAAGGTCCGCCAATAGTTCTTCTGGTCCTCGTTGTAGTGGGTTGCCCACTCGCCTCCGTTGTTGCCCTTTGCGGCGCGGATTGCGAATATCTCGATCGTTTCGGCGTTCAGCATTGTCATCCCTTCCTTGATCTCTTGTCGAGTTCGGATTCCAGGGCGTCCAACTCAGCGACGGCTTTGCGAAGGTCATCCAGCGTTGCGAGGCCTATGAATTTCCTGCCCTCCTTGGTCAACACAGCCACACCTGTAGGCCGCTTTGGCAGGGTCATGAAGCACTCGATTTCCAATGTGACCTCTTCGACCATCATTCACCTCAGATAATCCACCTCAGATAATCCACTATTCCATATATCACAGACACCACCAGTATAGCGATGAAAGCGTAGGCTGGGAGAGTGAGGCGGTTCATCTACTGCAGCCTGTTAAGGTTGGGTGCCGGCACTTCCCAAGGGTCATTAGGGACGGCCTTGGCAAGGTCCGGTAGTCGGGCCTCGATATTCCGCAAGGTGGCCATAGCAAAAACTGCCATGCAGTCGGCTTTGTCTGTGCTTCCGACTACTCCACTCACCTGCGATGCCAAAAGGCGAAGCGCCTGAATAGCTTCCTCTAGCGAGCGAACAAGGTCGTCCATTTAGTCACCGTTCCTCTTTCCATTGATTGAGCAGCGCCGTTCCAGTTGGTTCACCAGGCTCCGGGAGTTCGTGTCGGATAGCCTCCCACTGAGCCAGTTGACGCTTTGCTTCGTCGATGTCCGGCGCGTCTCGCTTGAAGAACCTCCAGCCCCAATAGCTCTTTGGCTTATGAATGTATCGCTCGGAGAAGAGGGGTGCGTTCCATGGTGCTTTTGCGAAGTAGACATGCCTCCGCGTGCGGAACCAGAAAGTCCCCGACTTGTGGGCCAGACAGAAGCCCACATTTCCATGCACCCGAACAATCATCACTCCACCTTTTTGGTAAAGACGACTGAGATGTTCGCGATCTCGCGACCAGCCTTGGCGAAATCAGCGCGAAGTTCTTCGGCAAGCTCGGCTTTTATGCGTCCGATGTCCTTCTGAATCATCTCGCGGGTGACCCCTTCCAGCGGGTGGTCGATGGCGTGCTTCACTGTGAATTCTAAATGCGCTACGATCATCCCATCACTCATCGCTATTTGGCTTGCTGGGTTCGGATAGGGCGATGGCACGTCCAGCGCTTGTCAGTGCAAGTTCGCGCGCGATCTCAACACGGCCACCTGATAGTGGAATTCGGTATCGCCCCACTTCTTCCACAAGACCCTGCTCGACGAGCGGCGCCATAGACATAAGAGGGAGATCCACGTCCTCACACGCGTTGCCAGAAAGAAGCAGCCTTAAGGCCCGCCTCCCGAGATCGTTCAGTAAATATTCCCTCATCGTCTCACCTCTATCTGAACTCTAGCATCATACCCGAGAAGGGCCATCAACCAAAAGCACGAGCAGCCCAGCATCCTCAGCCCGGCGGATCATGTCTGCGGTTCCGTGCCCACCTTTGAATGCGACGACAAGATCAGGCTTGCCCTCATCGAGCATCTGCTGGTTTCGTATCGGCCCGGCAGCTTTGCCGTGCTTCTTCCAATCAGCCTTGAAAGCGGTAAATGGGATGCTTCGATGGTGTGCCCATGCCTCTCCCCAATAGTCTGCTCCTGACGCACCGCCGACGATTACATGCGTGATTGGTCCGCGGTCATCGTGGATATCGTCCATTTCATCATAGATGGTGACGTAGTCGTTGAAGTTTCGGCCTCCGCAGATAAGAACGCGTGTCATAACCGTATTCCTTCGGTAGGAGGCCTCAGACGCCCGCGCTTCCTTCGCCTCGCCTCAGACGGCAGGCCGGCGAGGAAAACGTCAAGCGCACCCTCAATGCGGAACCATTCGCCAGTCGTCCGATAAGCCGAAAACATCTGATGCAGAAACAGTTCTGAGTCGTCGGTTCCCGGCATCGAGCCTAGTAATGTCAGTTCGTGCGGGTTGCCGTTGCGGATCTTTTCCATCCGAGTGGCTAGATTGGTGGTGAAGCCGATCTTCACCAGAGGCCCAGACTTGATGAAATAGACAACGCCCACCCTAGGTGGGTTGAGCCTTTCAGCTATCCTACGCTCCTCTGCGTCTCGAAACGCCCTGGCGATCTCCTCGCGGGCTTTTGCCTTCTCCAGCGCCTCAACGCTGATCTGAGCTAAACGCTCCTGCACGTATGACATAAGAACCTCTCGTGAACAACGTTGCGTCAAGCGGCGATGCTCTCTAGCGCGTCGAGCACCCCTGGCTCCGCTAGAATGCTCTCGAACTCTTCGAGAGAGAGACCGGTAGACGGCCGCTTCTGTCGCCTCGGCTTCTGGAGACCGTGTTTTGCGTTGAACCAATCTCTACAGCATCTCGCGTAGCCTTTGGCCCTTGCCTCCGCCTCATCGAGCGAAGCCCCCACGATATCCGCGCCCACCTTGAACCATTCGTTCTTCACGCGATGCTCAGCGAATTTTTGATGTAGCCAAGCCTCAGCGTAAGCAAGCCCAGCCAAGGGCACATCACGAGTGGCCGCGATTTCCAGATGGATAGGCGAAGCGGTATTCAGACTGGCATACCGTTGCAGGAAATTTGTGGTCATGCCGATCTTGCACAGATCGGCCGCGGTCAGAACGTATAGCGTTCCAGATTTGCCGCGTAGCCGATCCCACTGAAACGCAGGCTGCATTGGCACAAAGTCGCCAATGGTCCAGCCTCCAGTTGGCAAACGATACATTTCGGAGATGCGCTTAATCGGTGCCATGCTGAGCCTCGCAAAGCAACTGTGCCGACTTTTGTGTGTCGTGCGTGTTGCGTCTGTTCCGGGTTTTCCGGTTTGTCTGATAGCGCAAAGTGGTGGAAATCTTGGCTGGGGAACCTGGATTCGAACCAGGACTAACGGAGTCAGAGTCCACGTTGCGCGTCCTTCTTCTTATTGTTTTTCTTTGTAATTTTCAAGTCGTCCGTGGGCTTACGTGCCGGTTTTTGTGCGGCGATTGACTCAGCTACCTTCTCCTCATCTAAGAACGCGTATGCCTTTTCTGTAACGGATTTTGCACCGTGGCCAAGCATCTTGGCAACCTCCTCCAGTGTGCGCCCGTCACGCTGTAGCCAACGGCAGCCGGCAGTCCGTCGCAGATCGTGCCAGCGGACGTGCGGGATCTTTGCGCGCCTGACTGCACCTTCCAGCCCTTTGTTCTGGCGCAGTATCCGCGAGCCGTCCTCGTGGGTAAAGACGAATGTCGAAGCCACTTTTCTCGCCTTATTGTCCTCATCGGCCTTGCGCTTTTTCTGTGCCAGAAAATGTGCCGATCGCTCCGGGAGCGGGACGGTGCGGGCCTTCTTATTCTTGGTGTCTTCCGTTGTTCGAATCGTGCCCTTGGCGAAGTTGACTTGAGGCCACGTCAGGGAAAACATTTCCTCGGCTCGCAGGCCGGTATCGATCGCCACGCAAATGGCTATGCGAACTTCTGGCGTGGCCGCGGCGAGAAGCTTTGCTTCCTCGTGCTCCGATAGGTATCGCTTGCGCGCATCAGCTTCCTTGAGCCCGCGTTTTGCCCTACGTCTAAGATAGGGCGGGACAGGATTCCGGCCATCTTCGATCCATTCACGATCCTCGCAAAAGGTGAAGACGGAAGACAGGCACGCCAGGTCGCGGCGGATTGTCGGGTTGGACGCCCCCAGTCCACGACGCCAGACTTCAAACTCCGAAAGCTCTTCGCGCCCGATTTCATCCATGTGTTTGTCTTGGTATTTATCCGAGAGCCATTGGAGACTAACGCCATAGCGCGTGGCCGACGCTGGCTTAAGTGTCGGCAAATACTCTGTCACGAACGCCTTGGAGGCTGTTCGGAAAGCGATACGACGTTTGCCGCCCCATTGTTCGGCTTCGAGCTCTTCGAGCCATGCGCGGAGACGTTTTTCAGCAACAGCTTTAGTTCTTGTCTCAAAGGAAGTCCGGTACTCGACGCCTTTTCTCTGCGCGCGGCCCCACCAGACGTTACCTCTTTTGTAGATGGTTGCCATAGTTGCGCCCCCCTTACCCTGGAATTGAACCATTTTTCGAAGACGGGCAGATCAAACAGCCATTGGCCACCGGGACCGGAAGGCTGATATGCGCCCGGAATATTCCCGTTGGCAGCCTGCCTTATCCAGTGGCGGGGTGTAAAGCCGAATTTCTCTGCTATCTTTGAGGCGCGGACCGGCTTCATCCCGTCTCCCCGCTTTCTTGTGACTTGGGCGGGACGCGGAGATGGCGAAGTTCGGCCTCGAATATGCGCCCATCTCTGCCGGCGACGACTGCCAGCGTGCATCTCTTTGACCCGCTCACCTTGTAACCTGGCTCATACTCGCCATAGACAAAGCCGAGGATCGTGACTGGTTCTGGATCGCGGTGATCGTCTCGGAAGCCGGTTTCACGTGTGTAAAAGGCTTGAACGTTCACGTGGCCCTCTCCTCGATACCGTTGAGCAGGGCGCGTCCGGCGTCAGTGAGAAAATACACGAAGGCATTTTCCTTATACCAATCGGCATAGCCCGCGAACTTAACGAGGCCCTTCGCCTCCAATTGATAGGCAGTCTGCTTCCATTTGCCGAAAGCTTGACCAAATCCTGCATAAGGGCCAGCGCAAGCTGCGTTGCCGATACGATCGATCTCCTGCTCCCAAGTAAACAGGCGCGAGAGGAATTCGATCTGAATAGGGGTCAGATTCATTTCTAGCTCTCTATCTCCTCAAGGGCTGCGGAGATCATCGCGCGGTAAGCAGCCAATTCGGGCCCGTATTCCATCTTGAACTGGTTTTCTACGGTCATGCCACCAGCGCCACCTCGTCGTGAAGAACGATAGGCGTCACGCATGGCATAGATAGCCAACTCGTCCGGGTTATCCCGTAGCCACTCAAGTGTTGCGCGGATTGCCGCTCTCACCTGGGCGTCAATCAAGTCCTCCACCCGAGGATACATGGACATGGCGCCAACATCGCGCATTCTTAGAGCAACGTGTTCAACGAGATTGGTCGGTGTTGATGACGTCATGCGACCCGTGTCCCTTTGTAACCGCAGGCTCGGCAATGGATTGCCAACATAGGCGGGCTTGACATCATCATCACGTGCGGGTTTGAATCCACGAGTTCTATGCTGCAATTGGGGCATGCAATGCCGTTCGGTCGCGGCTTATGCTCATTTGCTTTGGAGTGAGCATCCCATCGCTGATTGTTCCAGTCGACGAGGCTAACGAGCTCACGCTCCTTCTTGGCCGGGAATACCGCTTCTTCCAGTCTTGCAATTCTCTCTTCTAGTGTCATGGGTTGCCTCTGGTGATAACCTTCAAGTATCGCTGCTGTCCTATTCCGGCTCCGATAGCTTGCGGATAGCGGCGGCAACAATTCCAGACACGCCTTTCAATACGTGGCGCATGTTGCTAGCTGAAACTGCGTCTAGAGTGATCCCTCCTGCCTTCAGCAGCGTGGCTGCTTTCGCCATATCCGGCTCGGGGAAGATGCTGAGCGGGTATGCGTTGCACCAATCGGCAATCTTCTCCAGGGCTTCCCGCGCCTCCTCGACTTCGGACAGAGTTGCGCTATTGATGGCGACCAGCCGCTCTAGATCGTGCTTTGCCGCATCAATCTCTCGTCGGAGAGACGCTATCTCGGTGGCGGCTTCCTCGGACAATTCGGCGTCATATTTGGTCGTTGCTGTCGCTTTGGTTACGCTGCGCAAAGCCAGAGTTCGCATGTGAAGCCGGGAGACGATATCTGACTTCTCTTGGGTGGCGGAGGTCATCGGCGCCCAGCCTCCAGGATCGGCATACCTGCCTCTGTCGGAATGTAGATGACGGACGAAGATCCGGACTTTTCCTCCAACATGCGAATGTAGAGGTAGCGGAGATATGCCTCAGATCCGCCTAGCCCGGCGGCAAGTTCCTTGTTGGCGCGGGCAGCGAATTGAGCGCGCGTCAGTTCAGCTTGGCCTTCAAGCTCAGCAGCAGACTTCTTCGCCTCAGCTTCCTGCACGCGCACCTGACGACTGTATTTGGCCTCAGCGAGGATAGCCTCGCCGGACATCGATGCGGACCAGACCTGCACGTTCTTGTAGGCGTACCAGGCGCCGCCGAAGACCGCGATGCAGAACGCCGCGCCAAGCGCGAAGATGATCATTCCAAAGCCAAATTCCCTCATGTCCTTGCCTTCCGTGCTTCGAGGATTGCCTTCAGCGCCGCGTCTCTATCGCCGGTCGCCGCATAAAGTTTCAAGCAGAGCCAGAGCGGGTCTATCCCGTGACGATCCCACCAATCCTGCTCTGGAGGGTTGGCGTGTTGATCTCGATGCTCTGCGGGGGTCAACGGAACAGTCCAAGCGTCGTCCGGCTTTTGCTGGCCGCCCGTATGCTTCTTTCGATACCGTGGATCGCCATAGCGGACGTGACAGGCTTCGCAGCCAAACTCACCGCTGATCACGCTGGGAAGGGTGCGGATGAAAGCAAGGTGTCCGTCATCCTTGATACGCTTTTGGGCCTTGTTCGATGGATCTAGGGAAAAGGCTGTGTCTGGTCGCTTGATTGCGTACATCACCGCTTCCTCCAGAAGGCCCACCATGGGCGGGGCTTTGCCAGCTCACGGCGTAGCTGCTCTGTCTTGGCGTCTCTCTTTTCGAGATAGGCTAAGGTGGTGGATCGGGCATGCGGGAAGCGCTTGAGATGGGATTGGGCTGTGGTCATCCGAACACCCATGAAATTGCGTTGACAATTGCCCAGCCGATCGGGATGCCAATGGATGCACCGATGACGGTTCCGGCAATAATTCCGGTGATCCAAAGCGCCGGGATGATGATGTACGGAAGCGCCTTCATGTTAGGACTCCTTTCCAGGCGTCCACGAGTAGCCAACCTTTGTCAGGCGCTTGCTATCGTTGGGGCCGAAATAGATATGCTCGCCAGCGCCCCACCAGATGGTTTCGCCAAGGTCCGGCTCGTCTTCTTGCGGAAGGGCCATGACGTAGGTTTCGTCGGTGTTGCGTGGATCGATGACGTGGTAGCGGATGACGTCTGTAGGCTTGCCGGGATAGGCGCCCGCGACGACATTCATGGCGCGCTTTTCGATGATGGAGCCGTGGCCGCTCATTCACGCCTCCCAAGGCCACATAACTTGAGCCTTACGCCCATAGGAGTCGCGATAGCCGGTAAGGCGCTTCCAGATCCATGGGAACAGGCCCCAATAGTACGGCTCCGGAATGCTCTCGACCCACATCTTCAGGTCGTCATCCCAACTCATGACTTCAAAGTTGGCCGTTCCTCGGAAGTCGAACCCTTTCGCCTTGGCGCGCTCGAGAGCGGGCTTCGCCAGTCCTTCCCACCACTTGTACACATCTCGTTCAAAGCGAGATGTTGGGACTTCTGGAATAGCCGGCAGATGCCTGAGCGCCCTTACTAGGCTTGTAGCGACCGGCTCTTTGGCGTTTGCCACAAGGGCGTTTGAAGCCTCAACCAAGAGGGCTTTGAAGCCCTCGGACTGGTCTGCGGCCCTATGCGGGTTGTCGATGCTCTCGCGAAGACGAGTAGCAAGGGTGAGGAGGTCTGTCATTGAACCATCTCCGTCGAATTGGCAAAATGGTCACTCATGAGCTTGGCAACGAGCGTTGCTGTGTCGTATGATGGGCATTCGCACACCCAATCGTAGGCGAGAGTCTCGTCATTCCCGCCGCAGGCTTCAAAAGCCATGATCTGCCTAGCGTCGACATAATCAGGAACCACGAGATAGATTTCCTGCACTTCTTCGTCGAAGCCGACGCCTACACCAACTGCCTTGAATTGCTGGCTCATCTCTCAAGCCCTTTCCATAGAAGCACGCGACCGAGCCGAATATTTCCCGGCCGCGTGTGTTGGCGACTCCATCGAGGGGGAGGAAGAGCCGCGAGATACCGGCGAAGGGACGCCGGATAGAAAGCCTCCGCGCTGCGTCTCGCGAAGTTCGACGCCATGCTGTGCGCAGAAGGCCAGAAGGTATTCGATCAAGCTGGAGGCGCGTTTCACGCTCATCTGAGCCGTGCTCTCCCGGATGGAAACAAACTCGTTCTCCAATCCTGGGATGATCTCGCCTGCCTCTTTCGTTGCAATGGCATGACCGGAGACGGCTAGCATCTTCCACTCTTCGACCGTTCGGCGCTTTCCTGCCCATGTGAGCGGGGAGCGGGCGAGATCCGTCAGGATTGCGTGAAGCTTCGCGTTCTGCTCTAGTGACCGCTTAGGAGGCGAGACGGAGACGATTGCCCCCGGCTCGGCTTCATTGACGGCTGCGAGCGCGTTGTCGCGGACACGGTTACTGATGAGGTAGAAGGTGCGCTTTTCCATAGCCGGCCTCAGTACGGGAGTTCGTCAGCCATTTCCTCGCGCATGGTCTGGCGAGGGGCCGATGATTGCTGCTGCGGCTTGTCGCCGGGTCCATCAAGCATTGTGAGTACGGCACCGAAGCCTTGCAGGATGATCTCTGTCGAGTAGCGGTCATTCCCGCCCTGGTCCTGCCATTTGCGCGTCTGGATCTGGCCTTCGATGTAGAGCTTCGCGCCCTTCTTGACGTACGCCTCGACGACCTTGACGAGTCCTTCCGTGAAGACAACAACGGTATGCCACTCGGTGCGCTCTTTCTTCTCGCCAGTGTTTTTGTCGCGCCATTGCTCAGACGTCGCTATGCGCAGATTGGCGATAGCCGTACCCTGCTGGGTACGCCTGATTTCCGGATCTGCGCCGACATTGCCGATAAGGATTGCTTTGTTCACACTTCCAGCCATGTTCGTTATCCTGCGTTCATTGGGTGTTGACGGATTTCTTCGTCAGTGAATGGAATGTCGCCCGGAAAAACGTCATCATCCGAGCGACGGACGTCGACCACGCGAGCGCCTGGAAACTCATCCTGAATTTTCGAAACATCCTTGTCGGCTTCGAACTTGGCCTTCAGCTCGTCCTTCTTCTTGGTGAACCGATTGCGATTGAACTCATCAAAGC
>Ga0105032_100055_pt1 | contig 14077 bp, 24 predicted proteins | sample RS_126metaG_FD_91481 | JGI IMG/M metagenome (GOLD analysis project Ga0105032, IMG submission 91481) | Switchgrass associated microbial communities from Austin, Texas, USA, to study host-microbe interactions - RS_126 metaG | ecosystem: Host-associated > Plants > Roots > Rhizosphere | place: USA... | reverse complement strand
CTTCTAGAGGATAAGATTAAGTCTCTAACAGAGAAGCTAGAAGAGGAATCCGAAGAAGTAAAGTCTGAAGGCTCTGAAGAGGAAGCTTCCTAGTATGTCCGCTGACACCATTTTGTCAAAGTTTAGAAAATTAAATCGTTGGTATTTGGTGTTAGCTAAAAATAAATATCCACAGTGGCTAACGAGTATTCTGGGCGCGGGTGGTGGCGGAGTAGGTGTACTCTTCATCACCCTGCCAGAACGCTTCGAATCAAGCAGCGCTCTTTCGCCACTTATCGCCTTTTGGCCCGCTACACTTTGGGGACTATTATTCCTTATTGTTGGTGTGGCCTTGGTAACGACATCGATTGTCAAGCCGGATAGCTCCACGATTCTGTGTGTTATCCTTGGGTTGGCATTCTTTTTGTTTGCTGTAGTTACTGTACCGTCCGCGTTTCAGGGCAACTCTACAGGGTTAGCCACAGTAGTTATGGCAACATTAGGATTTCTATGTCTCACTGGAATGTTTGCCTCAATCTCACCACAGATTGAACAGATTATAGAACGCGGAACTAGGGAAAGTAGTAGACTACAAAATGGCCAAGCGAAATGAAGTTGTTGCCATCACGTCTCCGACGCATGCCATGGCTCTTGTGGTTTACTTCTGTACGGCAGTCCAGGGAGTATTCTTTCTTACTGGAGTTTCTTCGGCACGAGGCGTCGAAGATATCATCGGTCGTGATAGTTTATTGTTTGCTGTATGGGCTTATGGCTTTGTTGTATTTGGTGCACTTAGCTTTATCAGTTCCCTCACTTCAAAATACTTCCGCAAACCTAACAGTATTCTTAAGGTAGAGCTTGCGGCCATCGTTGGTCTAATACCAGGCTACCTCCTATATCAAGTTAGCCTTCAGCAGCAGGGCTTTGCTTCAGACAATTATGTCAAACCTGGATTGGAGATGCTGAAGGGCTTCACTTTCGCCGCTACAACTCAGTTGTTTGCTGTGGGTGCCATTATTGGCGGTATTGCTCGGATCATTCAAATCACGCTAGATTTGTGGAAGCTACGAAGGAGACTGATTAATAAGTTCCGGGATGACGTTATCCATGAGGCGTGAAAATGAACTGGCAGACCGCAAAAGAAGTTATCACAATTGTACTGTCCATCTTTGGTGCAGTCGGTCTTGTGGTGACCCCGATTGTTGTAGCTATCATCAACAATCGTCCAAAGAAGGAAGAGAAGGCTAAGGAAGCAGAAGCCTTAGCTGCACCAGTTGTTTCCGGCATGCCTGTAAACCTTGAGTATCAGAGCCAAACCAATGTTCTTCTTAAGTATATGGAAGATGTCATTGAAAGCAAGAACGACGTAGAAAATCGATTATCTGATTCCGAAACCCGTGAGCGAATTCTCAAAGAAGAGAATGAAGCATTGCGGCGGGCACTAGAGAAATATAAGGATATAACCTAACTTCTTCACTTAACTTGACTATGATAGAATTGTAGTGATAAAGAGGAGAATCATGTCAGATATTTATGAAGATGAAGAAGTACAGGACGATGGTCGGCCTGTAGATCCTGACGTTGTTGACGTTGATCCAGACGACCCCGAAGACGATCCTGATGCAGCAGAAGACGCACCCGATCCAGAAAAGGCAGAGGGCTGATTATGGCACGCACACTAAAGGGCGCTCTAGCATATGCTAAGAGCCAGGTAGGTAAGAGCGGCTGGCGTCGGCTTTGCCTAGGTTTTGTTCGGCAGTGCTGGGGCTATCCAACTTCTGGTATTCCAACTGCTTATGCGGGCTCTAAGCTTGTAAAGAAGACCACTAAGGGCACTCCTCCACCAGGAGCAATTGTATGGTGGAAGGGTCCGACCTCTGCTGGTCACGTAGCTCTATCTGCTGGTAACGGTTATGTCTATTCAAATGACTTCAAGCGTCCAGGTAAGATTGATAAGGTAAAGATTAAGGACATTACTCGTGGCTGGGATTGCGAGTACCTAGGCTGGTCACGGAACTATCCTAAGCAGCCAAATCTACCTCTAGATGACGACGCACCAGCAGCCGGTGGTGGCGGTGGAAGCGTTAGCAAGGGCACAACTGGTCCTGGCTCACGCAACACTTACAAAGTTGGTCAGCGAGTAGTTGTTACTACTGAAGCTGGTCTACGCGCTCGCCTAGCTCCTGGCACCGAGAGTTCAACTAACTCTGGTCGCACAGTATCTAAGGGTTACCGCATTAAGATTACTGCTGTAGCTGAGGAAGATGGTTACCAGTGGGGTAAGGCTGATAAGTACTGGTACGCACTTGTTAAGCGTAATGGTTCCAAGAAGGACGATTTCTACGTTAAGGCTGTGAAGTAATGGCATTTAAGGCACCTGCCGCGATCAAGAACATTCGCACCGTTCTTGAGAATCACGGTATGCGTATTGACCACTTCTATATTGTCGAAGGTAGTGCAGAGGGTCAGGGTTACCATCACTCACGCGAGGATCTAGATCGGCGTTTCGGTAAGGGCAAGGCCTACTCCGTCCAGCACGAGCTAGACCGTGGTGGCGATGATGAGAATGCGTCTGCATTTGATATTGTTTCAAATCAGGCCACTCTACAGGGTATTGCTGCTCGCGTGCTAGAGGCTGGCGAGAAGAAGGATAAGCGCGTTTACCGAGTTCTTCGTGACTTCGGTGGAAGCCTTGATGGCAAGAAGGTAACTGCTTATCGTTTATACGACCAGACCTTTATCTCTTTCGATAATAGCCACCTTTCTCACTTCCACGGCTCTATTCACCGTAACTTTTCCGGTGATACCAATGCATGTCTAGGTATTGCTGAGGTTGTTGCTGGTGTTGCTCCTGGTACCTTCGGATGGAAGGACCCAAGTCCAGTAGCTCCAAAGGTTCCGTTCAAGGTTGGCGATAAGCTAGAGACCAAGACTTCCGCTACTGCTTACTATGACACAAAGGGTAAGGTTCGCGCAACCGTTGCCAAGGGTTATAAGGTAACAGTTAAGGATCTTCATCTAGTCAACAATGTTTGGTGGGTGGAGAGCACCACTTACTTCTACAAGGCATCTGATCTACAGAAGGTAGTAGTTGAGGCTCCTAAGGTCATCGGCAAGTACTGGGTAAACACTGACACTCTCAATGTTCGCTCAAGCGGCAACACTGATTCCAGCAAGAACATTGTTGGTACCGCCAAGCGCGATCAGAAGGTAAGTGGTTACGAGGTCAAGTCAGATGGTCGTGTATGGGTAGTTGACAGCAAGGGCAATTACTTCGCTCGCGAATATCTTCTACCTTATGTAACTTATGCGGTTACCGCCGATAAGTTAAACGTCCGCTCTGGTCCTGGTACCAGCTACGATGTAGTTGACCAGCGGAGTAAGGGCGACTACGTTCTAGTAACAAAGATTCAGAATGGTTGGGGTTCCGATAAGCTTAATAAGTGGCACTCCATGGAATATCTAAAGAAAGCGTGATAAAAAATGGATAAGATTGGTCTATACGCTAAGGCTATTCTTGGTGCTATCGGCGCAGGTCTAACCGCTACTATTACCGCACTATCTGATGGTAACATTTCTACTTTCGAGTGGACTGTTATTGCCGGTGCAGTTCTAGCAGGTCTAGGCTTCGTTTGGCTAGTACCGAATACCCCTGAGCCAGTTCGTAAGTACGGTAAGATGATCGTTGCCGCTCTTATTGCAGTTGCTGGTGGTGTTGGCGCTGCTGTTGTTGATGGTAGTGGTGTGAGCCAGGCCGAATGGCTTGGTGTAGCTGTAGCACTTCTATCTGGTCTAGGTGTGTACGTTGCTCCTAACGCCGCATCTTCTGACCCAGTTGACCCTGCCACCAATAAGCAGGTTGCAGTTCCAGCCGAAGTCAAGGAAGCTATCGTCGCACAGGGCTCTGCCACTGTAGAGGTTGCTAATGATAAGGTTGTAGCTGTCGGTTAATTTTACGGCATCTCCCTCCGTAAACAGATGAGCCCCGGTCCAAGATAGGCCGGGGCTTTCTGCTACTTAAGAAGCTCTGCTGCTTTATCCAGATACTTAGGATCTGCGTAGTAAAGAGCATTTGCTAGATTGAACCAGACAGACTTGTAGTTCTCATCCGTCTCTTCATTACTGAGAACATCAAGGTCTCGACTAGCTTCAATGATTGGACGGCTTAGGCGGTTAGGTGCACCCTTCTTGCGCCAACGACTAGCCTCGCGATCTAGATAGAAGTAAGCCTTCTTCAGATCCATTTCACGCTGCGCCTTCTGGTCACGACGATAGATGTACTTAACGGCGTTACCTAGGTTATAACCGACCTTCTCACAGATGATGATAGCTTCAATAGAGTAGTGGTTATAGTGAGCGGGATGGTTCACCAAATCGGTCATACCTGCACCGCCACAGAAACCTTAGCTGCCTCAATTGCATCCTGTACCTTATCCCAGTCCTCATCAAAAAGGTCCAGACAATCAACGTCATCATTCATGACCTGAACGATATCCATATCATGGAAAGCGTTAATCAGATATTCGCGGATAACATTCTCAGCGATACCCTTATGATCCATAATTTGTAGAGCCTCCTTTGCTTCGTAATCTCGTGAGCTAAAGTTCACCGAACACCAGCCGTATTTCCGGCGCGACCAACTGCCTTAGTAGTACGTACGTAGCCACCACAGTTACCACACTTAAGTAGTGCATACTCGTTGACAACGGCGCGGTAGGTCTTGCCGGTGTCTAGTAGGTTATCAGAGTTACACTTGTTGCACAAGAGTGTGTCCTTGTCGGCAACGAAGCCAGTGTGTGGGTGGTTGTGAATCCATGGACGTACATTGAGGTAGAGAGCCTCAGTCTTGGTTACGTCGCCTACATTGTACTTGCGCATGAGCTTCCATGCATCAGCCTTCTTGGCCTCATCGTTGCCCAAAATATCAGCCCACATCTCGAAACCTGTGTGCTTGACCTTGTTGCCCAGACCAGAGACCTGTAGAGCCCAGTCTAGCTTACTAGACGCAAAACGGAACTTGCGGATTGTGTGAAGTAGATCGATATTCTTGAATGGTGCTGTTGGGCCTAGGTTGTTCAAGTAGAACTGGCCGTTGAGCCAGGGGATATCGAAGTTGTTGCCATTGTAGTGGATAACGATATCAGCCTCATTAAGAAGTTCCCAAGCTGCCTTAACCATAGCTTCTTGGCCATCGTGGTATTCAGACTTGAAGATAATCTTATCTTCTCCTAACCACTTAGCTACGAAACACAGGACGCGACCTGGCTCAATAATCTTATCGATACTAATATTCTGCTTGAACAGACCAAAGGTGTAAACCTGATGTGGTGCGGTCTCAATATCTAGAGTGAGAATACGCACTGGCTTTACCTTCTTGGCAAGCTCAATATCTGCTGCAATACTCATAGTTTCCATTCCTTTCGGCTTCTCCGCACCGAAGTTTCCGAAATGGGGAAACCGTTGTTGGTGAGGATTTCAGCTAAGACAGTGTGAGCGAGAACTGGGTTTACTAACTCAGCTTCGACAGCCTTAGCATCGTTGTCATCCATCTGTGTGAGATACTGGCTAATCTTGTCGCCGCTATCAGATTTAACGCTTTCAATATCATTCATAATACCCTCCATTATATCGCACTAAGCTTCTTATTGATCTTCTTTAGGTGCCGCCTCAGAGATTCGTTTTCCTTTTTCTTGAATTTCGGGCGGAACCTATACGGAACTGCTTCACTCAAGCACCTTTGAATTAGGTCAATATCCATGTCTCCAGCGTCCTTGATTCCATAATGTTTAGGAACGTGATAGAACATGAAATCCCTAGTCATATCGGTTTCAGGCTTATACTTCCACTCGTCATCGCCTAATTCCCACCAACCGACTGCCCGGTTCTTGACCCTTCGACCTTCACTGTCACCGTCGCCGAAGAAGATTACCTTCTCCACTCCGATGCGTTTTAGGATCGACAGATGCTTTTCGCTAACAGATGATCCGTATAGAGCTACAGCAGGCATTCCGGCCTGCCAGATCTTCATGGCATCAATTGCGCCTTCTGTAATCGCTACAGTAGTCATATCGTATTCTTCATATAACCAAGAGGCGAACAGATTGTTAGCTGCCGTGAATCCCTTGGGGTATTTGTATCTGTTGTTCTTATGCTCTTCACCTTGGAAGCGTCGGGTAACTCCGATCAAATCTCCATTCCAGCGACGCTCAGGGATGGTGTGTGCATCTGCCATTGCGTCATAACCAAGCTGGAATAGTTCGACAATCTCTGGAGTTAGGCCGCGCCCCTTAGGGTTGCCATCGATAGGAGCAGTCCAGTATTCCAGTCCGCCTACATACCTATCTAGTGTTTCCTCAGGGCGCTTGAGGATTACTTCTTCTGGCGGTTCTAGGATATTCTTGACGCGCTGCTGTAGGATCTTTACCTGCATGGTGAGTTCATTGATTTCGCTACCTTCAGCGCGGAAGGTGTACTGACAGCTACGACAAAGACCTACACCCTTTCGCACATTGAAGTCGGCAGATGGATTGGGGTCATCATGTGCAGGGTTGGGGCAGCGAACGCGCCATTCAGTTTGCCCCTCTTTTACTACTTCAAGGTTTTGCCGAGCCCAAGGCTCATACAGTTCCATGTTAGACCTTGATACGCTGACTTCCCTTACGGTAATCACGGGCGAAATCATCTGCCTTAACCCGGATAAACCCGTTCGCTACCTTGACGATAAAATCGCCAACTGAAGCATAATGCTTATTCTCTTTACTACCCGGTGTTAGTGGAACTCCACGGTGGCGGATCTTAGCAAAGACCACTGTATGTCCCTGGACTCGCCCACTGCACCAACGTGCAACGTCATATCGGTTATCTAGGTCAATCTGCCATGCTTCATAGACACGCGGGACTGATACGTATTGCTCTGGACCATTTGTCATTCGTCGTTCTCCTGTTCTTCATCTCGTGCGATCTGTGCCTGTGCTTCGCTCCAGTCGATTTCCTTGAAGTTTCCATGCTCTGGGTCGAAGAGAGCCCACCAGGAGAAATCGGAATCGCCATTTCGATACTTGGCACAGGTGTACCTGACTACTCGCTTTGAAGGGCGGTCGAACATGATGACACCGGAAGCATTCTGACCAATCTTGTCAGACTCAGCTAGTGTCTCTAGACCGGAACCCTTCTGTGTACCCTGACGATTTAGCTGAGAAGCTGAAATAACAGGGATTTGATGCTGATTAGCAAGGTTTGTGAGACCATCAGCTACTTCTGCTAGTCCTGCGTGGTCGTGAGTATTGCGTTCCATAAGTGAGATATGGTCTACAATCACCACGTCAGGGTGATAACGCTCAATTTGTGCTGCAATGTTGGCCACTGATACGCGACCCTTAGTTCCATCTGCTACATTGAGATTGCCCTTGATATTAGACTTCATCTCTTCAAGGAATTCCTGTAGCTCCTCAGGATCATAATCACGGCCCTGGATAAGATGCCGGGTATTGAACATATTGCGACCATTACGGTTACTAGAAACAAATGGAAGGATACGAGCCATAACATTTGCCCGTGGCTGTTCCAGCGCATTGTACATAACCTTGTAACCGCTAACTGCGGCAGTAATAGCCACCTTCTGAAGGAAATATGACTTACCCTGACCTGGACGAGCGGCGGGAACCCATAGTTCGCCAGGGGCAAAACCGCCAGTGCGCTCGTCAAACGTTTGGAAACCACTAGGAATACCTGAGGTTCCGTACTTATTGAATCGCTCCCGTCGAACAGCTAGCTCACGTAGGACATCGTCATAATCTTTAAGGATATCTCCATCATTAACCAGACCTAGCTCAGAGGAAATACGTACGCTAGCTGCAAACATCTCGTTGAGCGCAGCGTCGCCATCCTTATCGTCTACCTGTTCTAGAATCTTTGCAGCAGCTTTGGTTACTGATCGTAGCTTATGTGCCTCTCGTACCTCATATGTAAAGTGCTCTACGTCATCTGCTTCCTTGATGCGGAAGCCGTCTGATCCTCGTCCGAACTTGGCCATGAAGACAGCCTTCTCCGGCACCCGCGAACGCTTGAGGTAGAAATCCTCAATCCAATTGAACTCTTCCTCATGGATGTAGAACTGGTTCTTATTTAGCCCGCTCTTATATGCAACATCCAACTTTCCAGTTCGCAGAATTGCTGAGATAAGCAACTGTTCTGCATTAGTAGACAATGTTATTTACCCTCCTTAGGTTGTAAGCGCTATCCAATGTATTATCTAACCACGCTACGTATTTTGTCAACTCACGTCATTCGTCTGAGTCGAACTTCTTGCTGGCAATCAGGGTGAACATCTCGTGAATATCACTAGAAATAGATTCATCCATAGTTTCAAAATCCTTCTTAGTGGCAGCGACATACTCAAATAGGCGTTGCTGGGTCATAAGAAGATTTTCTTGTAGATTAACAATATCAATCCACAAATTAATGATATACATCACAATGAGCGGAGCACTGATTACAATGAACTGTAGTCCCCAACCAAGGTTGAAGAACACTACTGCGGCAATACTGTACAGCATGCCGATACCTAATGGCAATACGTGTTTGTTCATTTTTCGTAACCTTCCGATGCGAGCCCTCGTGTAATCTGGTTGTGCTCTAATTGTAGAGCAGTTAACCTACGAGAACCCAACTCGACGGCCCGCTTGCAGGCGTCGAGGAAGTCTTCTAGCTCTCCGGTACGTAGTTTGTAGTACTCGTCACCGCGCTTGATCTTCTCTTCACGCTCTAGAGAGTGGATGAGAAATTTCAATTCTGAGGCACGCATGTAATAGGCGTCAGCAATCTCCATGAGATCTAACGCGTCGCGGTTCAGAGGTGCTGGTGCACGACCAATGAGGACATCAAACATATGCTGTAGCTCAGCATGGATTTCCTCAGGCTCCGGCAATCCTTGAGGTAGATGGACAGGCCGCAAAGTGCTCTTCTTCTTTGTGAGTTTAAACTTCTGTGGCATGTGTCTTCTCCTCTGCATCTTCCCACGACTTAGCTAGGGGACAAAACTTAGAATTCTTGCCGAATCCACAGTAGTTGTACTCACCCATACGCAGTCGGCACTCCGGCAGCATATCATGAAGACTCTTGGTTTTTGCTGCCTCATTTAGCTCTAGAAGTTCTTGCTTAGACTCTTCCAATTCTTCCTTAGTCGGCTCAAAGATGACTTCGTGCCAACCCTCACCACCAGTAATATGACCCTTGTCAATCATAAAGTAAACTGCAAGGTCAATACCTGACACAAGACAATAGCGTGTCATCTGTTTGCGGTGAGCGTGCTTAATTTCCTCCTTCATCTTATCCCAGGTACGAGCAGAGACGGTCTTGGCTTCGAAGATGAATTCTCGACCGTGGTATTTAGGATGATCCCACCACACAAACCCTCTGCCGTCAGCAGAGCCCATAGATAGATACTTTGCCCACTTAAGTGGAATTTCAATATCTTCTAGAATCTTAGCACTGAGCAGAACAGCCTGAGACATGGCGTGAATCCACGATCCTAGATCGAAGACTTCAAACTGCCAGCCAGGAAGAACCTGTGCTTGTGGAGCGCCAATGAAAGATAGCTCCTGCTTTCTCATACATTGTCCTGCTGAGGACGCGGAGAAAGAGCCAGACCTGTTACGGCCTGGCTTCTTTAACTCCTTAAATACACGCTCCAATGCCCAATCCTCAGGTTGACCGCCTGTCTCAAGATACCACTCATTGAGCTTAGGAGTAATGATGAGGTCGGGATTATCAGCGTTCTTAATTACCTGCTTCATTGATTTATACAAATGCGCCACCTACTTTCACGTCAGTTATCACCCAATTCAGAATACAGTGCCATCTCCCACATCGAAGACAGTTAGGCCAAGCTTTCGCCAAAGATCGGTGACCTGCTTGCGGTCATCGATTGCTCCGACGATGTTGCGGTGGCGGCAATGCTCATTGAATAGGTCGTACTTTACCTTATAGTCAGGGCGCTTGTCACCAGTCTTACGCATATGAAGATCAATGTAATTCAAGCCAGTGTTGTCACACAACCAGTCATAAGTATCATCCATGCAAGAATCATCACGACCCGACAAGAAAATGATATCAGCATCCTCTGACAGTTTTTGGACCACGCGGATAACATCTTGCCTAGCCTTATCAGTACCAACCTTATCGAAGTCGAAAGGACCGCGATTGTTGAATTGGGCAACAGTACCATCAATGTCTACGATGTAGGCGGGAACGCCATTGACGCGCTGATAAGGCTCAACCTCAAAGGTGCTGACATCCTCCTTGGCTACGATAGGCTCCCAATTCTTGAATGGGAACTTCTGCGCCTGACGGCGAATGGCATTTTCTGGCACCAAGCGACCGCCACGAGCAAAGCGAGCCATATTGCGTTCAAGGCATTCCTCAAGCGGAGTCTTGATATCAATGACCTCGAAGTCGGCACCAAGCTCCTTGGCGAAATTAGCCCACTCTACCGCGAACTTGCGAACAAGATTAGTGTCATCACAGATGACATCCTTGCCCTGCTCTAGTGCCTTCTTGGCAACACTACGCTGGACAGAGGTAATCAACGCCTCCTTGCTCTGCGATAGTACCCCCTGCTGGTTAAACAGGGACTCGCGCAGATCGTCACGGTTGATCCGTACGCGATTCTCTGAGTCGTGCGACAACCAGTTTTTGGCGAACGTGGTCTTACCCGAGCCGCTTAGCCCTCTTGTTAATATAAGTTTAGCCATCAAACCTCCTCTACTGATTCTGCTGACTCAAGATCTACAACCTCAGCGTCTAGCTGCTTAGTTTCGTACTCGTAGAATAGCGGAGACTTCAGCTTGGCGCAATAGGGGACTAGACCCTCGACTCGGATAACTACACCCTCATCAACGATAGGGTTCTTCTTGGTACTCTTCTCAAGCGGCAGAGCCTGCTTCAGACCAAGGTCTTCTGCATAGCGCTTGTCTAGCCAATCATCAGCAACGAAATCCCAATGAAGTCCACGGCCAAGCTCAGGCACATACTTCAGACCAGAGTCATTGCAGAACTCCTTGACCTGATCCCAGGATAAATCCACAAGCCGTCCTTGTGGGTTGATCTGCGCAATACGGTAGACGTAAAGCTCATGCTGGCCCTGAGGTAGCTGATAGGTGTAACCAGCCTGGATAGGAGCACCATTCTTAGTCCAACCAATGATTTCTCCGAACAGGATGTAACCCTTGGGTAGAACGTCACCAACCTCCTTACCAACCTGAGTCCACAGATCATAGCCATCTGCATCAGCCTCGTAGAAGTGCTGCTGGTTAGGGTTGTTGATGTCCTTGGTTACTCGACGTGAGCCGAAGACTAGATCGTACTCAGTCTCCTGAACAGGCACGCCGAAACGCTTGGCTAGCTTCTCCTTCCAGTTAAGCTTGCGAGAAACCAGAGTATTAGCAATGCGTACAGAGGTTCCGTGAAGCTTCTGAGTGATAACAATCTCACGATCACCAGGAATACTATCCCTAACTCGCAGGTACTGATCGGTATCGAAATGAAGAGGGAAGAAGGCCTTATCAACACGAGAGAAAGACTTCACCTTATTCTTCTGAGTGAGGTTAGCACCCTTCTTAACAGGAAGTGTGTACTTCTTGCAGATATCGTGACCATTAAGCTTATCAAAGGTGTCGCCGGGCTTTAGCTCCTTATAACCCTTGATGTATTCAAGAGAATCAATTGGGAACCAAAGTGCATTTGACTCATGGCCACGAAACTTCAGAGCCTTGACTCTTCGATTATTCTCAAGATATCCGCTCTTAGTCTTATCGCGGTTCAAGTTTTCATCACGGAACTGGTTGTTGTATGAGGCGAACTCCTCAGAAAGCTGAGTCTCCGCAGAGAAGTAAACGCCAAGCTCTCCCGGCTGATGCTCCTTGCCGATAATGGCCTTGTAACCATCAAAGACAGCCTGAACCACATTATCGCAATTATCTAGCTGATTGATAGTCTTAAGCTCAACGACGCGAGCAGCGTAGTTGTCGTTCTCTGGTGCCTCGATCTTCATACCGCCTCCTTGTTAGTGGTGATCTTAGTGTTGTTTAGCTTGTAAAGATACGCTGCTACAGCCCAAACCGCAATAGATGGTAACTCGTAGTAGCAATCGGAGAAATACCAGAACCCATCTGCTGCTCGGTGTGCCTCTCCCAAATCAAGAATGTTATGATTCAAGACACCCCGCAGCTTCATGGTGTTGCCATTCACTGAACCAATAATCTGCATATCTCTCCCCTTCCCTAGAAACAGAAAAACCCTGTAGCTGTAAACTACAGGGCTCTGTGGTGTTTGTCAATACCCTTCGTCGGCGAAAAGATCCTCGTAGCATTCGCTGTGAAATCCCGTGATCACACGCTCGCGCTCACCTTCATCAAGTTCAGGAAGTACATCTTGAATAGCAAAACCAATCGTCCACTGAAGATAACCCTCAGCGTCAACCTCAATGCTACTGTCGCGACCGCACAGGCCACAGGTCTTCTTGATCAAGCGCTTTACACCCATTTCGCCTTCTTACCTCCCTTTCGCACTTCGGTTTGTGTGAGACTAAACCGCATATAGATTGGCTCACCTGCACCCTTGCGGATACTGATGATCTGGTTTCCGTTTTCATCTGTTGCGATCAGGTTAACACGAAGCGCACCCCACGTCAAGTTGCCAGCCTTGGTGATACGAGGAATGTTTGGGTCTGAGTCCTGCTGTTTCTTTGCCATCGCCCACCTTCCGTTAGAAATCTTGTATGATCCGTCATTTCTGTATTGCTTAACCAGTGCTGGCTTGTACATACCATCGGTAATCCACTCTTCCGGAAAATCTTTTGGCAGTACATCGTTCTCAGTGAAATACTTAACAGGAAACTCTACGTCATGCAACATCTTGAACTCTGGGCGCTTGCCCTTGGTCTCAGTCCAGGTGTAGATATTTTCGTAGTCTACGTAATCCTTAGGAACTTTTCTTCGGGAACCCACGATACAATGTCCCTTCTAGAGTTACGTTGGAATCTTCGAAGTAGATGACATACTTAGCGGTCTTACCCTGCTGGTATGCGCGGCGTAGTTGTTCATTGAGTTTGGCACCACTAATTGTATGTGACTTGCCGGGGTTCTTGAACTCATAGATTTCCTCATCGGTAGAGAAATCATCCTTTTCGCTGCCAGCACCGGACATGGGATGAACCCGTGCGCCAAACTTCTTAGCTGCACGGGTCTCCACCTTACGTCCACGAACTTGAGGAGTATCTTTCTGCCAAGCTGGCTTCCTCATTTCCATTCGAAGTCCTTGAATTCTAGTTCAGGCTGATCACTCTCTACCGGCACGCGGTTAGCTAGCCAATCAGGACCAGAGTTCTTGATGAACTCCTTCTGCTTCTTGTCCTTCTTTTTCTTTTTCTTCTTATCGGTCATGCTGCTACCTCTTCAACTGCAACTGCCTTGTAGTAAACCTCAGGATCGAGATTGTACTTCTCACATACCTTATATACAAGAGAATTGTATACCTCTGCATTATCGTTGACAAGGCGTGAGAAATCTGCCTTAGAACCAGCCTTGTGCTCTTCATTTACCTCGCCAGTCTCAGCGTTTAAATCTGTGTATGTCCAGAATCGCCCGCTCTGAGTGATCAATCCCATGTCAAGACCTTGTCCGATCAAGAAGGAGGCAGTATCGATCTTGCCACTGACATAATCGAAAACGAAATGCTGGATGTCAAATGGCGCCTTGTTGCGAGACTTCAGTAGCTCCGCCCGGAACTTCTGTGCTACTTGTCGCTTAGCCGTGGCGTTGGCCTTCTCACCATCGAAGTAGGTGATGTCTTCAGTGATCTTACCAGTCTTGCGAAGAGTAAGGGTTTGAGAGGCATAGTAATCCATAGCCTTGCCACCAGTCTTGATGCTCTTCGGTGATGCAGGCATGGCACCGATGTTGTCGCGCATTTGTGTGATCCATAGGATGGATGTCTTACGGTTGGCAGAGGTTAGCTTCCGCAACGCAAGCGACATCAGCCTTGCGATGTTAGCAGGTTGATTATGACTGTTACCTGACAGTTGTAGCTCACGCTCTGAGCG
>Ga0105032_100054_pt1 | contig 14092 bp, 16 predicted proteins | sample RS_126metaG_FD_91481 | JGI IMG/M metagenome (GOLD analysis project Ga0105032, IMG submission 91481) | Switchgrass associated microbial communities from Austin, Texas, USA, to study host-microbe interactions - RS_126 metaG | ecosystem: Host-associated > Plants > Roots > Rhizosphere | place: USA... | reverse complement strand
TATGCAAAAGTTTATCGATGAAGGCAAAGTAACTGTTCATCTGCAAACGACGACCGACGAAATTGTGGCCGAAGACGACAAAGTTGTGGCGGTCAAAGCTACCAAAGAAGGCCAGCCGGTCACATTTGAAACTGATGGTGTGTTTGTATTCGTGGGCCTCAAGCCAAATACGCAGTTCTTGGAGGGAAGCGGTGTAGAACTCGACGAGCAGGGGCTGATCAAAACCGATAGTCATATGATGACGAACATTCCTGGCATTTACGCCAGTGGCGACGTGCGTAGCGGCGCAACAATGCAGATAGCCAGTGCAACCGGCGAAGGTGCCACAGCAGCGCTTGCAATCCGCGAATATTTAGATGGCAAAAAGTTTAAACAATAGTTTTTTCTAAAATTTAAGAATTTAAAAAGCCCCTCTTTACTATCTTATGTAGTAGTATGGGGCTTTTGAATTTTTGGCACTTTAACCAAAAATCGTGCAAGGCACTTTCTTATAAAAAATATAAGCGAGAGGAGCCTTTTCTCGTATTATGGACCATGTGATGTCTACTGAGTGCTACGAGCAACTCAGCGATAATGGGCGGCTATAGTCTTGTCTGAGGTAAAGCTGGCACCGCCAAGGTATTGCCCGGAAGTCTGAATCAGCTTTCTGAGCTCGTCGGGGTTATTGCCACCCACGATCGGAAATTCGACTTTTTTCATCTGCAACTTCTGCGCGAAGCAGGCAGTGTTCATGAGCAGATACCGAAGCCCTTCGGCGGCGTCGAGGCCATTGTACTCCTTAGCGGCGCCTGTAAACGGGTTGGCCGCCACTCTAACTCCCCACACGAGCTCACGGTTGTTGAAGCAGACGATTTCAGCCAGCTCGGTTGACCAGCTATCCCGCTTATTGACGAGATAGAGGCGTGTACCGATGCCGTTGTCGTCGCTGGTCTCCCAGCGCACCCCATGGAGGGTAGGACTCAGAAGTGCACGGAGTGTCAGAATGGTCAGGTAGACCGACCTTTGGCAGAGTGTCCTCTGCTTCAGGGCATAGCGGTTGAAGATGTCCTCTCGGAGGATCCACGGCTTCAGTGCCTGAGGTGTCCGCGCCAAATTGAAGCACGGAACCGGCGGCCTCTTAGCGACCATGATCTTTCCTTTCGGTTCGCCACCAGATATCCTGAATCTAGTGGATGGTGAGAATAATACCACAAATAAGTAAGTAAGTCAAATACGGTGTGTGGTAATGATGAGAAAAACTAATCAGCATACTGATTCAACTCTTGGATGATAATATCTGGCCGGTCGGTTACCACACCGTCGATACCTTCACGGCCAAGCACAAGGCTGCTGCCCGGGCGATTGACGGTATAGGCGTATAAAAAGAGGCCTGCACGCTTGGCAATTTCAAGGGCAAATGGGTTTAGATATAGCCGATGAAAACCAACTGCCGTGAGTTGTAATTTTCGTTGGTAGGCTATAAAAATAAACGGATTTTCACTATGAAGTAAAGCGAGATTTGCTTCGGGGCTGGCGCGCCGTATACTCCATAGTTCACTGGCCCGATACGAAGAAATAAGCAAATTATCCCAATCACGAGGTTTTTTGATATAGTGTTTTTTGAGAATCCGTGCAACTACTTTGCCAGTTCCGCGACCTTTGAGTTCGATGTTCAGAAGGATTTTGCCAAAGAATTCGTCTAAAACGTCGGTCAGTTTCACGAGCGGTCTTTCGGTATGCTTTTGCAAATCGGCAAAAGTATGGCGCGAAATGATCGATGCGCTTTTGTGAGTGCGCAGCGCATGGAAATCGTGAATAAGAATAGGAATTTTATCTTTAGTAAGGCGAACGTCAAATTCAAGCATATCGGCGCCTGCTTCCATGCCAGCATGCAGCGCTTCAAGCGTATTTTCAGGCGCAAGGCCAGCAGCCCCCCGGTGTCCAATGACTAACATATCTGGCTCGATTATAGCAGATTTGATACAATATAAGTAATTAACGAAGTAACGGAGGCTTTATGGCTGATTTTAATAAAATTCTGACCCCTGGTAATGTTGACGAAGGTATGATCAACGTGGTGATCGAGATTCCAACCGGAAGCTCACACAAGATTGAATGGAACCGCGAGCTGGCGACGATGCAGCTTGACCGTGTGGAACCTGCGATTTTTGCCAAGCCAACCAACTACGGGTTTATTCCGCAAACACTCGACGAAGACGGTGACGAACTTGACGTGCTGCTAGTAACCGACGAACCACTTCCGACTGGTGTATTCTTGGAAGCCCGAATTATCGGTGTGATGGAATTTGCCGATGATAATGAAGTAGACGACAAAATTGTAGCTGTTCCTGCCGATGACCGCAACACTGGCAACGATATTCAAACACTCGCTGATTTGCCAGAGCAGTTGATCAAGCAAATTGAATTCCACTTCAATCACTACAAAGACCTCAAAAAACCAGGTACAACTGTGGTGCAGGGCTGGGGTGATATTGAAAAAGCCAAAGAAATCACCAAAAAAGCCATCACACGCTGGAACGAAAAATAATCATATAAAATCGCACTCTCCGGGGTGCGATTTTTTTTATTTCTTTTTATGTTGGGCTTTTTGTCGAATTACGTTGGCTGCGCCAGAAATTGTCTGCATAACACCAAGCTTGCGCAGCTGAGTGCGAAGCTTTTCGCGCGCGTGGTTAGTAGTAACCAAATCAAGCCAAGCTTTTTTAGGAAGTGATAATTTACGAGTTGCTACCTCGACAACGTCGCCGTTTTGCAAGGGCTTATCAAACGCATGAATTTTGCCATTTACTCGGAAACTATACGCGTGTTTTCCAATATCACTGTGTACTAAGTAGGCAAAATCAAGCGGCAGGGCACCTTCTGGCAAGTTGTAAATGTCGCCCCTTGGTGAGTACACGAAAATGCGGTTCCCAAACAGATCAATATTTAGTTGATCATGTGAAATTTCGTCACCTTTGCCGAGGCGCGCAGCAATTTCTTGCAACTGGGTAATCCACTGCAAGTGTGCGGGTAGCTGGGCAGCGCTACGACGCTTATAATTTTTTGTGGTTTTGTTCTCGTGATAATGAAAACTTGCTGCCAACCCTCGTTCGGCATAGTCGTGCATTTCGTAGGTGCGCACTTGAAACTCGACAATCTGCTTTTGCGGGGTAATTACTGTGGTATGCAGGCTTTGGTAACCGTTCGGTTTTGGTACCGAAATATAATCTTTAATGCGTGCCAGCATTGGTTGGTAGAGTGAATGTAAAATCCCGAGCACCCGGTAGCAGGTTTCTTTGTCTTCGACGACGATTCGCAGTGCCATTAAATCGTAAATATCGTCGATATTACCGCCGACTTTTTGCAGCTTTTTATACAAACTGTAAATACTTTTAACGCGGCCGTTAATTTCAAATTCGATGCCGTGTTTTTTGAGCTCTTTTTCGACCTGTTGGCGTACGGCGCCAAGTTTGCGAGTGCTGCGGCCAAGGCGTTTTTTCATCAGGTTTTTCAAGTGTTCAAATTCCTTCGGGTCGAGATAACTAAATGCCAGCTCTTCGATTTGCATGCGCACGCGCCCCATACCTAAGCGATCGGCCATTGGGGCAAATACTTCCAGGCTTTCGCGGGCAATTTTGGTTTGTTTTTCGGGTGGCATGTGCTGCAGAGTTTGAAGGTTATGCAAACGGTCGGCAAGCTTGATAATAATCACGCGCACGTCTTGACCAACGGCGACCAGTAGTTTAGAAAGATTATCTTTGGTTTGTGGTAAATAGCTAGAAAGATCGCGCATACCCGAACGCGCCTGCGAAACTTTGGTAACGCCATCAACCAAAAACGCCACGTCTCGGCCAAAAGTATTCTCAATGTCGTCAAGAGTGACACTTGTATCTTCGACCGTATCGTGCAGTACGCCAGCTAAAATCGTATCGATATCCATACCCCAGTCCACTAATGTTGCGGCAACAGAAAGCGGGTGAATGATGTAGGGCTCGCCGCTTTTTCGCTTTTGGCCTTCGTGGGCCTTGGTAGCGAAATCGATCGCATGTTCTAGTTCAAGGACTTGGTCTTCATCGTACTGTATTTTAGCTAGGTCAAGTAGGTCGCGCTTTTTCATCTGTTGTTAGTATAATCTTTTAGAAAAATAAATACCACCTTGGGTGGCTGTGGTGAGATTCGATTGAAACGGGTGAGGCAGGGTTGGGTACCTGTCTCACCCGTTCCAGGGTGACTCTACTCAACGATGATCTTGAGTGTTTGCACCCGCTTTTCCGGAACCCGGATGATGAGCGGCATACCCTCCGGCGGACGCTGGCGGATAAGCTCCTTTGACCCGAGCAGGCTCGAGAAGCCCGTCAGGACGCCATTCTTCACACCAGAGAACGTCCAGATTTCGTCTGGATGCAGCTGCGGAGCGAAGAGTCGGACATGGTAGGGTGAGTAGGTGACGGGCTCGATGACGAAGTTCTCCTTGAGCCCCCAGCCCATGATGTGCACAGTGTGTGCATTATCCAGGCTGTGCCCCCCTGTTGCATAAGTCAACATGACTTCTCCTTACTTCTCATAAAATATTATAACAAAAAATTAAACTATTGTCAATCATGCAGAGTGTAGAAAGTATTTCTGTATGTGGTGTATAATAAAGCCAAAAGAAGCTAAAGCTTAAAATGTTGAAGGAGTGGGATATGAGTAATGTAAAAGTCGCAATCAACGGGTTTGGGCGGATTGGCCGCAACGCGTTTAAAATTGCTTACGAACGGAGCGATGTCGAGATTGTCGCAATCAACGATCTTACCGATACAAAAACATTGGCACACTTGTTGAAGTACGATTCATCGTACGGAATTTATCAGCATGAGGTGAGCTATGACGACACAGGGATTGTCGTGGATGGCAAACATATCACCGTTTACGCCCAAAAAGACCCGGCACAGTTGCCGTGGAAAGACAATGACGTTGATGTCGTAATCGAAAGTACCGGCTTTTTCACCGACCCAGCCAAAGCCCGGGCGCATATTGATCAAGCTGGTGCAAAGCGCGTGGTAATCAGCGCACCAGCTAAAGGCCAAGGTTCGGATACGGTAGTATTGGGCGTGAACGAAGATGTAGTAGGCAAAGAAGGTACGAGCGATGTGCTCAACAACGCCAGCTGTACCACTAACTGTATTACTCCGGTGATGGCAGTATTAGAGAACGCGTTTGGAATTGAAAAAGCCATGATGACTACCGTACATAGCTATACAGCCGACCAGCGCCTGCAGGATGCACCGCACAAAGATTTGCGTCGGGCTCGTGCTGCGGCTGAAAATATTGTGCCTACAAGTACGGGTGCAAGTATCGCAGCTGGCCAGGCGTTGCCTGCGCTTGCAGGTGTATTTGGCGGGTTGAGCTTGCGCGTGCCAACTCCTGTGGTGAGTTTGAGCGATTTTGTGGTGGTGACTAAACGCGGGGTGACGGTTGAAGAGGTGAACGAGGCGTTTAAAAAAGCCGCAGCCCAGCCATTTTATCAGGGTATTTTAGCAGTGACAGAGGAGCCGCTTGTCAGCAGTGATTTTAAGGGCAATAGTCATAGCGCAATTGTTGATCTTGGGCTTACCAACGTTGTGGCCGGTGATTTAGTGAAAGTCGTGGCCTGGTACGACAACGAATGGGGCTACAGCAACCGTTTGGTGGAATTGGTGGCAGACGCTGGTCGGGCGTTGAAATAAGTAACGAACGTGCTTATACTAAAACTATGAATATTTATCTTGGCGCAGATCATCAAGGTTTTGCAATGAAAGAGCAGGTGTTCGCGTATTTAGCAAAACGCGGATATAACGTTGAAGATGTGGGCGACAAAGAACTTGACCCGCAAGATGATTTTCCGCAATTTGCCCAAATGGTGGCTTTGAAAGTATTGGGTGACGAAACCGAACAAGGCAAAGGTATTTTGCTATGCGGCGGCGGCCAAGGCATGTGCATGGCTGCCAATAGGTTTCGTGGAATCCGCGCTAGCTTGGTGTGGGACCCATACGAAGCTAAGATGACACGCAACGATAACGACAGCAACGTGCTTTGTTTGCCGTCGCGCGTGCTCGAAAAAGAACCAGAAGCCTGGCAAGAGATTATTGATACGTGGCTCAATACGCCATTTGCAGGCGCTGCCAGGTTTAAACGCCGCAACGCGCAGATAGATGAAATTGCATGAGTGTGGTCGTTCCAACTATTCTTGCTGAAACGCCCGACGACTATAAGGCTGCCGTAGAACGTCTGAACGGATTCGCCAAAAGGGTACATATTGATATCAGCGACGGCGAATTTGCTCCAACGTTTACCGTGGGTGCCGCACAGGTGTGGTGGCCGCAGGAGTGGGTGGTTGATATTCATGCTATGGTAGCGCGGCCAAGCGAGCATTTAGAGACATTGCTAAGTTTAAAGCCGCATCTTATCATATTTCACGGCGAGGTTGAAGAAGATATCGTCCCGGTGCTGCAACATGTCAAAAAGTTTGGCGTGAAGGCTGGTATTGCGTTACTTCGTGGAACGGTGCCAAGCACAATTCAGCCAGCAATCGAAGCGGCCGACCATGTGATGATATTTAGCGGCGAACTAGGTAAGTACGGTGGCACCGCCAGTTTGATGCAATTAGAAAAAGTGCGACTCATTCGCAACATCAATCAAGGTGTTGAAATTGGCTGGGACGGCGGTGTGAATATAGAAAACGCTTACAGCATATCACAGGGTGGGGTTGATGTATTGAATGTTGGCGGTACAATCGCCAAAGCAAAAAAACCAGAAGAAGCATATGCGGCTTTAGTAGAAGAAATCCAAAAACATCGAGTTGTCTAAAACTCCATCAAATAAAGTGAAAACCCCGCTGGCTGTGAGACTCACGTGGAGTTCTTGCAGCCAGCGGGGTGAACGAGCCGAGCTAGTCGGTGACGGGGTCGAGTTCATAGGCATACACCTCGCCGCCTGCGTTCTTGAACGTCGCGGCTTCAGTATGCGACTGTGTGCCACCGCCGATGCGGACGAGAACATCGATTCCTTTGAGGAAAGCATTGCTCTCGTCGCCCCAGTTGCGGCCCACGATTTCGTACGTGTCGACTGGGAAGCAGTCGTAGTTCTTGGCCTTGGCACAGGCGATGCCCGATGTCTTCCAGTCTCTTGCTACCGCGGCGCGGTAGGCGAGCGCCAGAACGCCCACGTCGGTGAGACCAGAGACGACCCAGATATCGGTCGCTTTGGGGTTGTCGGCGACAACAGCGTCAAACGCCTGAGTCAGTAGAGCCTTTGCGTCGGCCTCGTTGAACTTGGTGGGCGGGCAGTAGCCTACTACACCGATCTTCAGAGTGCTCACGGTTTCTCCGTTCGTCTCGTAGACTCACTTTTTGAGCCGTTAGTATTATAATAACACATATTAAGTTAAATTCAACACCCTAGATATCTGCTGTTCTTTGTAGAATTATGCTACACTATATATAAAGCATAAGAAGGTTAGGGATAAGGTAGATGCATCAGCAACTTACCATTAAGCAATTAGAGCAAAAGGCTAACGATGTCCGTAAGGATATTATTCGGATGCTGCTGGCTGCGGGCAGCGGGCATAGTGCGGGGCCGCTTGGTCTGTCTGATCTGATGGTTACTCTTTACTTTAATATCCTCAATATCGATCCAAAAAACCCGGAATGGGACGAACGTGATTATTTCCTCATGAGCAACGGCCACTGTGTGCCGGTGCAGTATGCGGTTATGGCCGAGCGTGGCTTCTTCCCTCTAGAAGAACTGCTGACACTTCGTAAATTTGGTAGCCGGTTGCAGGGTCACCCAGAGCGCACAAAGCTGCCAGGGCTCGAAAATACGAGCGGTCCTTTAGGTTGCGGTATCGCCCAGGCGTCGGGGATTGCGTATAGTTTGCAGTATCTCGACGGTGTGACGCATCGGTTTGTATATGTAGTTGCCAGTGACGGTGAACTCGACGAAGGCAATAGCTGGGAAGCGGCTATGTTTGCTGGCAAGTATAAATTAAGCCAGCTGATCGTCTTTGTTGATCGTAACAATATTCAGATAGATGGTCCAACCGACGAAGTGATGCCGCTGGAAGATCTGCGTGGTAAATGGGAGTCGTTTGGCTGGCATGTGCAGGAAATCAACGGCCATAATCATGAAAGTGTGATGGATGCGGCGGCAATGGCACGAGCGGTGACAAATAGGCCAAGCGTGATTATTACACACACCATTCCGGGCAAGGGTGTCGATTTTATGGAATACGATTATAAATGGCACGGCGCACCGCCAAATAACGAGCAAGCAAAAGAGGCGTTAGAAAAACTACGCACGCTTGATGGCCGTATTAGTGCAGGAGATTTGGCATGAACAATTACCCGTTAAGTCCAGATGTATTTAGTGATGATGTGAAGCAAGAGCCTATCCGTGCCGGATTTGGCCGTGGGCTCAAAATGGCCGGTGTAGCCAATGAAAAGATTGTGGGGCTTTGTGCCGACCTTACCGATAGTACAAAAATGTCAGACTTTGCCAAAGAATTTCCAGAACGGTTTATTCAGGTGGGTGTGGCCGAACAAAACCTCGTGACTGTAGCTAGCGGTTTGGCGCGCGCTGGCAAGATTCCATTCACCAGTAGTTATGCGGCTTTCAGCCCAGGACGTAACTGGGAACAAATTCGGACAACGATTACGCTCAACGACCAACCAGTCAAGATTATAGGTTCGCACGCCGGAGTGAGCGTGGGGCCAGACGGTGCAACTCACCAGATGCTCGAAGATTTGGCGCTCATGCGTGTTTTGCCAAATATGGTGGTGATTGCGCCTGGCGATAGTATCGAGGCTGAAAAGGCAACGCAGGCAATTGCCGAAAACGGTAAGCCATCCTATATGCGGCTGGCACGTGAAAAAACACCGATTTTTAGCACGGCTGATTCACCATTTGAGATTGGCAAAGCATATGTGCTGCGCGAAGGTCACGATATTACGCTACTGGGTACTGGCACGATGACATATCAGCTACTGGTAGCGGCAAAAGAGTTAGAAAAGCATGGCATTCAGGCCGAAGTCGTGCATGTACCAACAGTGAAGCCACTCGACGAAGCTACAATTCTTGCCAGTGTACGCAAAACTGGCCGGGCACTCACCGCCGAAGAAGCGCAGATGGCAGCGGGATTTGGTGGTGCGATAGCCGAGCTTTTGAGTGAAAAACTACCAACACCGTTGAAACGAATTGGCATGCAAGATCGCTACGGCGAGAGTGGTGATCCGAATGAACTGCTGAAAGTTTTTGGTATGACAGGAGAAGCAATCGCTAAGCAGACCAAGGAATTTTGCGATAATATGCCACGCTATCATCAAGGGCTTTAAGGAGGAATATGAGCTTATCTATCAGACAAATTCGCGAACGAACTGTACGGGCCCGCCACTTGATGCAGCGTAGTCGCAGTCAAAAGTTTGCCGTGGGGGCGTTTAATATCGACAACCAAGAAACGTTGATCGCCGTATGTAAGGCGGCGGCAAATCTACGCTCTCCTGTTTTGGTTGAGCTGAGCCACGGCGAAGTCGAAGCCATGGGGTTAGAGAACGTACGTGACATGGTTGATAATTACCGCGACGAATATGGTATTGAAATGTACATCAATCTCGACCATAGTCCGACGGTTGAAGACTGCAAACGCGCAATCGACGAAGGTTACGAATTTATTCATATTGATATTTCGCAGGCAAATCACGATGCCAGCGACGAAGAAATTATTGCAAAAACCAAAGAAGTGGTAGAATATGCTAAATTTACTGGTGCGCTGGTAGAAAGTGAACCGCACTATTTTGGTGGATCGTCGAATGTGCATGAAGAAGAGATTGACTACGAAGAGATAAAAAAGACGTTTAGCACCCCCGAAGGTACGAAGGCGTTTGTAGAGGCAACGGGTATCGATACTTTTGCAGCTGCAGTGGGTAATTTGCATGGCAAGTATCCTGTGCCAAAAGTGCTTGACCTAGAACTTCTACGGCAAATTCGCGAAGCGATCGACTGTCAGATTAGCTTACATGGTGGAAGTGGTACGCCACTACACTTCTTTGAAGAAGCGGCTAAGATTGGCGTGAGCAAAATCAATATTAATAGTGATATGCGCTATGCGTTTCGTACTACGCTTGAAAAAGTATTGGCCGAGAACCCCAAGGAATATGCTGTTGTAAAGCTCATGCCGCAAGTGTATGAATCGGTGCAAGCTGTTGTCGAAGAGAAAATTAAGGGCTTCGGCAGTGCCGGTAAGGCTGTCTTATAAAAAATAGCCCTGTAGCTTCAGGGCTCTTCTGGCGCAGCCAGGACGCCAAATGGCGAATTCTTATGTATCTGGCAAAAACTGAATTTCACCCGTTTCTAGCAGTTTCCTGAGGTTGATTGCTCTTCCTTCTGAGTCGATCAGTGAAAAGAATCTTTCGATGCGCGGTTCAAAGAATAGAGCGAAAGAAGAGGGTTCACCGATGATGTAAATGTAGTGCACCCAAGTGTCGTCACCGTAGGGTAGCCACTCTTGCTTTATTGTCAAGCCAAGATCTAGCGTGAAGCATTCGTCGAGCGCTTCGAGTACTCTTTTCCCCATAGCCTCACGCCGTTCTTCGTGAGATCTCTTTGCCATTTTATTTCCAATCTGTGTTGGGATTTTTTATTATAACATACTTCTGCGAATTTGCCATGCGCATATTGAGTTGATAAGCATAAGTGATACACTAAGGATATGACAAAACCCAAAATCCTCACAATCGGTAAAGCTACTCAAGACGTATTTTTACAGAGCGACGAATTTGACCCGCATGTGGAAGGAAAGATCGCCTATACTCATTTGCCATTGGGGGTAAAAATGGAGGTTGGTAAAGTGACATTTGCCACGGGCGGTAATGCCAGCAATGTGGCGATTACTTTTGCGCGGCAAGGTTTGCCCGTAGAATATATGTGGACACTTGGATATGACCCAGCTTCAGAAACAGTGCTTCGCGACCTCGATCATGAGGGTGTCGCAACGCACAGGGTGGTTCACAAAGAACATTATCAGGCGGGCTATTCAACGATTTTGATCGCAACAAATGGCGAGCGGACTATTCTTAATCACCGCGGTGTCTCAACCGATGCTTCAGGAACTGACTTGGATTTCGATGCAATTGCTGAGGCTGATTGGGTGTATCCTAGCTCGCTCGCCAACGGCGGCATTGAATTACTGCGAAAAATCGTTGACCACGCTGAACAAAACGACACGAAAGTAATGCTTAATCCGGCAGGGCCAGAGCTTGCTGAGCCCGGTAAGCTGAAAAGTCTACTCGAAAGTGTTGAGATTTTGTGTGTCAATAAAGAAGAAATGCAGCAGCTGGTTGAAGGTGAAGATCTGGAAGAATTGGTGCGACATGCACTTCACTACGTGCCAGTCGCGATTGTGAGTGATGGCCCGAACGGTGTTGTAGCGAGCGACGGCGAAACGATCGTACGGGCTGGCATGTACGAAGATGTTAAAGTCATCGATCGTACGGGTGCGGGTGACGCATTTGCTTCGGGTTTTTTGAGTCAGTGGGTGCAGGGCAAGTCTTTGAGAGAATCAATTATTTTTGCAAGCGCTAACTCTACCTCGGTAGTAACAAAAATCGGTGCGAAGCCCGGCATTCTCCATAAAGACGCCAAACTCCATGATATGCCGATTCAAGAAAAGCCTTTCTAGGCCCTATGTGAAAAGTCCCCTCTCTGGTGAGACGGGACTATAGGTTACGGCTGCAGCCGTAGAGCATCTCTTCCACCTTGACCTTTTGGTTCATGCGTTCCTTTGCTGCAGAGCTGCTGATACATTTCGAGCGGGAGTGTCGCATAGAATGGGCACATGACACTAAATATAGCAGGTACAATTCCTAGGGTCTGATAGCTGAACAAGGCTGTTTCGCTGGCCCAGTCAAGATGCGCAGCTCGCCCAGGGGTGTATGCGAGGGCATACACACGAAGGTAGTGTTTTTGCGACCTTACGATACCTTTCTCTACGATTTCGTAGGCGCTATCATCTACTCTATCGAGTAGTGAGAGAATAACAATCTTTTTTCCTTCTTGCGGGATGTCACCGGGATCATAGATTGCACCGGGGATGCCTCCATGGCTTGTGGGGGTGCGCTCGAACGGCATAGGACTCTCCTTATGTTGAGTTTCGAGTGGTAGCCTGTGTTTTATTTAGCTTCAAGCGCTGTTTGTTGTCAAGCTAATTCGAAACTATCGTTCTAGCCATAAGCATGTTATACTGGGTGAGATAAGCGGGGACGATTGACTGATGGCGAAATTTTTGCGCGACTTACTAGATGCCGAAGAACCTGTTTTTTCTTTGGCGCTCCGACAATTAGAGTTGGCAAGCGGCCAGCCTGGTGCTGATGCGAAACTGATTGGCGATATTACCGAAAAATCACATACGGCCATGCGTCAAATGGGTTTGCATCCGGCGGACACAACAGGCAAAGAGTTTTACCAGGCATTGTTGGCGCGGGTTCATGCCGACAACGAGCGAGTAACGAAGCTGATTGGCGGAACTGATGGAAGTGATGTGAAGCAAATGGTGCCGCTCATGATCAAAGCGGCTGAAAAGGTGAAGTTTAATCGCCGTGTGTTTGTGTTGAAGCATAGCAAAGCAAAAGATTTACTGCGTGAGATGCCGCCAAAAAAGCTGATGGAACGGCTTGGTTATAGTGACGTAGAAGCTATGTTCAAAGGTGAGGATTTCGACGAAATCTATACGGCACTGCGCTTTTCGGAGGGTGACGAATGGCTCAATGCATATAATGAACTATTCAAGACAGTAACAGCCCAAGATTACGAAGAGCGTGATATTCGAATTTTGGCGATGGATCACGATAAATACGTAGATTTGGCCGAAAAATTTACAAAAAAGAAGCTCCACAATGTGACACACACAAAAGAACTAGGGACGATCGTGGTGGTACCGCTCCACGAGACGCACTCGAAGGGATTGACATTAAAAACACTACCATTGCTCCTTCACTATCTTAACGAGGTAAAGCTCTATTCAAACTTCTTCAAGCTAAAGGCTAAACAGCCTCATTTTGGTGAAACGGTTGTAGAAACGCTCATTGCCGATCCAGGCAACGCCAGCCAAATGGCGGGGCAATATGTGCATTGGCGTGTCATTCAACGTTACTACGGAAAGCTTAAAGATGACGATCACAAACAGGCGTTTGAGCCGCATGTGCATCCAGAAGATTTACACTGGCGTCGGGCGGAAGACCTTTTGTATGATATTGACCCCGAAATGGAATTCTGGAAAGACCTCGACTATGTGGGGCTGATGTTTGACGAGGCGCCCGTAACAGTGAACTTTGTTGACGTCTCGCTAAGTTATGCAAATGGAATAGACTACGCGCACCGCTATGTTTACCATATGCGCGAGAGCTTATGGAACGAAATCTTCATTCGCTACATGGGCTATCCAAACCTTGAGCAGCAGATTTTACAAGAGCTCGACAACGACATGATTGCGCCTGAAAAGTTGAAGGTGAGGAGATAACGTGCGGTATCAGATCTGCGTTTCTGGGGCGGCCAGCGGGACAACGGTGCATACGTCGCACCAGTTGGCGTTTGAGCTTGGCAAAGCGATTGCACTAGAAGGTAATACATTACTCACGGGCGCAACGGTAGGTTTACCTCACTATGCGGCTATGGGTTTTATGAGTGTGCCGGAATCTACTGGTGTTTCGGTAGGGTTTTCGCCTGCGACGTCGTTTCGGGAACACGTGGCTGTGTATCGCTTGCCGACTAAAGAGTTTGACTACATTAACTTTACTGGCATGGAGTATGTGGGTCGCGACGTCCACTTGGTGCGCAGTTGCGACGGTATGATTACTGTGGGTGGCCGCATGGGCAGTTTGCACGAACTTTCAACGGCGCTAGAAAGTCGCAAAACTTGCGGGGTATTGCTGGGCAGTGGTGGCCTGGCAGATTATACGAAAACGCTGCTTGAGCATATCGAATCGCCGGGTGCGAAAGATATTATTTATGATACCGACCCAGCGCGCTTGGTCAAAAAAGTCACCGAAGAACTCGACAAAAAATATGCTGATTTTGTATTTGACGCGGAAGATACACACTTGTC
>Ga0105032_100053_pt1 | contig 14149 bp, 33 predicted proteins | sample RS_126metaG_FD_91481 | JGI IMG/M metagenome (GOLD analysis project Ga0105032, IMG submission 91481) | Switchgrass associated microbial communities from Austin, Texas, USA, to study host-microbe interactions - RS_126 metaG | ecosystem: Host-associated > Plants > Roots > Rhizosphere | place: USA... | reverse complement strand
GGGGGGGCTCAACCGGCTTGTCAAGGTGATTCTTCTCACTCTTGACAGATGCGCGTGTATGTGCGTGTGGCGTGTGGTGCGTGTCACTGTAACGCGAGTTGGGTACTCGACGTAGGTCGAGCGTCGCGCCTCGCCGTGATCATCCGTCCTGGATACCCCTGGTGGGTACCACCGGTTGTGGATCTTCAGTGATCCACAACTCTCTTTGATCACTGTCCACAGTGGATGTCCCTTGTGGACGATTAACAACACCCGCTCACGGATCCACCACCCGAGCCGCCACCGCATCCCACCACGCCCGGCACGCATACGGCTCACCCTCGTCCAGGCGCACCCGCCACCTGCCGCCATCACACACCGGGCACCGAGCCTGGTGCACACCCGACACCTTCTCCCCCACCCACGTCACGTACGGCTCGTAGACGGGCCTGTGCGCCTCGGAGAGCCGCCGCAGCAGGTCCATACGGGCCACGGAGAGGGCGCGGAGCCTGCGGCGCGCTGAGGCCGCCCTGTCGGCCACCGTGTACGCCTGCTCCCAGGTGTCGCGTCCCCGGCAGTCGCCGGCATGCAACGCCACCCACTCGTGAGAGTCGCGGCCCCGGAACACCCGGATACGAGCAGGAGGCACCGGTCCTCCTCGGGGAAGGGCGAAGAGCGCCAGGAAGAGGAGCCGCGACTTAGCGGTCAGCGTTGGGTGGCCTGCGCCGTCGTGACGGCGAGGCGCGTCAGCGGTGCCCGCAGTGTGGTCGAGGTGCTGGCGACGCGGAGGACTATCTGGCGGCGCAGGACGGGCTCGTCTCCCGTCTGCCACGTCGAGGGCGATAACGCCAGGTCATCCGGCCGTTGTCCGATAATAGGGTTTAAGCCAGTTCGTCACGCGGTTCGACGTCGGCCGTGGTGGCTGCCGACGTCGTCGTGGCCCTACAGCGATCCTGGGGCCAGTGGTGCCTATGCCCTGTCGAGTCGACCAGCGTTTCGCTACTGCATACGGCCTAGCAATCTCACTTACTGTAGTCGTACCTCGGTACTGGCTCGGTGGCCTCATGCCATTTCTGTAACCAAGCGTGCAGGCTAGACATCGGGGCTGAGCTCCACCAGCGCCGCTTCCGCCAGCCGATCAAGCTCAGCCAGCTGCCGGGCCTTCTCCGCGTGCTCCCGCTCCAACTCGATCAAAGCCTTGTCGACCACGCTCTCACTGAGCACAGTGACCTCACGCCTGATCGGCGAGTTCAGACCCAGCAGGGCAGCCTTGTGCTGGCACCAACCCCGGATGGACGACCACGCCTCGACCCGGGTCCGGGCCGACACATCAGGATCGTCAGCGATCGCCATCAGCCGGGCGATCGCCTGGTCAGCCAGGCTGGCCTCCTCCTCGCGGTGCTCCGCCACCTGGACGGCAGGGAACTCGGCAAGGGCAGCCTTGTAGATCTGGTGAGCCCGCTGCGGGGTGATGTCGTGGACGGCGCCGATGGCGTCCCATGGTTCGCGTGCTCGGCGGGCGGCGATGATGGCGGCTTTGCGGAGCTGTTGCTCTTCCTTGGTGAGGGTGTGCATGGGCATTGCTGGTCAACCCTCTCTGGTCAAGGTTGAGCGTGGCTGTCCACGTTGGCTCATGTCGCGTGGACTATAGCGCGTCTGTTGGTGGTATAGTTGGCGTATGGCTCGCTTCTTGATGCGTTGCACGGGCACTCACGGGTTGCTCATGCACAACGTGCGTCTCGCCGACCCTCTGGACCCCATTGCCCGACAGCTCAAGCGGGTCTCATCCCATCGGAACAAGACCGATGAGCAGCATGAGGAGATGGCCCGGCTGGAACACATGGGCGGCCTATACATGGATCCCGTGATCGGGCCGTTCATCCCGGGGCAGAACATCGAGAGGTGCCTGGTCGAGGCTGCTCGGATCACCCGAGCCGGGAAGAAGATCGAGCGTGGCGTGTTCATCGAGACCGACGTCAATCCGCTGTCCTACGACGGGCCGCGTGACGTGGACGGCCTATGGAAGGACGCCCGGTTCCGGCATCGTGCCGCGGTGGGTGTCACGACGAACCGTGTGATGCGGACTCGGCCGCTGTTCATGTCGTGGCGGGTGGAGGCCGAGGGGTCGTTCGACCCTGATGTGATCTCGATCGAGGAGTTCTCCGACATCGCCGCAACGGCTGGGCTGATGATCGGGCTCGGGGACTATCGCCCGCGGTTCGGTCGGTTCGCTGGCACCGTCGAGGAGGTCGCCGCGTGATGTCGCCGTTCACGCCGTCCGGGGATCGTGCGCGGTGGCGCGTCCTCTACGAGCTGCTGCGGTCCAAGGAGGTCGGCGACGTTGTCACCTACCGGGAGATGGGGAAGGTGCTCGACCTTCACCCAGATCGTGACCGGCAGACGATGCAGCTCGCGATGCGGCGGGCGGTCCGCGAGTACCTGACCGTGGACAAGCGGGCGACCGACGTCATCCCCAACGAGGGCTACCGAGTCGTGGAAGCTGTCGAGCAGCTTGGGTTGGCGCGGCGCCACCAGCGGAGCGCCAGCAGGTCTCTCGACAGTGCCCGTGCTCAGCTGGACAACGTCGACTGGGCACGTATCCAAGACCCCGAGGCGCGGCGGGCTCTTGAGCTCGCCGGCGTCATGCTTGGGCGGCAGCAGGACATGATGCGGAGGATGGACATCCGGCAGCGGCGGCTGGAGGAAATCGTGGACGCAGTAGCGGTCAAGTCGGAGCGGACCGATGCAGAACTGGACGAGCTGCGTGCTCGGTTGGCTCGGCTGGAAGCGCCCCGCGCTACGGAGTGACCAGCGGAGGAGGGGTGACCGGCAGGCATCCGGGGTTCGAGTCCCCGACATCCGCGCAAGGCGAGGTGTGGCACGGCGTGGTCTGGCACGGCGAGTCTCGGCGCGTCGTGGCGAGGTGCGGCGCGGCCTGGCATGGGTAAGAGGCGCGCGGATGGTCGTATCGCCGGTTCGACTCCGGCGGCGCGCACGGCGTGGAAGGTCAAGCGCCCCAGGTGCTGACCGCGGCCACGTACAACGACACCCCGCCAGCGATCATGACTAGGCCGGTGACCGACCAGAAGTCCGACACAGCGAAACGCAACCAACGCACGCCAGCCCCCTGATCTGCGACGATGAGAGCCATGAGCAGCGACTTCACGCTCGGACCGCCGGAAGTGTGGATCGACGTGGCCCGAGCACTCGACCGGCAGAGCGGCGAACCGCGAGCGGCCATCACGCTCCCGGAAGCGCTGCACACGCTCCGTGTGCGATGCGAGCCGGACCGGGTCATCGGATACCGCGCCCACGACTCGCTGGACGTGCTCGTCGTCGAGCTGGGGCGGCTCCAAGCAATGGAGGCGCGGGCGCGCAAGGTCGAGGCCGCTGTCACCGAACCGGTCACGGCGTTCAACGTCCGCTACATCCTCACCGGGGAGACCTGATGGCAGCCACGAAGGCTGGCCTGCCCGCCGAGGTCGTGAGACCCGACGGCAGCCGCGAAGCGATCGTTCTGGTCGCCGACGCCCCTGCGTCCTACGGGGCGATCACCATCCGCCCGCTGGACCCGATCACGCTCCGGCAGGGCGACGTCATCGCGCCATCCGTTGCAGAGGTCGACCTCGGCGATCTCGGGGTGCACCGTTACCGGTTCCCGGAGCATTCGGTGATGTCCGACGTGGAGCCGCCGAACACCTACGGGTTCATGATCGTGATGGGAGACGCGTGACCGTCGAGGAGCTGATCGAGCAGCTCGGCACGTTCGACCCGGACCTGCCGGTGTACGTGCGCGGCTACGAAGGCCACGTCGACGATGTCGAGACTGTCGTGCAGGTGATGGTGCACCGAGACGCGGACGACGGCTCCGGGGTGTACGGCGACCACGCCCTGTACGAGCCTCAGCCACGCTTCGAGACACCGGAGACGATCGCAGCAGACACCGCGCGTGCCTCGGCTGGCGTGCAACTGCTGGGCCCGGAGAAGGGATACCCGACGTGACTGCCGATCTGGTGGAGTTCCTACGAGCACGGCTCAACGAAGACTCGGGGTACGCCCGTCACGCGGCCACGGAAGCCGGAACCGACTGGCGCACGCCAGCGAGCGGCGTCTTGGAAACCGCGGACGACCTGCACGGACTGGGCGACTCACGGCTGACATCGTTCATTTCTCGGTTCGATCCAGGTTGGGTGTTGGCCGAGGTCGCCGCTAAGCGGTCCATCCTCGACGAGTGCGCAGCCGCGATCGAGAGCGGCGAGATCCAGCCCGGCACAACGTGGAACGACATGGCCGCCGGAGCCGAGCTGGCCGTCGACGTGTTGCAGCTACTCGCGGCGCCGTACGCCAGCCACCCGGACTATCAGGCCGCGTGGTCCCCAACGAACGCGGTCACGCCCTGAGAGGCGCTGAAAGGGTCGGTGTCGCGCGGGGGTAGCTCGGTGAGGGACTGGCCGAGTTTGAGCGCCAGCGGCTGCGTAGGGGCGAACACGGCACCGTCCAGCCCGTCGACGTCGCACCGCCACAAACCGGGACGTTCCCGGCGGACGTGGACCCGGGCCGGCGGAACCCAACGGGCCGCGTCAGCCGACAAGCTCAGGTCCGCCGAGACGGGGACATCGCACAGCCCCAGCTGCCCGACAGTGAGCGGTGTGACCCACTCGCCGTCGACGAGGATCGGTGCAGGGCTCACGACAGGCCGGGGATCGCAGCGCCGCCGAGGAGGTACACAACCGCCCACAGCGCCAGCCCGAGCGCGAGCAGGCTCACCCTCGCGGCGGCAACGTTGAACGCGGCGAGGAACAGCAGCACGATCGCAGCGATCATGATGATCAGAGCGAGAACAGCCATGGTCTAGCTCCTCTTCCGGTCCGGTTCGACACACTCGCGGCCGTCCAGCGACGGATGCACCAACACCCAGCCGCTGCCACCCGGGCGCGGGACGTGCTCGACACGCGGCCCGCACACGCACGTCTCGTCGAGCTCGTGCGTCACCTGGTCCTTCACCGGCAGCATGTGGATCACCAAGTCGGTGGCCTGCAACAACAGCCACGACTCCCCCGCGGCCATCACGTCTCGACCTCGCACATCCAGAGCGGCGGAGCCAGGAACACCGGGCACAGGTGCTTGGTGGCGCACAGCTCGTGCACCGACCAGTGCGCCACGATCAGACGCCGGTGGCGGCTCACGGCAGCTCGAGCGGCTCGTCAGGGACAGCCGCCAGATGCACCGCCAGGACGACGAGACCGCCGCCGACAGCACCCGCAGCGACAGCCGCGCGGATGGTGCGGTTCGGGGCTGCTGGGGCGATGCCCAGCCAGTAGCGGAGGACCGCCGTCAACGTCGGGTGCCGGCCGGTCGTGTACGCAGCGTGCTCGATCAGGGTGAACCCAGCCAGAATGCCGACCAGCCAGGTCGCCCAACGCCACTGCGCGCGGGCAGTCACTGCTGCTCCGACGCGGTCATGATGTGATCGGCCAGGCGCGGCATCAGGCCGGTCTGATCAAGTCGGTAACCCCACGATGCCCACGCATCCAGCTCACGAAACAAGACCTCGCCGACCACTCCCGGGTACAGACGCTTCGCGCGATGCGCAGCAGCTGAGACACGTGACTTCTCGTGCAGGTCCAGCTTCGCCGGCGCCAGTTCCCTCGCCGGAAGTGTCGGGTCCGGGGTGGGCGGGGGGATCTTGAACACGGGTGTGGCCTCAGCGTTGCTGGTGTACGCCATGACCTGCTCCTCACTGCGCAGTGGTCGCACAGCCGGGCCGCCGCAGGCCCGGGCACTACTTCGCTGCGCGCATCGCCTCCGCGGCGTGCTGCGCGAACGACAACTGGCCATACCGCTCGATCACCAAGTTCCGGTCCCACTCGACCCGAGCGCGAAGCTTCGGATCGGCCGCGCACACGTCGGAGCGGAGGAGCTCGGTCATCTGGAGGATTAGCCGTTGGCAGCTGGCGAGCGTCGGCAACTCGTACGAGCCCATCCGTCCGATGACGTAGACGTCGCGGAGACGCTCCGGTGCGGGCACTGGGGACGCACCTCCCCGGGGACGCAAATAAGCCCCGAACCAGTCATTCCTGGTCCGGGGCTGTCATCGCTAAGCCGCGCCGGGCTCAACCGACACGACTCCAACTTGAACACCGTAGCGTTCGCCGCTGGTCAGGCGCAACCTAACCCCTCCTTTGGCGGTTGACGCCGCTCCCACGACGTCTGCGCCTCGGTCATCGACCACTGGCGGTGCCTGGTCGTTCCGTACCGATGCCAGCGGTCCTCCGACGCCCACCTGCGGATCGTTCCCGTCGCTACGCCGTAGTGAAGTGCGAGCGCCTCGGTGTCGAGGAGCCGCAGCCGGGGCTTCATCATGAGGCGGCCCGGATGAGCGCCTGGTCGTCGGGTAGGTACTTCCCGTTGAACAGCCAGCCACCTTCCGAGAGGGCGACGATGCGGTCCACTCTGACGCCGTTCGCGTACAGGTCGTAGAAGGTTCCGCTGCTGTATCTACCGTCGGCCCACGTGACGGTTGCCGGGCCGAGAGGATCGCCAGTTGACCATCGAATTTGCGGTGGTGCGACAACGCGGCGGGCTGCCAGATCATCCTGCCGGACGGGGCTGGCGCACCTCGCCCTGAATTCGGCCTGGCGCTCTCTCGCCGAACCGCCGTTGATGTTGCGCTCGCTCTGGAGCCCCGCAGTGCTGTCGTATCCGCGTGCAGTTGGCAACGTGCCGCCCTGAGCGACCACTCCCGTCCAACGCTGGTGCGCCGACTCGGTCGGGTGCTCCTTGAGGGCGTACTTGAACGCTGAATCCCGGTCTGGGAGATGTGCCCTGTCCTTACACAGGGGACAGTGGACGACCCAGTCCCCGGCCTGGTACTTGACCACTTGGGACCAAGAGTTCCTGCGGAGACGGTAGGTGAATCCGCCCCAGCTGCGCGCCCAACCCGGCTCAGCGGCGCGTGCGATCGTCACCCGGTAGTCGTCGGCGGTCGTCACGCGGTCTCCAGCATGTCGCCGAGCCGCAGCCATTCCGTTCGCGGCCACTCTCGGCCGCACTGGCGACACTCGATCCGGTCCCCCCGTAGCGGCGCGTACAACCTGGCGCCGCACTCCCGGGAGTGCTCGCCGTCGTCGACGGTGTTCGGGCACAACCCGATGTGTCGAGGTGCGGGATCTCCGGTGACCGGTCGGAGCTGGGACTGGAGCTCGCGCAGCTGATCCCGCACCTCGACAACGAGCATCTGCCGGGTCAGCCAGTCGAGGTGACGGTCGACGAAGCGGCACAGGTCCGCGACTGGCAGGTTCGTGGCCGGGCCGTCGACGTCGCGTTGCTCGGCGATGTCCCACGCGATCGTGTCCAGCGCGCCGTAAACGGACAGTGGCGGGCGTTCGGACTCGAGGTGCAGTCGGCCGTCGCCACCGAGCCAGGTGTGGGCGTCCCTGGACGAGCGGGGGTCGCGCATCGCGATCACGTGATCCGATGCCGGCGACCGTGACCCGAACCCGGGTGCTCCGCGTCCGCCGCTGTCGGTGTTGGCTCCGGGTCGGGCGTCGAGCTTGGCGTAGCGGACGGGGATGTCCTGGAGGACGTCGCGGAGGCGGTCGTAGCAGCCGTTGCAGGTGCGGTAGCCGTCGTCTGCTCGCGCGAAATTGCGTCCATCTGACGGATAGCTGTGCAACAAGCAGGCCCAATCGGGACGTTCGGTAGACAAGGTGGGCGTGTCGGACACGGGTACCTCCGGGGAGCGGGCGTACGGTTCGTCCCGCCGAGCTGATCTCCCGAACCGCCCGGTACCGCAGGAACCCGCTCCCCCTCGTCACACAGGACTCGCGGACCTGCCCGGCGCCGCCCCCAGTGGCCTCTCTGCAGCCCAGGGGCGGCGCCCCCTACCTCGACCAGCTCATGACCGGTGCTCCTCGTCGACCAGCCACACGGGCTCGTCAGGCTGGTACCGCTCCGTCCACGTCGTGCCGTCGTCGTCGCCGATGATCGACGAGTAGTCGCCGCGGGCGGTCAGAGCGTGCTCGTGCAGCACCCAGTACCAACCGTTGGTCTCGGCGTCGGCCTTCGATCCGGCGGTGACGAACCGGTCGCCGATGGCGAGGCGCTTCGCCGGGATCGGATGGGCAGCGAACGCCGTCACAACTGCTCCTTGGCTTCCATGCGGGCAACCATCACCTCTACGCGAGCCACAGCCGCCCTGAACTGGTGATCCGCAGCTATGAGCCGCAACTGGCGGTAGATCGAGAGAGCCGAAGCTGCGATCGCCAACACGGCGGCGACCCATAGGACGATCGTCAGGGCGGTCACAGTTCCAGCTCCTTCGCGCGCTCACCGCACATGCGGGCCAGCTCGGCAGCCATCTCACGCTCGGCCGGGGTGCCGGTTTCGTGGAGCTTCCACCACCGCTCGGCGTCGTCACGGGCCTGCTGGGCGGCGGCTTTCCGGTCGTTCAGCGGGGCCATCAACCAGCCGCCGACGAAGCCCCGGCCGCCGTCGAGGATCAGCGCGTACGGCCAGCCGAACACACGCCACGCCACCATCCATCGAACCGACTCCATGTAGATCGACTCGTAGGTCCACTCCGCCTTGGCGCGCCGGTAACAGGACACCACTTGCGAGCGGGCATACACCGCCCCCACTGCCAGGTAGGCGACGACGCTGGCGATGACGATGAGGGCGGTCATGCGGTGGCCGCCGCCACAGCGAGGACCCCGGCGCCGGTCATGACGATCAAGTTCCACGCCAGGTGATACGAGGTCGACCGGTCGAGCCCGCCGCGCATGTACTGGTGGGTGTACCAGAGACCGGCGATGGTCAACGCCAACCCGGCGGCGATCGGGACCCCCGCGGTCAGGTGCATCAGACCGAACCCAATGCTGCGGCGGATGCCCTGCGCCCACGTGACGGTGCCCTCCCGGAACGAGACTTCCTCGCCGTGGACGAGGTGCGGCATCGCGAGAGCGAGCAGCGCGAGGAACGGCAGGAACAGCCACGCGGTCCCCGACAGCGCGGAGATCATCACGTTGCCCTGCTGTCCACCCGAGACGAGCGCGTACCAGCCCCACTGCAACCACGGCACCTGGAACAGCAGAACCGCGGTCGCGATCGTGGCGGCGATGACCGGCAGCGACGTCACGAACATGACCGGCCGCAACCGCTTGAACATCGCGGCGCTCACCGCGAGCCGGCCGGGGCGGAACGCCGCGTTAGCGACCACAGCGACGACCGCGAGCCCGATCACTAACGACAGCCACGTCACGATGCCTCCTTAGTTTTGCGTCTCAGGGCGGCGATGTCCGCCGGGGTCACGTGCTGCCGCAACATCCGCCCGGCCTGCGACACCTCCCGATCCCGCTGCGCCTTCGCCGCCCGCACCCTCCGACCGTCCGAACGGTTCGTCCGCAACGACGGATCAGAGTTCGCCACATGCCAATAGCGGGTGCCGGCGACGGGGCGGCGAGGGCAGTCGGGGCAGCGGTACGCGTGGAACTCGGAAGGGTCACGGCCGGTGTCGACAGCGAGGTCAGCGGCGAACTGTTGCGCCTCAGGCTGGTCGATTAGACGGATCTTCGTGCACGGTGTGGTGCGGGTGCGTTCCAGGAACCCGTCGAGCTGCGCCAGCGTGGCGGTGTGGGTGCGGCCCAGGTTGAGGTGCTCCGACAGCAGCCCGTCATAGCGGCCGCGGAGGGCCTCGAGTTGGTCGGTGCGGTCCTGCGTCAACTGGCGCTGGCTACGCAACCGTTCCCGCACAGTGTCGAGCTCGGCCCGTAGCTGTCGGCGGGTCGGCTCCCAGAACCGCCACCCCGTCACCGCCGGTCCTCCCAAGCGTGGAAGACGTAAATTGGTGTGGTGGGCGACTGCGTCGCGGCGGGGTGGGCAATACACCTCGATCAGCGGATACGAGTAGCGCCCGCCGAGGAGGTCGCAGCCGGTGTGGGCCTCCAGCTCGGGGCTGCTGGCGGGGTCGGATAAGGCGGCTTCGAGCAGGCGCGGGTCCTGCCAGTTGGTGTCGATGACCAGACCCGGGTCGTGGCTCATGCAGATGGGGCGGTAGGTGCTGCTCACCGTTCCCCCTTCGGGTCGTCGTACACGGAGTCCTCCGGGCAGTCCCAGTCCTCGGCCCACAGGCGGGACACGTAGCCGGCTGCGGTTCGGTCGGAGTCGCAGATCTGGCACAGGTCGCCCCGCCAGTACTGCGGCGGCTCCCACTGCCCACACGACGGGCACGGTCCCTGCCATCCGTGGAAGCGCCACAGCGGCAGCCACAGCACCCCGCCGGGGACGCGGAGGCCGATGGTGCGGCGGCCGAACTCGTCGCCGCCGAGGTAGACAGGTCGCCACCGGTGGGTGAGTTCGTGGGCGGGCCAGAAGAACCAGCGAGGCGGCGTTTCGATCACAGGTCATCACCGGCTGCGTCCAGGCACACGCAGCCACCGCACGCCGGGCACTGCTCGGTGCGGCAGTCGTCGTGGACGAGCGCCCAGTGATCCCAGTGGTCCCAGTCCATCTGCATCGCCCGCTCCATCAACCGTGTCGAGGTGACGCACGGCAGCCACCGCCAACCAGCGAACGTGAAGAGGTCGTCGCCGTCCCGTCCCAGCTCGTAGGTGCGCTGCAGAGTCTTGACCGAGTGCAGCCAGCCAGCGACACGGTGCAGGAGCTGCGCCTTCTCGTGGGTGTTCACGGCTCCCCCTTGAGGTGGAACTGGCGGACGGTCCGGTTGGGTCCGTTCACATGATCAGCAACAGCCGCGGCGGTCCGGCAGATCACACCCTCGTGATGAGTGGGACACGTGTAACCGCCATCGCTCGCCGAATAGGTCCACACGCTGTGGTCCTCAGCTAGCAACGGCTCCAGCTCCCGCTCGAACTCGTCGCCCAAACTGTGGCCAGGCGGCAGGGAGTCGGTCATCAGTAGCCCCCGTGAGGGAGCGAGCAGTCGCAGGACACGCAGCCGCCAGCGTTGTGCTCGCGGGCGCTGTGGCCGCAGCGAGAGCACAGCGGGCGGGCGTCCGGTTGTGGGGTTGTGTCCGGGGGAGCGTCGAGAGCAGCACGGATCTGAGCGGCGATCTTCGGGAACTCGTCCGCGATCGTGATCAGCTCGTGGATCTCCGACGCGTGCGCCCTGCTCTGATCCCGTCTCGCCTCTGCGGCGGTCTCGTCGAGGTCGTCGGCCAGCGTGAGGACAGCCTCAACCTGCGAGTGGAGCCGGTCATAGTCGTCCAGCACGGCGAGCCAGTCCGAGTCGAACGCACTCGGCTCCTCGGGGGACTCAGCCAGCGCCCGCAGAAGACGGGCGCTCTCGCGTGGGTTGGGGGTCATGGGGACTCCTCAGAAGCAGCGACGCGCAGGTGCGACCAGTCATCGCCCTCGGGATCAAGCTGCTGCGCGAGAGCCACGGCGACCTCGACACGTGCGTCCCACACCTTGGACCGGCCGCAGGTTGCGGCGGTGTGGTCTGCCTCGTCGAGGATCGTCTGGACCTCAGCGAGAGCCGCGTCGTGTCGGCCACGGATCCGCTCCATGGCGCGACGACCAGCCGACGGATCGCCCTCACCGGCCATCGCCAGCGCGATCGTGCGCCAGTCGTCGTCGGTCGTTGGGACGCCTCGGGTGGCGGCGACGAACTGGACGCAGTCGCAGTCTTCGTGTGCGCAGTCCCTCGGCCCCGACGGGACGACACCCAGGTTGTGATCGACGAGGGCGTGCCCGCAGGTGCAGAGCTGCTGCCACGGATCGGCGGTCATGCGTTCCCCCCTCAGTCCTGGATGTCCACGAACGTGTCGTGGTCGATAGCGACCCGGACCTCGTCGTCGAAGTAGGGCGACGAGAACGGCTCGGTGGTGCCCTCGAACCAGGCGGAGTAGTTCCGCAGGGTGATCAGGTTCCCGGCGGTCGAGACGACCTCGCCGATGTAGGCGTCGCCCTGCGGGATCTGGATGTGAACGGTGGCGCCAGCGGGGAGAACGGGAGCGGTGAACGCCTCGCGCGCACCGTGGATCTGGGCGGCGGCCCACTGGGCGGACTCGGCTGACATGTAGCCGGTGCCGACGCCCGGGCCGACGGGGCTGCCGTCGGGGCGAACCACGATCCACGGGTAGCCACCCGAGTTGGTGTTGATGACCGTCCAGCCGCCGGGACCCGTCAAGGTGCCGGGGGCGGTGTGCCGCCACGTCTGAGTGGCGTGGGTGGAAGCGATGGTCTGCGTCATGCCGCAACTGTAGCACTCATAGCGACAGTAGGGTAGTCTGAACCCATGGCAGATACCGCCGTAATCGCTACAGTTCCGCCTGTGCCGCGACTTGCAAGAGCCCACGAACAGGTGGCCGACCACTACCGCCGCGAGATCACAGCCAAGGCCCGGAAGCCCGGCGACAAATTCCCGTCCATTCGCGAGATCGCCGACGCGTGGTCGATCTCCACCAACACCGCCTACAAGGCGCTGCGGCTCCTGCGCGACGAAGGATGGATCGAGCTGTCCCAAGGTCGCAGGCCCACCGTCGTGGGCGTGCCCGACCGGAAGTAGAAGCGGCGTCGGAGCGGTGGCAAGACCGCCCCGACGCCAGACGAGAAGCCGAACCCTGCGAAAGGCGCTCCCCGCCGTGCACATTAGCCACCCCGATCCAGGCAGACCATGACCTGGACCAAGACGAGTGACGACTTCCCCGACGACTGCTGGACCCTGTCCGACCGCGCCTACCGCCTCCACCACGAAGGACTCACGTGGTCGAACCGGAAGCTCCTCGACTGCCGCATCCCCAAGGACGACCTGCGCAGGTTCGCCCGCCACGGAGACGACGGCGTGGCCGAGCTGCTCGCATGCGGCTGGTGGCGCGAGGTCGGCCCGTTCTACGAGATCGTTCACCACGCCACCTACCAGCGGACCCGGGACGAGGTGCTGCGGCAGCAGGAGGCGAACACCCGCAACGGCCGCAAGGGCGGCAGGCCCCGGAAGTCACCGCGGGAGATCGTCGAGAACCCAGTCGAAAACCCAGTCGGTTCACCGGTCGCAAACCCACAGGGACAGGACGGGACAGGACTGGCGTGGAGTAGGGAGGGGTCTACGAACGTGATCCCGGAGGACGACCCCGTGACGATGGCGGAGTATCTGGCCGACGAAGCGAGACGGGCAGCGGGCGACGCAGCCTGACCCGCTCCTCTCCTCCAAAGCGCTCTTCGTGTTGACCATGAGCGCGTGTGTTGACCATGAACGGTCGGGGTCTTCTGTAGCGCCCGAAACCCGGCAACCCTCACGACGGGTCCTCGTCAAGAACGATCTTCCCGAGCTGCTGCGCGCTCCACCACCACGGCACCGTCTCGGCGTCGTCCGCGAGGTGGCTCACTGCGTGGCTGGATGCCACCGTGACGGCTTCCTGCTGCGGGTGCCGCCGGTGAGGAACCTCGGCGACGGTGCAGCCCCAGCCGCATGGGCATTGGGTGGTCCAGACGCCGGGGCGGACCCGCCACACGCGAGGCTTCGGACCGACCGCCGTGCTCATCGGGGCTTCTCCCCTGCCGGTCCAGGCGCCTCGAACGCGTACTCCGGCTCCGGTCCCTCGTCGAGGTACCAAGACAGCCAGTCCCGGATCTCGCGCGCCGCTTCGTCGTCGAGGTAGCACTGGACAGAGGCGACGTCAGGGATCTCGATCTCTAGGTTGAGGTCGAGATGGATCTCCCTGAACCGGACGCGGGCTGCGGGGTCACGCGCTACGGCTCCGACATCGAGGTCCCAGGTGCGGCTCATGGCTTCTCCCCTGCCGGTCCGGGAACAGCGAGCGACCAGCCGGACTCGTCATCTAGGTCGCGGCCGTGCGAGTGCACCAGGCCCTCGACCCACGTCTGCGGGAACACGACGTGCACCTTTGCCTCGTCGAGCCAGCCGGCGTCGACGAGTTCGCGGAACGCTTCGCCATCGCTCTCGCTGAGTTCGACGATCACGTAGTGGCTCACGACTTCTCCTTGGGTCCCGGGTCGGTGGCCGCCACGTACGGGGTGCGGACGAGCTGCTCCCCCTTCCTCGGCCTACCCGGTTCCCACCCGTAGAGGCCGCAGGTCGGGCACTTCTTGTTGTTCCAGCCCCGGTTGAGCCGCGAGTAGGCCTCCTCGCCGGCATCGGTGTAGCCGGCGGGGAGGCCTACTCGCGGCTCAACCGGGGCTGGAACAACAAGAAG
>Ga0105032_100052_pt1 | contig 14350 bp, 35 predicted proteins | sample RS_126metaG_FD_91481 | JGI IMG/M metagenome (GOLD analysis project Ga0105032, IMG submission 91481) | Switchgrass associated microbial communities from Austin, Texas, USA, to study host-microbe interactions - RS_126 metaG | ecosystem: Host-associated > Plants > Roots > Rhizosphere | place: USA... | reverse complement strand
ATCGCGGTTTGAATGCTGGCAAAATTATTGACGGCAACGGAAACATCGTTGGTGACTGGACGTTTGAGCCGTAATGGATGACTTCTACGTTCGCCGCGTGCACAACACCTTTTTTCAGGTAGTCTACAATCCTGAGCAAAAGATTGTTACTGTTCGCTCTAATGGTGATTGGGCACAAGAAATAGCTGATCTGTTAAATGCTGGCACATTGCAGATGGCGGAATTAGAGTAATCAATGAATATTCCTGAGTGGTATTTACGGCAACGAAGCGCGGATATTAGCGACATGCTAGATCCTGTCGAGTGCTTGAGATGCACCTACATATACGATACTGGCAAGGTTACAGTCGTTGCGCGGTACCTAGATTGTTCGATGTGGCGTTGTCCGGGATGCAATAAGTTGGTAGATGACCGCCCGCTGAGCCGAGACATTAGAAGTCTGCGATGACTCCGACGGGCCGTAGAAATCCATATCCTACCGGCAGAACACAAAATCGTTGGTATGCTAATCTTAAAGCATATTTCGACCCATCGACATTCATCATGCGTGATCTGCCAATGCGCAATGTTTTTCACATGACCGCCGAAATTTATGCACCTCATACGCATTCCGGCCGGGAAGTGGAATTCATCATACGTGATCCCGAGTATGCAAGAGAACTAAGCAAAGCGCTCAAACAGTGGGCGAAAGCAAAGGAGCGAATGTGATGACCGACTGTCTGCACGCAAACGTTCGACGGGATCCAATCACCAATCAACGAACATGTAAGTCATGCGGTACTAACTTGAAGCCATTGGTTCCAACCAAATCGGCTGAATCGGCTGCCTTTAATCTTATCGAATCTACTATCGCCAATGTAGTCGATTTGCCGCCAGCTACGGCAGACAGGCTGGCAAATGATCTGTACGAAAAGCTGCAAGGTGCTGGAATGCTAGCGCTTGATAGCTAGTCAGCTAGCTTAGAAAGTCAGCGACACGCCGGTGCCGCATTGACAGCAATGCTAGTGTGATCGCAGCGCAGCGCACGTCAACCTGATAGTAGGGATGCAATGCCACACAAGCTAGGCGGAATTATTTGTCGCTATAACTATAGACATTTGTTCGACGGTACACAATCCACTCGTAAAAGAATCTTTGACGGTACCGGCGCAAAAGTGTGGTATGTCGAAGAGTGCTGTTCTATTTGTGGCACTGTTCGGTGGCATCATCGTAATATGCGCATGCAACGTATCAACCAATACAAGTATGAATGGCCTGACGATTTCGACAAGGAAATGACGCAGGAACAAGCCGGCGAAATTATATTCAAGCGAATGCCGGTCACATTCGACGTAGACGATGAAGCCGCACAAAAGACACAGCTAGAGATTGTAAAGGATTCAGCTTGACAGACATTTGGGTTACTAGCGATACACACTTCGGTCATAAGAATATTATCAAGTTCTGCAATAGACCTTTTGATGACCCGGACGCAATGAATCAGTACATGATTAATGAGTGGAACAAGAAAGTTAAACCTGACGACATTGTTTATCACTTGGGCGATGTGGCATTAGGAAAGATCGCAGATACATTACCGCTGGTAGCGCAGCTAAACGGATGTAAGAGTTTAGTTCCCGGTAATCACGATAGATGCTTTCCTACCAACAAAGATTACAATACTCGCTGGTGGGATGAGTACAAGCAATACTTTGCTATTCAGCCCTTGTTTTCAAACATAATGCTGCCTAAGCGTAACAAGCTTATTGTTGGTTTATGTCATTTTCCACGTTCTGGTGATAGTCACGCGGACGACCGATTCGATAAGTACCGGCCGAGAACATGGGACGGTCCACTAATTCACGGTCATGTGCACGATCAGTGGGTTATAAAAGGCGATCAGTTTAACGCCGGTGTAGATGTAAATGAATTTGAGCCAGTAATGCTTGATAATGCTCTTGACATTTTAGGATACTAAATTGCTTATTCCCACACAGATTGCGTTGAAGCACTCTAACGCATTTGAGATTATATTTAGCTTTGGTCCTAATATAGACATACAGGTAGATATGCTCATTTGCCCGAGTCATGTGCACTACACTGTTTGTGTGGGAATATCAGCAGAGAATCACTGCACGTATGCGTTTGCCTACAGTTCAAAATTTGATAAAACTTTGGTAAACTCTAACTGACCCCGCACTTGTGCAAGTCTAGCTAGTGTGCTAGTGTCGCCGGTGAACCGGCAGAGACAGAAACGGATTCGTAGAATGACAGTCATTGAGCAGAATATTAAGACATCTGCATATTGGTATGCAATGGGATGGTTCCAAGCTAAAGGCTTTATAGGCGATTTGGCGCGGGCAAGTGAATCGTTTGCGCAGAATATGGTTGCTGCCAAGGTGCCCGACCATATGTACCAAAAGCTTATCAAACCTTTTAGTGTAGTTACCCATTGTGTTAGGATGCCATAATGACTGATCTTTTGCGTAGCGACGATACTATCGTGCAGCTCGGCGACTACATTGTTGACACCGATGGTGACCGGCACAAGTTTCTTAGCGCATTGCCAGGCTATGTGACCACAATGTACAATGGCACCATTGAGACACTTGCTGTTAGTAATTTCGTTGGCGTTAAAACATCGGATAATGAAAGCTCGCTAGACATTATCGGCAAGTTGATTCGCGCTGGGGACCGTACCGAATTCGGTACTGTGAGAGAGGTCGTTAGACAGAATGAATGGCACACCTACGTTCGGTTCAACTCTGGAACTACGAAAAGAATCGGAAGTTACGAACATTTTGTCGTCTCTAGAGCCATCCCGGCAAATGAGGAGTCAATGTCAATCAGCCCATAATATGATTATTGAATTTAACGAGGATCAAGTTAATGGATTGATCCAATTCGCGATGGCTGTTGGCTTTGCCGAGGGTTTGTCGTTTGAGCGCGATGTCTATTTCGAAAAGGAGGACGTTCTAGAATTCGCTAACTATGTTAAAAAGCATAGCGAATTGGAACTAGATCAAGCATGGAAAGTTTGGGAGCAGCAGAAGTTGACGGAAATGTAATCCTTTTCGACGCGCCGCAACGATTCGCAATCGCGGGGGACTGGCACTGCAATCACGTATATATAGAGCTAGCATTGGAGTGGGCGAAAGCTCGCGGTTGCGATATCGTAGTTCAGCTGGGGGATTTCGGTCTGGACCTGCCAGACTGGTATGTCAAGAAGGTTGACGGGTGTCTTAATAAACTAGACATGCAAGTGTGGTTTATCGACGGCAATCACGACAATCACGGTTTGTTGCACACGCTGCCTATAGAGCCAAACGGCATGCATCGCATTACTGATAGGCTGTGGCATATACCGCGCGGTTTTATGTGGACTTGGAACAATACAAAGTTCATGGGTTTAGGCGGCGCCGTCTCGGTTGATCGTAATGTTAGGACGCCTGGTTACGATTGGTGGCCAGGAGAAACGATTAGTGTTCGTGATTATAAATTAGCTATTCGTGCTGCTAATGTCGACGTAATGTTCATGCACGATGCTCCCCAAAGAGTTATGCATAAGATTCCTCGCCACGTTGCGGGATATCCGGATGCAGAAATGCGCGCGGCAGCCAATCACTCAGCGTTACTCGATGACATTGTAGAGGAGCTTCAACCAAAGATATTGTTTCACGGCCACTTTCATACTAATTACACCGCGCAGATCGGTGGATTGACTGTCAAAGGTTTGCACAAAGACGGCAGTCATAAAGAGCAAAACATGTTCGTCTGGGATTGGGAGCACTGGAATGCCCGCGCCGAAGAAGTCTGACACGAAGTCTAACAACGGAAAGAAGCCGTTGTTCGATAATCCGGACGAAGAGTGGATCGAAACTTACGACAATCCGCGCTTTCTTGTTAGCACACATGGACGCGTCTTTGACTCAAAGATGTGCAAGATTACGCCAGGTAGAATAAAGAATGGCAAGATGATGGTTGTATACGGTGGCCGGGATCACGAATTGGCGAGCGTAGTTTTGAAGTCGTTCACCAAGCGCTCTAGGGGAGCGCAACCTAGAAAGAAGAATTTCAAGGATGGCGATGCGCTTAACTGCCAGCTTGATAATTTGGAATGGATGACGGAGACAACCGTATACATTGATTGATCTATGGGTAGATGATTTAAGAGAGCCGCCCGAAGGTTGGGTTTGGGTTAAGACAGCGTACAAGGCTCAGGAAATAATAGTCGCCAACAAAGTAGATAGATTAAGCCTAGATCACGATTTGGGCGGTACAAAAACTATCATGCCGTTGGTAGACTGGCTTTGTCGTAACCCAGACCATTTACCCGATACTATTTATGTGCACAGTAGTAATCCGGTCGGTCGTAATAATATCAAGCGAGCGTTTCTAGCAGAGGCGCACAAGTATGTGTTAGATGCCTACTACAGCAAAGGATATCAGCATGAAAACTGAGCACGAAGCCGAACTTAAGATGCAAAATGAAGGAGAAGCCTGTTATGCGCTAGATGTCGTTATAGGCGACTATATTATAGTGCCGCAGATGCCATTCATTGAAGAAGTTGTCACTATTCGATATCAGTTTGGTACAAAGAAAGTTGTGCTTATAACGCAGTCGCAGGTTCAAATTTGGCCGGGTATGCGAAAAGTATATCGTATTCCCAAGCAAGGAGCCAAGAAAGCTACAGTATATGAAATGTTTCCGGCTGACATTCCAATTGCTAAGCCGGCGAGTCTCTATAAGCACAAAGTCACGAATCGGTAACGAGTCTTGACTAGGTAGCTGACTAGCTGTAAGGTTAGCAGTGTCAGAGAGAACAGACAGAAACGGATTAGACGCAATGGATAAGCCAATCGTAATGCCCGTGACGGACGTGCCTGAAAATGACCGTGAGCTAAAGCAAGCTCTAAGAGGCGCGCTTATTCAGGAGCCAGGCGAAAGCAATATAGATTATTGCAAGCGCATTTGCGATAGACATCAATTCGGCGTAAACAACGGGGCTCTTATCGATCCATTCAGCGCTAGCGCTTATGTTGAGGTTATGCAGCGACTTAAGCGACAGACCAGTATTGACAAGATTAATGCGCTTCCGCTTTGGCGCGCGATCCTAGTTTGCATTGACATTATCAACCGTGCGGCGAATAGCTAATGCGCAGCAATGCAAATGGGGTCGGTGATTCCGGCGGGGGACTAGCGGCAGCTGTTATTATTGCGCCGGTCGTAATTGTCGTTGCTGTTTTGCTCTGGTCAACTTTCATTTGGCTTGTTGTTCATGCCTGGCCTTTCTTGCTTGTGCTTGTAGTTCTGGCAATCAGTGTTTTCGTAAAGCTAAACAACAAGCGTAAAGCTGGACTCGTAGATATTTATACAGAAACGGATGAGTAGATGACGCGTAGTGCTGATTTAGAGCAGTTTTATGCCGATATTCTGATTTGTTTCGCCGAGGGCGGTATTCAGATGATCGGTCAGGTTGTCGATACTAAGCGTAGCGACAATGACGATTTGTGGTATGACTCGGTTACCGTGCACTATTGGGAGGATTTCGCTGATACTTGCAAGCATTGCAAGGTGCGGGTTAGCTGTGAGCGCGGACACCAGGGACCGGATGGATACATTTTCGTTGACGCTGACGGCGACTTTCTTTGCAAGCAAAACAATCCGGATGGTTCAGAGCGTTTTCACAATGCCGATAAATCTTACGTCGTAACGCGCGACACAATTGCCACGGCGTTTACAAAGATCATGAACAAGCGTAAGTTTGCTGATCTGGCATTGGCTGACTCGTATCGTAAGGATTACGCGGGCGCGTACACAATTCGTGACGCTGGTGATATCGATGCCGTTGCCGCTACGAACATTGTTGAAATTGCACTTTTCGGCAAGGTAGTTTACGGATGACGGATGAGCCTTTACCGCGTAACCCTGACAGTTGAGCTGGACACATACGCAAAAAGTCCTGAGGAAGCCAGGAAGCAGGCAATAAGCGCTATTCGTTCAGAGTGGACTGTCGCTTCGCTAGAAAGTAAAACTGTAGCCAAGGTTGAAATTAGCCCACGAGCCTAAGGTAAATAATGCGTTACGCTATCTATGTTCAGGACACAAGCAACGAAGACTTATGCATGCATGACAGCGGTTGCGATAGTATCGGCGATTGGTATTTGCAGTGTGACGACGATTGGCATGACAAGCTTCTTTGCGATAAGCACAAGACAGACGATTGCATACCTAACAACTCTTAATTACTCTGAGTAACTACTTGTGAAGGATACTGCGGTGGCAGACGCATTGTACGAAAAGCGCGCGGATAAGCTGCAAAAGTTGCAGGCTAAGGCAATGAACGCCGGTACGCCAGAAGAGGCTAAGGTCTATTCTGATAAGATCGAGGAATTGCTCATTCTCTGGAACTATGAGGATGACATTCTTTCTTATCGAACCGGCCACCGTGGCGAATTGGTGCGCATGGACTTTCTTATTTCGACGCCGCATCCTGCGCTTAAGCTTGCGCTTTTGCGACACATTGGCAAGGCTTTCGGTGTGCGCATTATTCAGTATGTAGGCAGCGAAAAAACCAATGAGTACGGCTTTATGGAAGTTGTTATTCTCGGTTATGATCGTGATATCGATCAGACTAAGATGCTGTATCAGCTTATTCTTCCGCAGGTAAACAACTTTCTTAAGAAGTTCAAGACCTCTAAGATCAAGCAGCACAATTGGTTCATGGGTTACAATCACCGAATCAAGGATAGGCTTGACGAAGCTTATCGTAAGGCTGTTGCTGAATCGAACGAGAATGCCGAGACGGGCGCGCTTGTGAAAGCTGACAAGGATGTTGCGGTAAATCTTTTTGTCGCCGGTGAGTTTACTGATCTTTATTCGGTCACACCGCCACAATTGCGCGGTAAGCATCAGGGAGTTTACGAAGGATTAGCAGACGCAGACAAGACGGATATCGGTCAGCGTCGTATGCAAAGTCGTAAGGCGATTGGGTCGTAATGGCTATCGATAATGTTCCTGGCAATGGCACTTGGTCATCAACGATTTTCATTGACTCGGCGCAAAGCGACGAACACATTCTTCTTTTCGATGGGGGAGAAGGATTGCAAATTGTCGGTGCAGATGAATTAAAGCTAGATAAAGACAAGGTTGCCGAAATTCGCAAGGCATTGCAACGCTACGAACGATGGTGTAGCTAGCCAGCCGCGTAACAATGCTAATCTAGACACCATGCGTGACAGCGTGTAGCATCGTAGTCTCGGTGAGACAGCAGTATCCAAATCGATACGCACGCGACTTTGAGGGAATCACGATGGCGGACAGGCTTACTATGATTGCCGTTGGTAACGATACCAACGGCAATCAGCATATAATTCAGTCAGACCAGTACCGAATGGTCTCTGAATTCATGTTTGAGCATGTCTGCGCGCATCGTAATGTCGAGTTGAACTATGTTATCTATCGGTGGGAGTATTGTCCAGTTAATCATAAGTATACTTGGATTGAAGCTGGTATTTTCTACTGCAACGGAAGACAGTACACGCCGGTAGAGGTTCCAAAGTATGTAGCTTAATAAAATTCGGTCCGCCAGCAGGATAGTTCGCCTATATAGACCTGCCAGTCTATTTTTCAATGGCGCACGAATGGTTAATGCGATCGACCAAATAGCGCACGCTGGTAAATGAGCTATGAGAACTTGTCTGCACATTCTCCGCCCTTACGGGTTTGTCGAACCATTAACAGCCGAATTGTAAAGGGATTGCTGATGCCTAGCGTACGTTTCGTTTGACTGGGGCAATTACGCTAGTATGAGGTTTGATTCCTCATAATCCCACTAGGGACGGCTGGCGGCTTTTAATACCGGTGTGGTTTCCCATCCGTTTCTGCAACTGGTATTAATAGGTAGCCGTAAAAGGCTTTAAAGGGTTCGAATCCCGCCCGTCCCACGTGCATAGAAGAAAGAAGTCAAAGCGTGGCGCTTGGCTTCAAAGATTGATAGCAGATTGGGACGATGTATTATGCAACATAGCTTTACTTGGCTATGCTGTACTTAGCTTAAGACAGCCCCCGCCAACACAAGCGCAATATCTGACGGAAGGAATTATACGTTTACTAAATCTCGAACTAGCCGCGGTAGCAATATGGCTAACCATAGGTATAGCGCTAAATCACTTTCAATCTAGATACTTTGCCAACATAGCGTTTTCTATAGGCGTAGGCTTTCTTGCTATACTCTTTGCGCTTAGGCTTACGCCAAGCGCTTTATTGCTATTTGGCTTCGCAATAAAGTCAATAGCTAGTGCTCGGCAACTCAATCGCGACCGCGCAGCAATGAAAGCAATAGGAGAATTCACCAGTGTCATTCAACAAGACGACGCTAAATGATCTGCATTGTCCAGAGTGTGCAATGCCGTGCGAAATCAAAGGTCAAATAGGTCAGGCAAGGCTTGAATCAGGACAATGGGTACTATGCCAAGGTTGCGGAGGAGTTTTTATATTCGATACGCTGCCTTTCAATGAGCAGCTATACATTCGTCGCATGAACGAAGTAGAAGTGTACATGTTCACGCAGTCTGAATACGGAAAGCACATCAAGGAAATCAGACTCGTTAAAGATAGATCGGCGTTGAACTAGATGACTATTTTGAGCCGTATCAATGCTAGCATTATGCCGAATACAAAATATAAGATTTTTGCCGCCGGCGATAAAATATATCAAGCTCGTAATGTGACCGATTGCCGTTCATATTTGGCAAGTCTTGGCGAAATATTGTACAAAGAAAGTCACGATTGGGGATTTGAGGTAGGAATTCGGTCCGATAATGGTATCAAAGTGCTAGAAATACGCACAAATGTTAAATAAGTTTGGTAACGTACCGAACCGCGTCTTGATTAGAGTCAGCAGAACTATATTCGTGTCGTTAGCTGGATTGATTACTTATTGCGCGGCTTTCGGCGAGCTATGGGTCATCGCATTTCTAGGACTAGCATTGTGTGCCAGTCTTTATGTCTTCGTATTGGCTGAAACAAACGGGGGTTGGCTTAATGAGTAACGTTGAACTTAAGAGAATGACAACCAATGTCGGATGCGTAACCGTTACGCTTGATGGAGAAAAGCCGGTAACAATGTTCGGTCCTATTAAAGAGTCTGATACAGATAATACATGTATTCGTACTGTACTCGAATATAACGTTCTTCCAACCCTGATGTTCGATATGATCCGCGATAAGTAAGGATATACTACTAATGCGCACGTATCTGTTCGAGGCAACACAGTCAATTAGTGGCGGCTTCGCCAATCATGGCAAGTTCCTGGTTGGTGTATTCGATGAAGAATGGCAGATGCGTTCGCTATTGTCAGACTATCCAATTATGCCTTATCGGTGGGATCACCGGTCTGTCTTGGTAATGGATCTGGAAACCGGTGAAGCTAGCATTTTCACGCCGGAACCAAGAAAGCCAGCAAGCAATTTCTGCAAGGCATCATATGACTTGAACGAAAAGCATAGTATTTGGGTTTGCCCAATGTTTGAGCCGTTCTTAGATTGGCTGTATCAACAAGAGCTAGCTAAAATTGATAGCTTGCCTAGGCTTGTAGAGCTACCCGACGCGCCGTTTGCGTTTAGTGGGTACCGCCGGCTTGCAAAAGGTCGTAACGCCGTTATACGGACAACACAGGGCTTGCGGAGAGCGTCTGTAACAAGATCAACACTGAGCCTTGTGCCTAGACGGACGGGATCGTAAACGACGGTCTGAGCGCCAGTCAGCCGGCTACGATGACCAGCGCAGCGGCGCAGCGCATAGCGGTTAGTCTTTTCGGACTAACCGCTATTATTTTATTCGTTAGATAACGACACGGTAACGAGTTGCGGCCGGTGCTTGTGTAGCTGACTAGCTACGGGTATAGTTCTAAGTGTCAGAGAGACACGACAGGCCAGAAAGGTAAGTGATATGTACTCGGTAGACGACTACGACGATTACGACAACGTTTTGGGTCCTGACGATAACCGCCCGGCGGAAATCTGCAATTGTCGAGGATGCATAAGCGAGGGTTTCTTTCCTTCTAGCAACCTTTGCATTTACGAGGAGCGTGAGGCAACAGTTTATCGCGCACAATTGGTTCGTATCGCGCCAAACTACTCGGCGAAAGAGCGTGGTAATGCTCGCTGGCTGACTACCGACGCGCGTGGTAGAGTGGCACTGCACTTTAACGCAAACGACAACGAAATTCTCGATTCGGCCCTTGAGATTTGGAAGGTTGTGTAATCATGGCTGACGTGCGACCCGGTGAGCGAAAGACAAACGCCGTGTATCTCGAAATCGGTGACGAGGTTCGTTACGGTGACGGTTATGTTGCCGTCGCCAATGTCTACAAGGATGACGGGGGCACTTGGGTAGTTTACGAGAACGGAAACGAGGGTTACGAAGACGGTATTGTCTTCGTACGCGACTAGCAGTAAATAGGGGTGCGTCTATTCAACGCGCATTAGCGCCTATTGCTTAATGCCTAAATTGCTTATTTCGCCCGGCAGAAAACGACAGAATGGAAAAGTCATGTCAAAGTGGATTGTTCAAGATGGATACCGTAAGGGAAAGTATTCTAACAGGTATACTCTGGACACTGAGCGAGAGGCCTATTTTTGGTTCAACGGAATCAACACGCACAGCGGTTACAAGAAGCGTCTAATTAGTCCGGCGGGTAAGGTTGTCGCGCGAGTAACGACATAGCTAAAGTCAGTAACGGTATAAAAAACAGACCAGAAAGAAGTGATGATGCGAAACTACCCGGCATATGACCGTGACATGATCGTGCTTGAAAAGGAAAATTTGGAGTTTTCGGACCGTGCAAAGTTCGTTACTCACTACATTGAGGTTTGGGTCGTAAACGATGGGAGTTTGTACGATGAGGCCAGGATGTGGGCAAGCGGGAACACGCGCGATTTCGCGGCATTCATGGTAAAGACGCTGCGTAATGCCGAAATCGGTACTCCGGCATATCTGGCTTCACAGGAACTTTCTTACAACGACTTCACAAACGGTCGCATTCACTGGGCACAGATTCAGAATTGTCTGAATGACGACTAGGCAGGATTAGTTTAGTGTGGGGATTACCTGACTAGCGTTTGGTAATCTTAACCGACCCGGAAGGGTGCCCACGTTTTTCGGTCGGCACACAGAAACGGATGACTTAATGACTGCGTCAGTATATAGCGAAGCCTATCAGGAATACTGCAGGACAAGCCGGTTGTGACTAGACTCGGCGAATGGAAGTGGATCAAGGCTCGTAAAGAGCATATGTGCGACACGTGTCACTTTCGTATTACAGTCGGTACTCGCTATCGACGTGAGGCTTTTTTGATTCAAGAGTCCAACGATTCATTTGTAGTTGTGTCTAAGTCGCACGGCTCTTGTCTTCCGGCGGTGATCTGAATGCCTATGGCTCTTACTAGGAAACAGCGTATGGAATTGTGTGACGCTGTTGTTACGCTTGACGGTCAGCCAGCAAAGATCACGGGCTACAATAAGCCATTCGCAACTGTTTCTTATAAGTCTAATGGACTTGGCTGCGAGTGGTCTTGGATTACTGTTCTGCACATTGTGACCAATAAGAACGGAGAGTTTAAGTCATAATGGCTGATAATATTCTAAGGCCGCGTGATTTCGACTATATCGAAACTCGCCTAATGGCACCCGCAGAGCAATTGCGTGATGCAATGGACCGGTTGCGTTCTCTTGGAATGCATCAAGAATACAATGAACTTATGGAAGCCTATAAGGTTCTGCAAACAACGACACGCAATGTCCGGCAGCGGTTAGTGAGAGGCTAAAAAATGTCCAACCGTTATTGGTACTTGCATGTTCTGCAAGGCGATTACGGCCAGGGTTGGGAGGACATCTGTCAGTCTGAATCCCGGCAGGAAATGCGCGATGATCGAGACAAGTACCGCGAAAACGCGCCGGAATACAACTATCGTATCATTCAGCGCCGTGAACTTAAGCCACAATGCCCTACTTGTTTGTTTCCGGGTCCGGGTGGACATTATGATCCTTGCACCGATAAGACCTATTGGGAGCGAAAGGCAAAGCAAAATGGCTGACAAGCGCAATCCGGTCAATGGTCTAACAGAGTCAATCATTAGGATTACGCACCTAGCAATAGGTGATTGCTTCTATGATCGTGGCGATACTTGCCGGGTGTCAGTAGAGCCTTCCACAATCGATGACAAAGTCTGGGTGCATTATCATAAGTGGCTTCCGGCATTCGGCTTCGGAAGTATAGCTTACTCATCCGAGTATGACATTAAGTCAATGGTTACGCTAGTAAGGAATCCGGACAATGGCTGAAACGCAGGATGAACGCGCACGTTTAGCGTTAGAACTGTGCGATCACGATATGTGTATGTGTGGTGAAACTAATTGGCTAGGACAAGTAATTGGCTATGACATACCTGCCGATTATCCGCCGGATGAAACAAAGGAGGCTAAGCGTCATTCATTTAGTATCATTCGATACAGTGGCGTTACGTTCGCAAAGCAAGTGAAAGAAATTGCCAAAACTGGCGACAACATTAGCTGCTGTGACGAATGCGGACACCCGGTTGTTTCGCACAATTGGCTTGACGTCAACGTAAACGGCACAATTATTAATTGCTCCCGGAAGGCAGAATAAACATGCATAACGGCCGGTATTCGCCAAACGAATTGACTACTGGAATGGTTTTCTACTTGGCAGACGAATACCTGTATCCGTGTCTAGTAGTAGACAATGAAAACAACGTTGTTGTCTACCGTGAATGGAATGAGCGATTTCGGCGGTGGGAAGACGAATGGAAAAAGCGAACATACAAAGGTCACGAACTAATCAGAGTGCTGACCGGTAGAACGTTGCTGTTCTACTCGTCAAAAGCTTAATACACTCGAACATACGATCGAACCGAACTTGCAACGAGCAATGAAAAAGGCCCCCTTTAGGGGGCCTTTTTGCTTTTTCGGTCAGTCTCCGCAGCGGCAGGGAGTGAGTCGGATAATCTCGCTTTCGAGAATCTCTCCGAATGGGCTGCAAATTCCTTCCTGGCGGTACTTGGTAACATGCTGACCGAAGTAGACGTATTCGGTTCCGTTGTTGTACCGGTCGGTTAGGTCGATGTCCGCGTGGTAGCTTTGCAGAAGGTTCATCGTCGCATCCGTTTCGTGTGGAGTTGTTCGTGCCTTGCAGCTAAAGTCTAACACAGTCTGCGCCGGTTGCACCCAAAACTTTGCAAGATTCTTTAAGCCTGACGGCCCGCCTGGCGCTGTAGGTAGGTAGCTGCCTAGCTAATGCAGTGTTCGTCTGTCTGTGAACCTGCTAGAGGTGCTTACGTTGCTGTCTAGCCGAGTAGCCATGCGCAGCAGTAGTCGCACGTATGTTCGAGTGTTTTAGCGGCGCCGTTCGAACAGCGGGGGAGTAGCACATATGTTCGATTGTATAACGTTCGATAGTATGTTCGATTGTGATTTTTGCCGGGCGCGCAAGCGAAAGCTAAGTTTTCGGTCAGTATTGCATTAGCTGTTGCATGACGATTGCCCCTAGAGACATAGCGCGGCACCGCGTACAGTTCTATTTGTAAGCAAGAACAAACACAGAGGAGACAAAATGTTTGACAATGAGCAGCAGCTTCACGACGCAATGGTCAACAAGAATGTCCGCACGCCATTCGGAAACGGCAAGGCACTCGGCTTCAACCAGACGGAAAAAGGCTGGGTCTGCACCATCCGCGCGGACAACGGAGAAATCATCTACGTTGATGCGGACTTTGTAGTCGCATTCGAGTAAGTCTAGACACCCGGGCAGCAATGCCCGGGTTTCTGCTTTTCGGTCACAATTGAAAAAGCGGTCAGCCTTGATTTTTCGGTCACCCGGACGGTCGGCTTGAAAATTCGGTCACAATATCAAACCAAATTATCGGTCGATAGTCACGCATATATCGGTCACGCTTCCAACTATTGCACTTTTTGCATAGCAGTCCTAGATTGGACATTGTGTGTTCGCCCCGGTGTCTAGACAGAGGCTTTACGTGATCTATGCATATAGGATTCTGTTTAGTAGGCTTAGCCTTACAACGTTGACAACGATTGCCGTTGATGATGATAAACCAATATAGTTTAGCATCGGTTAGACTATTGTCTATTCGTTCGGCAGGCACTTTGCGCTTTGCTAAGTCTGCAAGCATGCGCGTATTCCGCCGGGTGTTTACATATTTAGAGTCATAGTTAGACTTACATTCTCTACAACGAGTATCTAGTTTGTCTTTTCGCCCGGCATGTTTAGCAAAATAGCGCAAAGCTTTTGGCTGTTGACAGACTGAGCACACTTTGGTAGTGTCTGCGGT
>Ga0105032_100051_pt1 | contig 14465 bp, 18 predicted proteins | sample RS_126metaG_FD_91481 | JGI IMG/M metagenome (GOLD analysis project Ga0105032, IMG submission 91481) | Switchgrass associated microbial communities from Austin, Texas, USA, to study host-microbe interactions - RS_126 metaG | ecosystem: Host-associated > Plants > Roots > Rhizosphere | place: USA... | reverse complement strand
CCATAGGAGTTGGACCCCAGGAACGTGGCGTCCCATGCAGCCCCAGCACGACTGCCCGCTTTTCTTCGTGCCATTTCATCTCCTTAAATAGCGAATCCCTACCTGCAATGATACAGGTAGGGATTGCTACTGTCTTATACGGTCCACCCCACGGGGTATTCCTCATTGTCATGGGGACACAATTCCCCAGGGTAATGCACGCCATCAATGAAATAACAGATGTCTACGTGCATCGGGACTTCTTGTTGGTACCAGGAACCCTGACCCAAATGTGAAATCTCACTCTGCCAAGCCAAAAGGTGAGGTGGAGTTTCCTCACGCTGTTGCGGTTTCGTCCAGTTCTCCATACAGTACCTTCCTGATGTCAGCCTTCTGGTGGTTCGGAGGCTTGATCACCTTGCCGTAGTCGTTACGGTGTACTGTCCCATCATCCCACACCTTGCGCATGTTGGCTGCGTGGATTGCGTTGAAGACCTTGTCCAGGGGAATCCCCAGCTCCTCCGCCGTACCGTAGACCACGTACAGAAGATCAGCAAGTTCTGCGGCAACCTCTGTCATGGCCTCCTTGATACTGTAGGAGGTACGTCCTTCCTCAACACGCTCCAGGAAGTTCAGTGCATCCACAACCTCGTCGTATTCTTCCCCGATCAGGTTGAGACGACGTTGGATCTTCTCGAACGCGTCATCCTCCTTCTGGTCAGGAGCAAAGGTCTCATGGAACTCCTTGAGAGCCTTCATGGGGTTGTAGTCGTTCATGTAGAACACCCCGATACCTGCATAAGACATCTAGTACAGCTTCCCTTCTACGCTGAAGTTACCGTCGTAGTCCACTGGCACGAGCTGCGGGTAGACCTTGGAACCGTGGACGTGAAGAATACCGAACGACTGCTGCCAGTTAGCGGCAACACCCTTCTTCTTCAGGTAGTCCGCCTTCGTGAGATCCATGAAGTGCCCAACCTCCATACCGTGACGAGTGTCACGGATCTGGCCGTTGTAGCCGTAGGACTCACTGGTAAGACCCGCACGGTGCGTGTGTCCGCAGACAACGTTAACACCGAACTTGTTCTTTGCCAAGTTGAAGGCAGTACGTCCTGCGATGCTGTTGAGAGAGCCTTCGTCACCGTGACACATGATCCAAGGATCGCGCGCCTCAGGAGTCAGCTCCACAACCTCATCACGGATGAACTCTACACCATACTCGTTGAACCCCGCAAGGTTCTCGATGGTCAGCGCCTGAAGTCCCTCAAGACCAGGGGCACAGCCAGCGATGTACAGCTCAAGCCTGTCGTCGTGGTTGGAGCGTACGATACGGAAACGCACGTCAGTAACGTCTCGGATCTTCTCCAGGATGCGCTTACCACTGTCCAGACCCTGCTGAAGGTCTCCAGCGAATTCACCCTTCTTCCCACGAACCCAGCGGCTGATCTCAGTGGAGTCAGTGAAGTCTCCGACCTGAGCAAGCTCATCAGGCTCGTAGTCTGCCAGGAACTGGACGAACTTGTCAACCAGCTTCTCGTCGTGCAGAGGTGCCTGGACATCCGGCATGATGACGATAGTCTTACTCGTCTTGGTCATGGGACGCTTGGTAGGAACGCTCTTCATAACGTCGTTTGCTGTGACAGGCCCCACAGGGGTGTTAAGCGTGTAACGGCCTAGACGATCCTCATGATTACCTGCCATGGCATCAGAAGCAGCATACGCCGCAGCGTAGACATCAGGGTCCTGAATGTGAATAGCGTACTGAGGTACAGCAGGACCAGCAGGCTTGGGCATCTGAGGTTCCGTGATGCACTCTCCCCACTGCTGAGGAGGCTCAGAAAGCCTGATGGAATTCTCCTGCTCTTGCCTACGGTCTCGGTACGTGCGCACAAGCTTCTCACTCACGTGAGTACCTGCGAGCTTGGAAATTACCTCAGCAGCCTTCTTACGGCCAACCGTCGTGTCGTTCAGTACATCGAACACCTTCTGGTTGACAGCGGCGGTAATCTGAAGCTTCTCCAGTGTGTCAATCTTCATGCCTTCCCTTTCTCTTTATACGAAAGCTCCGTAGTACAGATAGTCTATACTACGGAGCCGACGTTGTCCAGTTACTTGAGGAGCATCTGAAGCAGCGGTACCATCGCGATTGCAATAGGAATCATGACGGCTGCAATGAGCCATCTCTTCTTCTCGATCTGCGCGTTGGCCGTGTCCTCAAGTGCTTGTCTGTCTTCCTTACGATCAGCCTCACGGGTCTTCTTCTCAGTATCCAGAAGGAGACCAACCTTGTCAATATCCGCATCGTGATCCTTGCGGAGGACTTCCAGTCGGTCCGAGAAGTCACGCTTGAAGATTTCCACATCCTTGTCCAGTCCGCTGATTTTGTCAAGGACTGCGGTATGCTGCTGCTCCTGTGCGCGCTTGTCAGCGTTGTACTCCGTAGAGGACACAACCCTGTCGATGCGCTGGGACAGCTCGGAATAGCGTGCTTCCATGGTCTTCTGGAGGTTATCAATCTCCCTCTGAATTGCCCAAGCCCAAGTCCCCGAGGCTGGACCTGATGTTTCCATAGGATTAGTCATCTGTGACTCAATTCGGGGCTAGTTGTTTACACGAGAAAATAGCCCAGACCCATATACTTCCGGATCTTCTTCGAGTTCGTGTCACGAATGCTGCGCAAGGAGACTAGTGCTATTTATGTAGATAGGATAGCACCTTTGCTAAGTATTTGTACCTAGCAAAGGTTACTGTCCGTTAACGCTTCTTGGATGCCTTCTTTTCCCGCATCTTGACATACGAAGGGTTCAGAGACTTCCAGATTCGCTCTGCGTGATCAGGCTGCTTGTCAAACAGCGAGAACATGTACTGAGGGTCAGGATAGTCCTTGGCCAGAAGCGCAAACTCCTTCTTGGTCATACCCTCCTTGTGCACCTCCTTGTACTGACGTAGCACACGGCTACGGATCATAGCAAAGCGCACAAGGAAGCCCGCAATCATGTCCTCCGCCTCCTTGTGGAACTCGTCAGGCAGACCAGCCAGAATCTCCTGCTCATTCATGCCCTGGTCAAGTCGGTCGTAGATGTACTGCGGACCGAAGGAGAAGACAGTCTTGTGAAGCTTCAGATAGTCCTCCTGCTTGATCTTGACCCGTACGTCGAACTCGGGAAGGTAGACCACGAAGCCCTCTGCGTTACGCCGTGGAGGGGCCTCCAGCGCCTCCCTGAGCGTCTTGTAGGGGAAGCGGGTAGCCTTACGCCCCTTCCACTCCAGCAAGTCCTCAGGGAAGAACTCATCGCCACTGGCAATGTCACGAGCACCAAGGAGAACCAGCCCAGAGAAGTCGTACGTCACGACAATACGGTTCTCAGGGTAGATGATCTCGAACAGCCACGTCGTGTCCTCAGGGTCAAAGTGAGTCGTCATGTAACGACGGATCTCCTTGGTTGCCCACTCCGCCTGCTCCGAGTGGAACGAGCCCTTCGTAGCGATAGCGATATGACCATCCGGACGACGGTAAAGGATGCCCAGAGAGCCGTCCATCTTGTCGTAGACCTCAACCTCGTCGTTCAGCTCAAGACGAATCTGGTGGAGCTGTGAGGGCTCCCCATAGTTGAAGAACTTGTCGAACGGACGCGCCAGGACATCCATGGTGTCCCAGTTGACGATCAGACCACGCGTCTTGGTGGTGACGCTGTTCCACTCACGGTCGAACATCGCCTTTGCCGTGTACTCAAAGATACGCAGCTCCGGGAACTCCTTGTGAGTACCGAAGCGTACATACCCTTCGTCAAGCATCTTCTTCAGAAGCTTCATGTCCAGAAGCTGTTCGATCTTCACTGCTTTCCTCCTCCTTTAGTGCCTTAACGGCGTTTCGAGAACAGTAGCACCCGCAGTACCCAGTAGGCAAGGGCTTCCCAGTCTCTCGTGCCCATTCCTCATCCTCAGAGTCCCACCAGGGGTGAGGCTCGGGGTTGTGGTAGTCGAACTTACATCCCCAGCATGTAGTGGGGCAAATGATGATTGTCGGTGTCGTCATGCCCGTAGCCTACACAAGTAAGGAACCCCCGTCAAGCTACTGCCTGCCGGGGGTTCGATTGCTGAGATATTATACTGTACGTGCGTGCGGAGGGACTTGAACCCCCAGACCCAATTAAGAGACCTGATTTACAGTCAGGGACGCTGCCAATTACGCTTTACACACGCATGGGGCCGAAGCCCTATTTCTTCTTGTGCTTACCTCTGGGAATGATTCTCGCAGTTCCTCCCCGTTTCTTAGGAAGTTCCTCACCACAGCGACGACAGAACTTGGCGGTAGGACCGTTACGTTCGCCGCACTTAGCGCAGAACTTGTCTTCCTTCATGCCATCATCTGGTTTGCGGTGTTTTCCCATAGGGTGATCGACGGGGTTCGAACCCGCGATGGGGGAGCCACAATCCCCAGTGTTACCACTACACTACGACCACCATGGCCATTATAGCCCAGCCAGTAGCTCTCTTTCAAGTACTCGCTTCGGCTTGGCACCAGTTACTGTCTTGATGACCTCTCCATCCCTGAAGACCATCAGGGTAGGAACGCTCATCACGTTGTACATCTGAGCAATCTGAGGACTTGCGTCAATGTCAATCTTGACCACTGACAGCTCTTCGTGCTCTTCTGCAATGGAGTCTAGCACAGGAGCAATCTGACGGCAAGGGCCACACCACGTAGCCCAGAAGTCAACGATTACTGTCTTCTCACTTTCCATGACCTCAGTCTGGAAGTTGGTTACGTCTACTGCCTTTACCTCTGCCATTGTTCTCCTATATAGACCCAATTACAAAGTAGGGACGGTGGGACTTGAACCCACGACCTTTCGATTATCAGTCGAATGCTCTTACCTGCTGAGCTACGCCCCCAGCGGAGGATGAGGGATTCGAACCCCCACGGCTTTTACACCGTAGCGTTTTCAAGACGCTTCCACGCCACCGATGTTAGATCCTCCATAGGCTCATTTATACGCACCAGCAGGAGAGCCATCCCTGCGACATAGACCCGTGCACGAGTCAGTGCTTTTGTATCGTTGTCCTACAGTCCAGATCCTAGAGCGTTCGCGTAACCGATCACTTCTCTATTCACTGTAGTCCTTCTAGCAAGATCAGGGCTACGCGTCTGTCTGCCGTGCGCGTTCACGATACCACGCGCAAGCGGAAGGTGCGGGAATCGAACCCGCTCGGGCTTTAGACCCTTACCTCGCTTCCAACGAGGCTGCTAACCGTTCGCTTACCTTCCATAAAGCGGAGATGACAGGATTTGAACCTGCGGGGCTTTTACACCCTCTTCCTTAGCAGGGAAGTGCAATAGGCCACTCTGCCACATCTCCATAAGAGCGATCCCCCGGAATCGAACCGGATACCATTCGCTTTGCAGGCGAACTCCTGGCCTTTAGGATTTAGGTTGAGACCGCACAAGCTCAAGCCCCTGTCAGAAGGCTCTCACGAACCGATGTGGGCTTGACAGCGCCTTCAAAGAGCACTTTGTACTTACGCTCTCCGAAGAGGCCGCTACGGGACAGTACAACGCCTTCACGACCTGTAAGAGGTCCCTTGATAACTTTCACCCGTGTTCCCACACGGTATCCAACTGGACGTGCCATTTCTCCTCCTTTTGAAAAAAGCGCCGGGCCTTTAACCGTTAGGCGCGAAGGTACGGGGTAATTCCTTCATAACCGGCCGTGGATCTGGCGGGAATCGAACCCGCGTCCAAAGGCGTTCCGCGTGCGGCTTTCACCAATGTCGTGCCGTTCAGACCCAAAGTGCTGCCGCAGCCAGGATTCGAACCTGGACCCTCCCCATCAGTACACGGGTATGATCAGTACCCTCACAGACTTGACTAGTATCGGCTGTGGACCTCACGGGGCGCTCTAACCAGTTAAGCTACCGCGCCATGGTACCGGTGGAGGGAATTGAACCCCCAACATCCTGTTTGTAAGACAGGTGCTCTCCCATTGAGCTACACCGGCATAACGCCCTTTCGGGCGCGTTGTACTAGTTCTTGCGGTCTCCTACGCGAAGGCCACACTTCTGGCACTTCTCGTACTTGACGTTGACGCCGTTGACCTTCGCCTCAGCACCACGAGGAACGTGGTTGCCTCCGGAAGAACACTTACGGCTGTCAGGAGCCTTGGCAGGCAGTGTCATGCTTCCTCCTGTGTTTGTTGGAGATACCAGCTTACACGACTTGCTAAGCGGGGTCAAGTACCCCTTTGTGGAACTTTCTTGCGCGTTTCTCTCCGTCAAGCAAGACAAGGTACTTACCCTTCTCCGCAGGGATCTGCACAGTACCAAGCTTTCCCTTGTGCTCTCCAACCGACACTTTTACGCGGTCGTCAGGCTTCCAGGTTTTCTTGCTCAACCAATTGGGAAGTCTCATATCAAGCCTTTCGCAGCTCAGACTCCTTGACCATAGGTCCGTCAGTCAAGTAGTACACGTTCTCCTTCGGATCACGTACACCCTTCTTGTCACGGAATTGAACTGTATAGCGCTTGGCCTTGTAATAGACCTCATCGCCAACACTGTACTTGAATGCCATGATTCTCCTTTCGTGCGTACCCCCGACAGGATTCGAACCTGCAACCTTGAGATTAGAAGTCTCCTGCTCTATCCCTTGAGCTACGGGGGCAGAGGGGCTTGCGCCCCATACTGCTAGAGATCCTTAGCAGGAACTCGGTAAGACTCTCCGGGCTTAACCCAGACTTCCTGAGTCTCCTTGCCCTTCGGACCAGTAGGAGGCGTAGTAACCGTCCCCTTCTTGCCACTCGGCAAGGTGACCTTGGTGTTTACCTTAGCTGCCATGTTCTCCTCTTCTCGGTTTACCAATCCCACCAACCACGACTAGCGTACTTGGAATCGTTGTGAATGTCAACGTCTTCCCAGTCAGCCCAGTCGTAGTTGTTCGTGAGTCTGGCTGTCTGCAACTGCTGTCGAATCTTAGCGCGCTCAGCACTGTGTGTCAAACGCTTGAAGTCCTTACCACTGACATAGTCACCATCGAAAGTCAGCCAGTAGTTGCAATGCTTGTCGTTACGGACCTTGTCATTGAACTCCTCGTCCGTGCGCTTACGCGGGTGCGTGCGCCAGGAAGAAGGGGACTTCTCAGGACGTTCAAGAGTACACGGAACCTCTTCCGTCCAAAGACGGTAGATGGGACGCACGTACACCAGCTCCTGCTTCCAGTGCCAGCCGTCCTTGTCCAGCTTGTCACGGTAGACAGGCTCCTCGCTGACCTTCTCACGACACGTTACGTGGTGCTTGTGAGAAGCCCTGCGAGAGGACTTGGGATCGTTGACACGAACCCAGTAAGGACGATCCTTCAAAGTACGAGACAAAGTAACCTCCTACATAGTGCTTAGTGGCAGTGTTTTTATCTCTGTCTGCCAACAGCGTTGATGTCCACAGCTATTTGGGGAGCACTAGTCATCAAATTTAGGATTACCCCGTACCGCTGGAGGGATTCGAACCCCCGACACCTGCATCCGTAGTGCAGTGCTCTATCCTCTGAGCTACAGCGGCATACGACTAGAGAGTATTGTATCCCCTCGCTTTCCCTCTAGTCTGTCCAGATCGGGTGTATTTACGGGTACCCGGTCTTTCACGTGATTCCTCTATGTTAGCAGGACTCGTAGATCATGTCAAGGCTTACCTGGACAGATCCACATGTGCATGTCCTCGTCACCCCAGCGATGCTTGGGATGCTTCTTGGTATCGCTGCAAGGCTTGATGCCTCGTGGTATTCCGTCTCGCTTCATCAGAAGTTGGAGACCTGACGGACGAAGTTGAGGATCTGCATACGGCTGTTGCCAACCGTACCGTACTTGTTGAGGTAGGTGACCTCCCACGTACCGTTGTCCTGACGCGTGGCAGAAGCCACAGCCACAACGTTACCAGTCTCGTTCAGCTTGACACGAACGCCAACGAGCTTGTCACCGGACTGCATGTCGTAGAGCGACAGGTTAGCAGCCTCAACATCCTGAAGGGAAGAACCCTCCTTCAGCGCAGCCACAATGAACGTGACCTGACGGATGTCACTGGGGAACTCAGACAGACGAGCGTTGATAGCCTCGTCGTCACCCGCAGCCTTACCGTCCTGGTTGTCACCAGTGTGGACCAGAGTGCCGTCCTCAAAGGTGTCCATGTTGGAGAACCAGCAGATACCAACCGGGTCACCATCGTAGTCCTCAGCAACAGCAAGCAGGTCAAGGTCAACCTCCTTCTGCTTACCGCCACCCAGCTTGATCCCGAACTTCTTCACAACCTTGGTGGTGGGGGCAATCCATCCCGCACCCGCAATCACGCCATCAGCAGTGATGGTGGTCTTCGGGGCGTTCTTGGTAAGGACGACAGTGCTCATATTGTTTCCTCCTACTTGTAGTGTTCCGAATGTCAGATCACCAAGGCACTGAATGTTCGTGCTTCCGTGCCCTGATGACTGGTACTGTACTACGTTTCTGTGTTTCACGCAACCTCGTTAGGGTCCCAAGTAGGTAGCCTTCCGAAGTCACCTGGTGTCAGATCGTACGGCATACGACCATCGTTGAACAGGTGCTCTCCCTCATCTACGTAAATCTTGTCAGCAGCCTGAGAACAGATCATGCGCTTGTCGTTCTGGACTCTGTCCTTCAACCACTGCGGACGGATGTGAAGTCTGTACGCAGCCAGGTAGAAGTATGTCGTCCAGTTGTAGCCGATGCCCCTGTACGTTCTGGCACGAGCTACAATACGGAAGCGCTGCTCTGGTGTCAAGGGCCAGTCTACGTAGCGTACCCATCTGTCAGCGTATTCCGACAGAGGAGTGATGACTGCCCCACCAGGCTGTGCTTCAAATACTGTTTCATCGTCAAGCACAACAAACACGTGTGTTGGCTTGGCGAAATCACCGTTGAGGAACTGTAGCAGACGAACTAGCCATCCAACAATTCCCTTGATCTGCGTAAGTCCGATAGTTCCTGGTAGGGGCTGTCTCATGTTACGCAGGTCCCAACGTGGTCACAGTACCACCAGAGCCCTTGAACTTCAAGGCTCCAGCTTCTACGTACAGGGTTCCTCCACCAGCTACTGTCGCTGGAGTTCCCGTGGTGTTGGGGATGAACTGAGGAATGCCTGTGTTGCCAGCAACGATATCACCAGTTCCGGCAATGTCAACCATGCCGACTGTAGGTGCTGTGTCCTGAATCAGCGCGTTGTTGACGATGACGTTTCCGCCACCTCCACCATCCGCTACAGACTTGATCAGGGAAGCAGTCTTGCCTGCTGTGCCACCTGTTGTCAAGGAGTTGTTGGCCACGACGTTAGCGTTGGCTCCGAACTCCAGGTAGATGCCTACCATAGCAGTAGAGGCAGCAGTGTTACCAATGTCCGTGAAGGTGTTACCTGTGATGGTCCAGCCGTCTCCAACGATGAATACGTTGTGTCCGGTGACTCCGTCGAACATGCAGCCGTGGATACGTCCACGAGAGCTGTCACGAGCGACTACGCCACGGCAATTGTGGCCTCCCTGTACGAAGTTGCAGTTCTGGATGAACGCTAGTCCGTCCTGCTGCCAGATAGCCGCTGGAGCGGTTTCTGTACCAGGGTTTGTAGCACCACCTAGGAACTCAAAGTCGGAAGCAAGAACCCAGTTCTCGTCAGAGGTGGTTACCCAAAGTCCTCCACCGATACCACCAGAAGTGGCTCCAGTGTCGAACAGGCAACGGTACACCATGTTGTGGTGACCTGTTCCGCCACCTGTGACCGGTCCTAGCTTCAGTCCCCAGTTGTAGCAAGCAGTGAAGTGGATACGCTCGAAGGAGCACTGTACAGCTCCGTCAGCCAGGATTCCACCACCAGCAGTCTGCTGTCCCATGTTGCCGTCGACTGTGAAGTCAGCGAAGCGGGCAGCCACGATACCTACACCAGCAGCTCCACCGGAGAACTTGATGACGTAGTCGTTAAGGCCATTAGCAGCCTTGAGAATTGCCTTTCCTCTTCCCGCACCAACAATGGTAATTGGCTGCGAAATGGAAAGAGAGGCATTGATCTTGTAAGTACCTGGAGATAGGTAAACCGGCACGCCTGTAGTAACAGAGTCAGTAATGGCCTGTTGGATAGCGGCAGAGTCGTTTGTCGTACCGTCTCCCTTAGCTCCCTTGCTCTTCACGTCAATGAAGACGCGAGAGAGTGTGTTGGAGTCCAGGGCTGTCTGAACGTTACTGTCCAGGTCAGAGTACGGAATACCACCAGATGGCTTTGTGTAGAGACCTGTGATCTGTCCAGGGCGTACAACGCTCTTTAGAGATCCATCGGTGTTGTGCTCTACAAGGAGGAATTCATTTAGAAGGGTGTCCCATACTCCGGAATCCCCGTCCTCGGTAGGAAGTCTAACCATTGTTTCACCTGCATTCGATAAGAGGTCTGTCGAATACGATTGTACACGCAAAAAGGCCATAGCCTGAAGACTATGACCTTGAAGTGATCCACCAGGGACTCGAACCCTGAACAATCGGATTAAAAGTCCGCCGCTCTGCCAATTGAGCTAGTGGATCAAAAAGATAGGTGAGAGGCAGGATTCCACCTGCAATGGAGGGCAGCCCTTGGGTCCGTTGTATCCTCCATACCATTCGTTAGGCCGCTAAGCCGCAGATTCACCAGTCGCTAAACCAGCTCGTCAATCCCTCAGCACTTGCCGTTGGGCATTACGTATATTTCTTCTGCCGAATGTGCTTTCTACGCCGTTCTGCATAGCGTTTTCTTCAGCCACTCTCGCATAGAGTCCGTCGACTCCATGTTTGTACTCCGACTCGGACTTGAACCGAGGACACGCGGGTTAAGAGCCCGCTGCTCTGCCAACTGAGCTACCGGAGCATAACTCCTCATATTGAGGAGAATAAGCTAGCGGCGGGCACCTCGCCAGGTGTGCGTTCCCGTACCGCTAGTGGACCTGGGGGGATTCGAACCCCCAACCCTCTGCTTGCAAGGCAGACGCTCTACCAATTGGAGCTACAGGCCCATAGACGGTTTTGGTTAAGTAGCAGACCGTCAACTGCTCACCCAAGAGAAAGGAACTAGGTTCTATTCTACCAGGTACTTCCTACTTGTCAAGAGGGCTTAGGAGAGCCGCAGTCTGGGCAACGCCTCTTGGAGGTTGTTACCCAGTGCTTGCAGATTCTACACCACCATCTCACTTAGCCTCCCAAGGCCACGTCGCAGTCTGACCCGCCTCAATGAGAGGGATCTGTACGAATGCCTTGTCGGTAAGTCCACCGAAGGTGTGACGCTTGCTGTCCCCGGAGATGTCTCCGACCTTGTAACCGTTGAGGTTCCAAGTGTACAGCGGAATGTTCTTCGGCACAACCTCGGAAGGAGCCTGGCCACTGTACTGCTCGTCTGTGACGATGATGACACGGTCGTGCTCAGATGTCAAGTGTCGACGCAGAGCCGCAGCAGTGTTGGTCCCACCCAGGTCACTGAACTTGTCCAGCATCTTCAGAACGGAGTCATCTCCACGGAAGCGAACCTCAGAGGAGTTGGAACCGAACTGAACCAGGGTTGCGTTCTCGGCACGAAGCGCAAGCGCAGAACCAAAGATAGCAGCCTGGTCAGCGAAAGACAAGTCCATGTTGCGGTCGTTAGACCAGAACATAGAACCAGAACGGTCCACCAGGATCAGCGTGTTCCCAGACAGGCTAGGAACGTTCGCCAGAGACGCCTGAAGAGCGTCTTCCAGAGCCGCAGCAACACGGAGGTTGTTACGGTTGGCCTGGTACGCCGCAAGGTAGCGGAACGGGAACTGCTTGCCCTTCGCAACCTGAACAGGGTCAGAGATGCGGTTCAGCACGTCCCGAAGGACACCCTGAGACACCCCAGCCTGAAGGAAGTTGCGGATGTTGCGAAGCAGTGCCATGTGTCCCATGGAAGGGATGATGGACTCCCAAGCCTTAGCGTCCATAGGACCCTGAAGCCAGCCAGCAAGCGCCTCCCACGTCATTCCAGCCTCCTTGAAGGTCACACCCACACGACCAGAGGTCACAAGGGCACGACGCTCCTGAGGATCGAACTCACTCATGAGAAGTGCGCGCTTACGGATCATCTCCAGCTCCTCCGGAATGCCGTTGACGTTTCCGTAACGACGATCCAAAGCGTGGGAGAAGAGAGCGTTCTGCTTAGCGTCCACAGCCTTCGCGTGCGTAAGCTGAAGAACGTCCGCGAAACGGAAGCCCTTGGACTCCGTGTCGTACTTCAGCAGAGAGTACTCGTTGTACAGCTTACGAGCACCATCCGCAACGCCCTTCTTCAGGAACGCAGGGAAGTTCTTACCGTACACGGACTGGTAGTAAGCCAGAACCTCTCCAGGCTCGTCTGCACGGGCCTGAGCAGCCGCTACGATGGCACGAGGGTACTTGGAGTTGGTCACGTGGTAATCACCGTTCCCAGCCTCGTGAAGTGCCTTAGCACCCTCCACAGCCGCTACGACAGCGCCAGAACGCATGAACGCCTCGTTACGCAGCCAGCCAACGAAGCCGAGAAACCACTGAGGGTTCTGCACAGCCACGGACTGAGACAGCTTGACGAATCGGTCGTTGCGGTTCTTGGCGTTCTCGTAGAACGTGTCCTTGCCAACGAAGTTGCTGACAGCCAGGAGGAACAGCTCAGACTGCTCGGTACGAACATATCCGAGTGCGCCGTTACCTGTACGGGCAACAGTCGTGGTGGACTTGATCGGAGACTGCACACCCTTACGGGTCTTGCTAGCCTGGTTGAACTTAGACATGCTCTCCTCCTACTTGTTGTGGTACGTTCGATGTGAAAAGAATACCCCAGGCTGACTTGCTTGTCAACTCTGGGGTCAAGTGTGTGAGTTCCTAGAAAAGGCGTCGTGAGGCGTGGTTTCTTTAGTGTTGCCAATTACACCATACGCCCAAGAGTGGACGCAACGGGACTCGAACCCGTAACTTTTTCTTAGCAGGAAATTAGAAGTATCCCCGCAACTACGCATCGGAACTCAAGCTTAGACCCTAGAAAAAGTCGCCTACGGTTCTTGTGATTTCACCCATTGAATTGAAGTAACCGTACTGGCAGCGCATCGGGAATGCTTGTTAAATTGTTGAACACCTAGAAAGAGCGACACAGGAGACTGGGCTTCCGCCCATATTCTTTGAATGGTGAATGAAGTAACCCGTTGTCTGCGCATCGGTGCAAATCTTGTGACAGCTAGAAAAGGGCGTTGAAAGTGCTTTTTTATGACCAGTGCTCTACCAGACTGAGCTACCCGTAGACGAAGTCCACGGAGAGGGATTTGAACCCCCGACACCCGGTTTTCCCTATGAAGTATCTCTCAACTACGCATCGCTGTCAAGCTTAAAGTGTCTAGAAAGACCGGAGTGAGTTTGAATACCCTCCTTCAGAGGGAGGGCCTAACCAGTTGTTACACTAGCGAATGGATTCGAACCACTAATTTACCGAAGTAACTCAGTCCTACGCATCGACACAAGCTCCCTCACCTGGACTCGAACCAGGAACCTGACGGTTAACAGCCGTCTGCTCTGCCAATTGAGCTATGAGGGAATAAACGCTACCCACAAGGAGTAGCGTGGGTTTTGCTGTATTGCTCTACAGTCTAAGCCACACCTTACGGCTTGTCAAGCAGTTGGCGTGGGCCTCACTAGTTGACGCTAGGTCTACGCACTTCTTATCCTGTAGTCCTTACAGTGTACTCGGTACCAGTGACACTGTCAAGAGCAGGGGCAGTAGGACTCGAACCCACAACCTTCCGCTTTGGAGGCGGATGCACTACCAATTGTGCTATACCCCTAGAGCCCCGAAGGGCGTTGTGCTATTTGTCGTCGGTAAACGCTGTCACCACACCAGTGATGCCATCGTTCACGGCTTGTGGAAGATCAGGAACTGCGGAGGCTAGAAGCAGTGCAAAGATCATGGACGTGATAACCACTGGCCATGTCCAGCCCTTCTTTGCCACCATGAACCAGATGAACGCTCCGAAAATACCGAGCGGTCCAGCCCAGATCAGTAACTGAATCAAAAAGGCTTCCACAATGTCTCCTCCTCTTTGTTGGTTACAGCGTACTCCAGGTCAGACTCGAACTGACAACCTTCGGTTCCTAAGACCGACGCCTCTGCCAAAATTGGGCTACTGGAGCAAGTACGAACACTATAGCAGTTCGTTCTCTGTTGTGCAAGTACTCCGAGTGGGACTCGAACCCACGACACACTGGTTTTGAATCAGCGTCCTCTAGCCAACTGGGATACCGGAGCATGTCATCGGTGGTCAGAGTTTAACTGACATCTTCTACCGGGTCAAGGTAGACGCATTGCCCTTATGCTACACCTCCGAAGAGCCACCTGTGGGACTTGAACCCACGACTTCTTCCTTACCAAGGAAGTACTCTGCCTGCTGAGTTAAGGCGGCATATGGCATAGTACTATGAAACACCCAGGACTGTCTAGAACCGTCCCT
>Ga0105032_100050_pt1 | contig 14793 bp, 19 predicted proteins | sample RS_126metaG_FD_91481 | JGI IMG/M metagenome (GOLD analysis project Ga0105032, IMG submission 91481) | Switchgrass associated microbial communities from Austin, Texas, USA, to study host-microbe interactions - RS_126 metaG | ecosystem: Host-associated > Plants > Roots > Rhizosphere | place: USA... | reverse complement strand
GCATACCAGTGTGCGTATGCTGTAGTGAGTTATCGGATAGAGTGTTATTTCATAGGGTATATAATTATCCTATATGTATTAACTGCTATCTAACTTGGAGTACGATTGGTGCATGTTTTCACGACAAGGAGATAACATTATCTACACGAATTACTGGAGAGAGAAGCCAAACATTTAACAGAAGAAAAGGTATATCAAATGGAAGCAGCAACATTAACACAAGAAATGACACTAGAAGAAAAATTGGCAGCAATTAACTCTGCTATGCTGGAGGGAGTACAGGAGTTTAACAAGAAGAATGGACGAGCAATCGACGCACCCTTCGACCCACAAGACGACAACCAGTGCGAGGGATGCCAATAGATTTTACTTCTGTGTAAGATGTTGGTATTACGAGAAATATAGAAATAAACTTAAACCAAGGTGCGAGTTAGAGTTGCACTATATGGAGCATACGTGGAAGTCAAGGTATTCACTAAAGAGTCCTGCGTCCAATGCGAAATGACTAAGAGGCTAATGGATAAGATGGGTCTTGAATATACTGCAATACAGGCAGATGAGGCACAGATTGACCAACTACGAGACGAAGGGTTTAGGTCCTTTCCAGTAGTAAAGGCTGAGGGAGCCGAGTGGGGAGGTTTCCGACCAGACCTAATCAAGGAACTAGCAGTCAAAGCATTAACGTCAGGATAGATATGAGCAAGATTCGTAGTAAGAAGCAGGTGGACAAACACTTAGGTAGAGTAATCAACTGGTTACGCATACGTGAAACTGGAGATACTAGACAGGCACTATTAAGACGAATACATGAAAGGGAAATGGAATATGGCGAAAGCACTGACCGAGGAAGAGTCAAAGGCACTCCGCAAAGAAAGCCTAGAGGCCGAGAAGAAAAAGCGGGTAGCACAATCAAAGCAAGGTAAAGAGTTTGTTAACCATGGACAAGGCGTAATGCCAGAAGAAACATGGACTAACTTACCAGGAAAGAAAGAGGAAGAGAATGGCAGTAGCAGTTAGTGACCTAAATCGTATCGAACAGATTATGATTAAGGTTGGTGAGAATGGTTATATGGTACAGTTCGAGGGTGAAACCGAGAACAAAGACTGGTATAACATCCCACTCGTAGCAAGTGATATTGAGGGTCTTGTTACTATTATCCGTGAGAAGCTAGAATTAGTTGGCAACACGCCTAAATAGTTAAACATGAAGGTAAATATTAGTTTCAGCGACGGAACGTATAAATACCTAGATAACCCATCAAAACGCAAAATAGCTGGACTTTATAGTAGGCTCAGCGGTAAAACGGGCATCTGTAGAGTGTCATATACCAGAACCTACTATAATGAGTTCCAGTTTGACGGTGGAGAAGACTTTAGGAGAAAGATACTTCCGTGTTTAGAGGAAGAATTAATTAAAGAGTTCAGTTAAGTGTAGGAAAGGACAAATAAATGAAAGAGTTAGGCTATAAATTCGGTATAAGAACCGAGAAGCTTGGCAAAGGCGTTCACTTTGGGGTGGGTGCTGTGTGGTATACAGAAAAGGTGCTAGTCGTTGGCTTCTTGTTCTGGGAGATTTACGTAGGTAAAATCTATGACTTGGATGCATAATGAAGACGGTGCTGGTAACACTATTAATCCTGGGGATGTGTGTGTTCGCTCTACTAGGGCTGGCAAGCCTGAGTATTGTGTTTTTGTCGGTAGTGTCTGGGGTGGAAAAAGTTCTGGGGGTCTATACGGGAGATTCGTTACTCCGAGCGGTTTCACTTCTATTAAGTATTCCAATGTGTTACTGGCTTTCGACCCAATGTCTGAAAGACGTGCGGAGCTTGGTATCAAAGAATTAGTAAGAGTATTTTATGAGAAAGGTAAAAAGTAATGGTATTTATTAGCAGAGATAAACTAGATGAAATGGTGCAGAAAGCTCGTCGTGAAGGCGTAAAAGCTGGACGAGATGAGTCTCGACGCAAGGTTAAGGACTTAGAGCTAAAACAGGTTGACTTGACAGATAAGCTAGAGAAAAGTAACGCAGAATTAAAGGTCTTGCGTGAAGATAAGCAGAACACACGTGAAGTGCTTAAGGCTAAGATTGAGACAGAAGATTTGGCATCTGCTCTATCTAAAACTAAAGAACTCCAAGACAAGCGTGAAAAGGCTTTGAATGAACGTGCTGAGAAGATTGACTCAGAGGAAGAGGCTAACTACGTTAAGGGCTATGCCGATGGTGTCGCTGACGGTCTGCGCAAGGTACACGAGATTACCGAGAAAGACCGAGACAACCTCGCTAAGGTAGCTATGGTAGCGGCTGCAAGCCACACTGATATCGCTACTATGAAGGAGATTAACAGTGAGTTCCGTCTTACCGCAGGTAGCACAGACAAAAAGGATAAATAGTCTCCCATCAGATTTGCGTGGACTAGCAGAGGAACTAATAGCAAAGAAGTTCCCAGACAAAGTACGCAAGGAAGAGAAGAAGACGTTTATTGATGTCGAAAAGCTACGTTACTATGTTCGTAGAAATATGATGGCTCAACAGGATAGAGATTACGACTATAGCAGGATGCAAGCCTCTATGTATCCAGGTGGTATGTATGAAGTGCCAACTATGTATGTAGTTAGTGTACGTGCAGAGTGTCGTGTTATCAGCCTAGACAGTGGTCGTAGGGAAATTGTACATGCAGAGATGCGTATCCCCATGGACAGAGGTATGAACAACATACAAGATAGGTGTGAGGACTACCTAGTAGCTAAACTAGCAACAGAGATTAACAGGCTCCCTGGAGCTTGGATAATCGACTAATAAAAGAACCCCCCAGTTTTTAGGCTGAGGGGTTTTCTTTTATCTCCGTGCTAATCCGCTAAGCGTAGGCCAAGCAATTAGAACTGCAATCACTAACGCTATAAGCGCTGAGATTACCACGTTGAATACTAGATGTGCTACAAAATAGGATAGCACACCTACCAGTAACGCTAGGAATAGTTGCATTAACTCTCCTTTTGTTATGTTTTTTGTGGCTAGTCGCTAGAACCAGCCTTGGCTCGTGATACTGCATCAGCAGCACCCTCTACACCAAGGTAGCCGATAACAACAGCCACAGCTTCTGTGTACTGACCATTGGCAACAAGCACCAAGGTAGTACCAAGTGCAAGCAGAAACTTGCGAGTGAGTAGGCTTCGTAGAAATTCTTTCATTATGCGTTCCAAATCTTTTTTAGTAATTCGATAAACTTTTTTAGCAGGGTAATCAAGAAGTTCACACCACTTGGTTTCTCTGGGTCTATTACTGGTGGGTCAATTACATCTGGTGGAGTAACTGGGTCAGTAGGTGGGTCCACTGGCTCTGGGTCTGGCTCGACATAACTGCCGATAGCCATAATCAGAGTGACTGGAGGTACGGTAGTATCAGACACAACTTCACGTTTGGTTTCTTTCCCATCCGTAAGTGTAATCTTTGTAACTACTGTGCGTGTACCATTCACTCCCTTTTGACGAATCTCCTGAGTACCCTTCTTTAAGTTAGGGTCATCAACAGTTTCAGTCTCGTAAGGGATGGAAGTCGTGACTGTCTCGTTCTTGGTTGTAATAGTCGGGTCTTTAGGCCAACCAGAACTAGATGCATTTACCAATGTAACGATTCGGTTGCGTGAATTCATTATATTAGCTGGGCAAGCTGTAGCTGAATCGCTAACTTCTTTATGACCAACAATAGCCGTATTGCCCTTGAGCTTCCTATCTTGTGCCCGCCAGAAATCTGCAATAACTTTACAGTCGTTTTCTCGTAATGATATAGTGCGATAATCGCCTAGATTCTCAATTCCGATTGAACGAGTGTTAATGTCCCAGTTTCCAGCATGCCAAGTAATCTGTCCCCATACGTCCTGAACCAGTTGCACAAGTCGGTATCCCTTTTTGCGTTCATCCGCCGTAGCATCAGGAGTCTTAGACGTAACTCGCTGTCCAGCAAAGTGCGCCTGAGAATAAGAACGTTGACCATTAGGCTTTTTTAGTCCAGACCAATTAGCTGAATTACTACCGTATGCACGTGCGAATCCATTGTCTGAGAACCAGTTAATGAGGAAGTCTTTAGATTTGTCTTCCCACGTTGGCGTAACTGCGTGGTGCAATACCAAGTAGTCTACGGTTTTACGATTTACATCTGCCATGTATTCTCCTTTATGACTTACTGCCTAGGTATTCTTCTCTCATGCTCTCTAGCAATTGCCGTAGCTGTTCGCTCTCTGCACGAGATTTAGCAAGTTCTATCTTACTATCTTCTAGGGCTTTCTCAAGGCTTCTTACAACCTCTTTAGTAGCTGTCAATTCAGCCTCAAGGTCGTCAATGATACGTGCCTTACGCTCATCTTCTTTGTCTTTTTGTTTGATTAGTCTTTCGTAGCCATCAAACATCTGTTCCATGCGGTCTACTGGCTTACCCTTAGCTCGCTTTAACTGTACCTTCTTAGAGGACACGTTAACTATGTATGCGATGAGTACGCCGCTGAGTGCAGAAATTATGGATATTAAGACCTGCTCATTCATCTATTTTTATTTTCTTTCCGCTGTATAGGTGTGGGGGCAGGAAAAATATGTAACACAATACTTGTACTATCGCAATAGTCACCCAGAACATTGTAAGAAATGCATTGTCTGGCTGATACATAGACCGAGCTATAAGAGCCACCGCCCATCCAGATTTAAGGGTAACACCCATTAAGAGCGTCAACCTTGCCCACTTCCAGCTGTTAGCTTTCAACGCTGCTAGCTTTAGCAACCCGAGTCCGATGAATATCAGACCCCAAATACTTAATGGTATAATTGCCGTTATGATTTTGAACGGCGGTTCGTTGATATCAATGCCATTAGATATCCCTAACAGCAACGCACCGAGAACCAAGTTAAATATACCCATTAATCCGACGAACCAATAGGACATCGGGGAGACTAGACGCAATTTTGGCCTAGCCTCCTTCAACTCTTGTTTAAGTTTCCGTGTCATATACTAATCCTCTATTAAGTCTTGGTAGTCAATAAACTGCTTTTGCATTTGTTCAATGATAGCAGGTGGTAAGTTTTCAGTACCATATTGGTCAACAAACTCACGCATGCGGTTCTTTAGGTTATCGTTGTATTCTTTAACCAGTCGGAACGCCTTATTACCATTACCATCCTTAACAGCTTGTTTAGCCTTGGTTGATACAGTTTGACGTTGTGTCTTTTCAGTATCAAAGTCGTAAGGATTCGCATTGTTCACAGCATTATAGAAGTCTGTGTACATTGCCTTCTTCTCGGGAGACAAGTCCTCGATACTAACGTTTGCATCTTTGTCCTGCTCAAGCATCATCTGTTGAGGGCTAAGAGTACGAGACCCCTCAGATTTCCACTTTTTACCAGACTCAGTAGTAGTCTTACCGAATATTGATGCCATTAACGCATTAACAGTATCTTGGTCTTGGTTGAACTGAACTTTACCCTTGTTTCCAGTGGCAGTTCCAATCCAGTCTCCGCTTCTAGCCTGACCATCAACCACAGATTCAATACCCTTTACGGTACGGTTGAGTTGTGTCTGAACTGGTATGTAGCCCTTGGCAGTATTGCCAACTGCTTCACCAAAGTCGCTGGCTGCTTGTCCTAAGTCTCCATTACCGAATAGAGCACCTATTAGGCCAGTACCAGTTGGGATTAGTCCCTTCTGATATTGGTTTCCTACGAGCTGTGCGACAATAGGAGATTGTGGTAACTGACCTTCCGCAACTTCGTTACCGAATGGTATCAAGTCTTGTGGCTTAAGTCCAAGTGCCATACCAATAGTACCGATAAAGGCTGCGTTAGCTGCGGCAAACTTGGCGAGTCGTACCCTATCCTTTGCACTACCAGTCATACCACGCTTAACGAGACTCAATATGTACTTAGAGTTCTGCAGGTTGTATGTCTGCATGTTAATTGTAGAACGACCAATTGCGTTGTTTAGGTGTACTGGAATGTCAATATCAGAGAATGTGAATACTGTCTCACGGTTTGTTTTGTGCAGGTATTCCATACCCTTATCATATATTGCACGTTCAGCGTCATCAAGCACGTTAGGGTTGTCGATTCCCTTTGCGAAAATCTTCTTGAATCCAGGTGTCGCTTTCTCAAGCTCGTCCATAGATGCGAAGAAGTTAACTGCACGGTTGAATCGGTCAGTAACACGCATACCAGACCATAGCAGGTTCTCACCCTTAGACAGAACGTCCTCTGCGACTGCCTTAGCACCAGTAGATTTCTCTAGAGTGTTACCAATGCTCATGCCCTTAAGGAATGATGCGTTGTTCGACTCCATGATACCAGTTTTAAAGAGCAGGTTGTACTCGTCAGAGTAAGGTTTGAGTGCCTTAACTGCGGCTGGGAGCGCCTTAGTTAGAGCGCCAACCTCACGGTCTGCAAATGTCCTAGACATATCTTGAAGGTTCTTTACCCATGTTAGAGGTGATAGACCCATAACACTTGCGTTAGATAGACGACGTTGTGCCGCCAGTACCTTAGAGGTATTACCTTGTCCAAGAATATTGTCGAACATCCTATCTGCGATAGATGAACTATCTCCACGAATCTTGTTGCTAAGAGTTTCGATGTACCTTACAGCGTCCCTGTCCATACCCTCTGAAACTGCAGAGGAGAACTTAAGAGCTGGTTCATAGTAAATCTTCTTGTTAGCAATGTTATCGTAGGAGCTAAGTACCTTAAAGAGGTCTTGGCTGTATCCTTGAGCGCCAGTACGCTGTTCCAAGAATCCGTTCTTAATCCTCCATGAAGTGTTGCTTCGTAGGAAGGCAAGCGACTCAGCGTCAACGTTACTGATTGATTTTGAAAGAGCATCTATATCAGCCTTAGACAGTTTCTTACCAGCTTCATCTACACCGTAGCGAATCTTGGCAACAACTTTCTCAAGCTCACCATACTTGTGACCAAATGATTGCTCGAACAAGTGAGGAATATAGTTCTTAATCTTGGTTTCGTCAGTAAGACCTAGAGCCTTAGCTTTGTCATCCAAGTAAACTCGCATTTCGTCAGCGACGCTTTGAGCACGTGGACTTAGCTTAACGTCAGCACCATCAAGCCACTTGAACACTTGGTCGGCAGCTCCACGTTCTTTCCGTAGCTCTCGTGACCAGATATTAGCCTTGTCAACGAATGAACCACGAGCAGCGGAGAATTGACCATGAGCCTGTAATAGCTCGTCTGCAATAGCTGCGCCACGTTCACCGAACTTGCGGAGAACATTTAGTGGAGTAGTAAGTACGTTTAGACCTACATTTGCGGAGTGTTGGTTTAGTGCCTTGGCAGAATCTACTTTAGCTGCGAATGATTTAGCAGCAGCGTCGTCGTTATCCAGTCGAGTTTCAAATTGCTTTGCACTCTCGCTTTTGTTGAGTGTATCAACGGTAACGTCAGCGGTATCATCTGGGTCAGGGAAAGTATCAGCATCTACCTTTTCTTTCGTAAGTTCAGTCTGCTTAGCCTCTAGCTTAGCATCGTCAATTACACGGAATCGACCTGGAACTTGGTTCTTAATATAGTTAGCACGTAGTATTAAATCGTGCTGCGAGGCTGTGAGTTGTCGTAGTTGGTCCTGTAGTTTCTCAACATCTGGTGCATCACGTACAACATCTGCATCAATCTCTGCGAGACGTGCTTGGTGGGCTTCATTAATACCCTTAAGTTCGTACTTCTGTCGCTCTGGAGATAGACCCTCTAGCTGTTGTCGTAATCCATCGAACTCACGGTCAACACGCAATTTAGCAGACTCACCCTGTTCTTTCGTAACAAACTTCTTAAGCTCATTCTGAACATTGTCGATGTTCTGCTTTAGTGCATCAATCCTTGGAGTAAGTTCTGGGATTGAGCGTTCAACATCATCTAGCGTTGTAAAGTTTGGAGAGTCGCTCAATACATCATCAGTAAGCTTCCCACCACGTAGGTCATTAAGCTCCTTACTAACTTCATCTGAACTCCTACCAGTACCTTTCCAAGTATTAGCAGCTAAGAAGTCTGCATCAGCTTTAGCTTGCTGTTCTGCAACTCCCTTGCGAGCTGTGAGGTCTGCGATTGATTCACGTACCCTACCTGCGTTGAGTTCACGTGTAGTGCCTTCTCCAAGAGTACGCATAACTGCGTCAGACTGTCCCTGCCTTAATGCGGCAATTTCGTCTTCAATCTCGTTGATACGACCCTGTGCGTTCTCACGACCAACATCACTAGCTGAGTCGGCCTGTTTCATCAACTGGCTTTTCTCGTTCTCTAGCAACTGTGTCTGACGTTCTGTAGCTCTAGCGATATCATCTGCTGTAACGTTAGCACCATCAGCTGTGCGTACGTCGAACATTTCATCACCGAAGTTACCACCATATAGGTCGTCAAGTTGTCGCTGTAAATCAGCAGCCGATTCACTAGTAGCACGTAATGCAAGAGGCGCTTGCTCAATAGAGCGTCCACCTAAAGTCTCGTTACTATTAGCCAAAGCTTTGATTTTATCAGCTTGAGATACATTAGCATCCGTGATGTCTACTTTGCTAAAGTCATCTGGGATATTTTTAGCAACAGCCTCAATGCTCTCTTCTTCACGGATAATAGCATCCATTTGAGAGGTGAACTGTTTACCACCTACACCAGATTTAGCTAGTTCGTCAAGACGTGCCTTAGCAGTGGCAGTGAGGTTGTCTCCTTGCTCTGCTAGTAGGTTGGCGAGTTGCTTAGAGTTCTTTGCTGTTCGGATAGCTTTAAATGCTGTACCCAGTAATGGGAAAGCCGCACCAGCCGCAAAGTCAATCGCCGTATTAGCGCCGATATTCTCTGGGGTAAGGCTTTGTGGGTCTTGTAGGCCACCGATAGCAGTAGCAACAGCACCACCACCAACGTTCTCGATTACGCTAGCACCGACTTTACCAGCTGTGTTTACCTTAGATAGACCTTGTAATGCCTTAGTACCAGCAAGTACTTTAGAAGCACCTACAGCTGGGATAAGCATAGTAGCGGCATCTAGGGCAACTTTCTGCGCCTGACCAGCAGTTCGTCCAGCCGTAGAGGCAGTATCACTCTCGTTGTATCGCTGCTCGCTAGCTTTTTGGGCATCGGTCATACCAGCAGATTCTAGTGCAGATAGCCCACGCTCGTCCTCTAGACCAGCAGATTTCATAAACTCGGCAGTACGCCTATCGGCTTCCTCACCGTTGAAACCAGAACCAATCCAGTTAACAAGATTAGCACCACCCTTGATTGTACCACCAAAGAAAGCTTTGTTTGACTCTTCTGTAAAGTCAGAGATGTTTTCCCAAGCGTTCTTTCCTAGACGTGGAGCAAGTCGTTCTGCGACTGTTCTTTCGTTAAGGTCATCACTATTAAGTGCATCCTGTACTAGCTTGCGGTAGTTTTTACGCTGTGTAAGGTTAGTGTTCTTATCGTATTCTTCAATAAGCTCACGGTAAGTCTTGCCCGAGCCTGCGTCTTGGTCCATCCAAGATTCGTCATCGCTTTGCTGAGGGTCAATACCGAGCTGTTCATTGAGCTGTTCTTGGTCTGTTTTGATTCCGAACTCCTGTCGGATATCATCGTCCAAGTACCCAGTGTAATTGTCTTTATTGACACTGCCCATCAAATCATCTAAGTTTTGAGTTGATGACCTACCGCTGAACTTGAATTTTTGATTGAACTTAGTGTCAGCCATTTACAATTTCCCTTTGTGTGTCGTTATTTACTTGTGTAGAACGCTGTGCTTGCGTCTTTTTGTAGCTGTGCAAATGCAGCCGCTTGTCCGTATTTAGATACGTTTTGTGCATAGTTAGATGCAGCCTTGCGGTCATTCTTGTCACCGTTAGCGAGAAGGTTAACCAAGTCTTGCTGACTACCACCATTACCACGAACGTATGTCCACAGGTCAATGTTAGCACGTGAACCATCTGAGTTGAAGACAGTGTAACCACCACCAGCTGAGCCACCTAATTGCCATGGAGATGTCTGCTTAGATGCCGCACTGGCTGCTGCGTTAGCGGCAGATGCAGCTCGGTTAGCAGCATTTTGTTCTGCTTCAAACTTACGTTGCTTTTCTGCTTCTCTAGCCTGTGCTTCAAGTTGCATTTGTTGCATGTTCCACGAGTTAAGAGCACCTTGCTGTGTCTGTCGGGTGTTAAATGCACTAGTGTACTGTTGAGAGTAGATATCTGCAAGATTCTTTGACAGACTCATGTTCTCATCATTTTGCTGTTGCTTAAGATTAGCGATAGCAGGTAGATAATTAGTACTTAAATATGTAGCTTGTTCATCTAGTGGTATACCAGAGAAAGCCATGCCACGACCAGTAGCTTGATTGTTGATGGTCGTAAAGTCAGCCGCCTTTTGAGCGTCTAGACCCTTTTGCTGCTCTGCATACTTAGCACCAAGCCCCGCCTGCTGTTGCTGGATGAGGCTCGTTTGCTGTGCTGATGCAGGTGCTAACTCAGTCATAATTTGAGATAGCGACTGAACTTTAGGAGCTGATGCCATTGTATTTTACCTTTATGTTTCTTCTATTATATCACAGTTTAACTAATTTGTCAAGACCTATACGAACGAAATTGCTGGACTTGGTTCCCAGCCTACTGTAAATGTATTGTATGAGGCTGTGTCTGGTACTTGAATTGATGCCGAGTAGATTGTTCCCCAAGTATTAGTCTCTGGAGTATATTTACATGCATCGTAGTAAACAATGTTAGATGTGGTAGGTCCTGAGCCACCACCACCTGCGGGCATGGACCTTGTAGGGTTAGCAATTTCCCAGTAGTAGTTTACACTAAAAACAAACTGGTTTCTAGGTGTAATCGTGATAGTTCCTGACATCCACCTAAAGATAGTTCTTAACACTAGGTAGTTAGTGTTCGGGATTATCCAGTATTTATGGATAACGACTCCCCAGTTACCGCTAGAATCACGGTAGATACCAGCTACACCTTGGTTCATATCTTGTTTTGAACTATAATCCCTGACGAAAACCTGCAACCTTGCTGTAAAAGTTTGACCGTAGCCAACGAACTTGTCAAGATTTTCGATTGGGATAATGATATCAGATACATAACCAACGTTAACGCTAGTAATTGAAAGAGTACCACTCCTGCGGTATGATGAGCTAGCAACTGTACCAGTCTGACCAGAGTTGATAATCTTCCACATCATCCATTGAGATGACATAACTTTTTGGTCGTCAGAGGCAGTGTCTACGTCGTATCCAGTGTCAGATACTTCAATACCGTAGTCACCGCTCTCCAACTTACCAATAACAATCCTATCAACCCCATTCTCGTCAGTTACTACCTTACGCCTTGATTCTGCTTGAATCTGGTTGAAATTAGTATTCAAAGCATTAACCAGCGTGTTCATATCCATATTAGGAGCTAGTTTAACAAGTGAAGGTACTGACATAAGCTAGGCTGTCCTTTTCCAGATGTACACTGTGATGAATGGCTGTAGGTTCGTGTGAGCCTGACCACCACCACGGTTTCCAGAGTTAAATGATGGAATGTTAACTGTGTGCGTGTGAGCACCGTTAGACGTAGTGTTGTTACCACGAGGGTCGCCCGCACCACCAGTAGCAGTGTTACCACTACCGTTCACTCCGAAGTCTGCGTGTGTCTGGTGAGTGTGAGCACCGTTAGAGCTTGTAGTAGCACTAGGTGGGTCAACTGCGTGGTTGTGGGCTGGAATTTGGTCGGTAGTAAGAGTTACTTCCTTAACACCACCAGTTTTCTCGGCTGCGTTAAAGTCTGTATCATCACTCTTGTAACCAACAGGGACCTGACCAGCAGCGAAGGCTGTCCAAGTACCAAATCCGAGCAGTTCACTAGGGTTCGTGTTGTCTACTGAGTTAAAGTAGAGGGAACCAATAGGGTAAATCTTCTCGAATACACCTGGTGCCAAAGCTGCTGCAGGAATTCCGCCAGCTGCAAAGTTTAACTGGTCTAATTTACCATTAAGCTCTGCTACAATCTGACCAAAACGCTCATTGAAGATATTGGCTGTGATTGGAGTGCCATCTTCTAGGCTTTCATAAGTAATTAAACCCATTGTTATATCCTTTTAGTCTTATATGAGAATTGTGCTCCAACGAACGCAACCCTGTTATTTACTGCTCTACGCATGATTCGCATCTGCCAGTAGTAGCCATATCCAGAGAACCTTAGTTTGTTCATCTTGAATGATGTTTGTCCACCGAACAGTGTGCCGTCACCAAGTTCATGCTCAGTTCCGAATACCGCCCCATTTACTGTCAGCATAACTGTCTTGTAACGTGGGCTGTTCTGGAAGTCTTTATCAATAGCAACTGTCAACGGGAAAGTCGAGTCAACACCTTGCATAATTGGGAAGAACTTCTTGATGCGCTTCTTCTGTGCTGGAGTTCCTAGCGAGTTGTAGTTAAACCTGTACTCGAAGTCAATCGGAGCACCAAGATTACTGTAACTCTTTTCTGCCAAGTACATAGCAGGAATTACTGAACTAATCTCTACCAGCTGATTATCATCGTCAGCGTCATCGTAAGGGATGGCTGTTGAAACGTATGTCTCAGTGTCGTATTCCCATTCCTGAACATCCTTGTTCCAGAGTGCACAGGTATCATTTACGGTCGAACCGAGGCTAGCCATGTAGAAGCGTACTTTATTGAGCCATACCACAGGAGAAATCATATTCTTGTTAGGCACTGCGTTAAACAGTGGGTCGATAGGCGTACTAATCTTGGTGTCGTATGTCCCATCAAAGCTATACAGACCATCGTGTCCTACGAAGTAGATATTGTTCTCGTCCTTCGTAACTCCACGTCGGCTTAGCGCACCCTTAAACCCAGTAGATTCTCGCATTGTAAACGAACCAGCGTCGTAACCACTGACAACATATTTACCATCTTGTGTAAAGACGAATAGGCTGTCTTGGAAACTCTCTAGTGCAGTAATAGGTGAACCGTTATGTGGTCGAGGGACATACATAAAGTCAACACTACGCCAAGCGTTGTACCACTGCTTAGATGCAACCTCTGATGTTACATTATCTGCCTGATATGCTGGATTTCCAGGTGCTTGACAGAACTGCATGCGGTTAGGGTCAGATGCAGATACACCCCAGATTCGGTCTTTGTGGTACACAATCTGAGAAAGAATCGAAAGTTCCGAGTCAGTGATGTGTGCAAGCGCCGTATCTACCAGAGATATATCATCAACATAGATAGTGCCAAGTGCAGATAGACCCCCGAACTGGATACCTACTGCCGCCTGAGCTGAGTCAAAGTACATATCAACCTGTGTCCAGCTGGTAGTAGCAGCTACAGTAGTAAGTTCTGTCTCTTGGTCATACCCAAACGACACCGTAGGAGTAGCTGTAATGTAGTCTACGTTAACAGTACCAGCAGTACCAACCTTAATCCAGAAGGACAGGTGGTATCGCTTGTTCTTCTCCATAGTCAATGGTGTCCAGCCAGCACGATAACCAGAGGCGTTCGTGATTGACAGTGCACCTGCCCCGCTGTGTGGAGACGATGTAGTCCGTGTAACAGTACCGCCGTAAAATGGGTTTGCGCTCCATCCTGTAGCGTCAACATCGAGCGTACCGTTAGTTACTAGATTGGTATTAGTAAGTTCACTATTACCATCCCAGTACGTAAGCGGGTCATACCCATTTACCCAGAACAGTTTATTATCTGCATGTGCGAATGAGTACTCACTTGCTGAGCCAGACAGGCCCTCTGCGATTACTTCAAGTTCACTTGTAGATTCATTTACCTTGTACAGGGTAGTACCGATGATGACAACAGTTACGTTATCTCCGTTGTCTCTCTCGAACCTGTGACCAGCTTTTATGATATCCTCTGCTACTGTAAATACTTTGTAGTTAATGGAGAACGTTTGGTCTTCCGCAACAGCCAGTGATGCGTTAGTTACCTTTGCGTCTGTAGAGTTAGTAGTAGTAGATACTTCATACTCTCCAGTGCCGTCGTCCTGCATACCAAGTACAATCCAGTAGTCTTCGGTATCTTCTAGTTTAGGTGCTTTGATAAACCTAGCAACAACGTAGTCTGCCGTATCGGGTATAGTGGTCAGCGAGCTTTCGGCAAGCTTATTGCCTGGAACTCCACTATTATCATTCCACAGCTGCACAAGAACTGGACCAGTAGCACCGTTTGGATTACCAATCTTTATGTCAATGTGCGTAACACGGTCTGAGTTGTCTGCTGTGAACTTCTGCAGAATAACACTTGTTGTTTTATTTACAACTACCGTGTCTGCTCCTGCTGTAGACTCTTCGCTTACCGAGTTTTCCTCCTCGAATGGAGTAGTGTAAAAGCCAGGCCCCTTACGGTTAGATACAGCCACCTGTCGGTCATCCGATTGCTGTGCATAGAGTCGGAAGTTCTTACCAAAGGGAGTACGTCCAGATTTCATCAGGTCTATCGGAGTGACCATATCCAGACCAAGCTGGTTGAGCTGTTGGAATTGTAAAGGTCGTGCTAAAGTAGGTGGTTTAGCTGGAGTAGTTCCTGGGAAATCATATGCTGGCATATTATCGTGTCCTTACTACTAATTGTCGATTCTTCATTTTGATAGGCCCAGCCGCTTTACGGAATCCGTATTTAGCCACTAACATATCAATCATGTTGTTGTACTCTGTCTTGACATAAGCTGCCAAGTCAAAGTCTTCATTTCGTTCCAGACATCGCACGTATGCGCCTAGAACTAGCAACTCTGCAAATTCCTCTGGTATCTCTGGGACATCAGTAGGAAGCGTCAAAGTAGCTGGTTTCTTCGT
>Ga0105032_100047_pt1 | contig 15945 bp, 20 predicted proteins | sample RS_126metaG_FD_91481 | JGI IMG/M metagenome (GOLD analysis project Ga0105032, IMG submission 91481) | Switchgrass associated microbial communities from Austin, Texas, USA, to study host-microbe interactions - RS_126 metaG | ecosystem: Host-associated > Plants > Roots > Rhizosphere | place: USA... | reverse complement strand
GCCACCGCCGCCGATGGCGGTGACCTTGAGGGCGACGATCCCCGAGGGCTTGTTCCAGGTGCCGCTGGTGGTGAAGACGTCCACGGTGTGCTCCAGACTGGTCTGCGTGACCCTGTAGAAGTTCTCGACGTCGGCGGCGAACTCGAAGTGGTCGAGGGCCGCGGTGCCGGTGGAGGGGATGGCGAGGACGTCAGCGCCGCGGATGGTCTGCCAGTACGCCTGGTTCGTGGACCACTCGACGGTGACGGTGCCCTGGGGGATGTCGCTGAGCGCGAGCTGCACCCGCGACAGGTCGTCGTTGTAGCTGAGGTTCAGGGTCATCGGGCCCTTCCCGTCCCCGCGAGCGCGCGGCGCTTCAGGTCGGCGTCGCGGCGGCGCATCTTGATCTCGACGACCTCGGTGATGCCCTCGCCGAGGTCGATGGGGACGGCCACGACGTACTCGTCGGGGCCGGTCGGGGCGGCCACGTTGATGACCGGCGCGGCCGCGGCCGCCGGGGCCGCGGCGGCGTCGACTTGGAGCCCGATGTCGGTCGTGAGCCCCTGGAGGGTCGCCTGTACCTGGGGGATCATCGAGTCGATGCCCTCGATCAGGCCGCCGATGATGAACTTGCCCGCGGGGGTGAGCAGCTTCTTGTCGGTGTCCTCGGGGCCCTTCCAGTCCGGGATCATCCCGGTCAAGTCCGAGAGCTTGTTCTGCACCGAGCCCCACATGGACTCGATGCCGTCCAGGAGCCCCTGGAGGATGTCCCGCCCGGCGTCCTTGAGGAGGTTCCCGAGGTCACCGAGCGCGCCGAGGACTCGGTCCGGGATGCCCTTGACCCAGTCGACGAGCGAGTTCAGCTTCTCCTTTGCGGCGGAGAGGACGCCGCCGAACCACCCGGCGACCTTGCCCGGGAGGGACCCGAGGAACCCGATCGCCAACATCAACTGGTCCACTTTGGTCTCGACGAATCCGGTGATGGAGTTCCAGATGCCGACGAAGAAGTCTTTAATCGCGGTCCATACCCCGACGAAAAAATCCTTGATGGCATTCCAGACTCCGATGAAGAATTCCTTGATGGAATCCCAAACCTCGGAGGTCTTGCCCTTCAGCCATTCCCAGTTCGTAGCGAGTACGTGAGTGATCGTGTCCCAGTTCGCAACGATCAGCCAGACGATAGCGATCAATGCACCAATGGCAAGAATGATGAGACCAATAGGGTTGGCCCACATCGCAACATTGAGCGCCCATTGCGCTACCGTCCACGCCGCGAGCGCAATCACAATGAGAGGAACAAGGCCCTCGATGGACGAGACCCAGCCGACGAAATCGCCGAGCGGACCCACCAATGGCAGGACGGCGTCGAGCACGTCAGTGAAGCCCTGCGCGAGCTCCTCGGCGTCGATCTTGCCGATGGCCTCGCCGATCCGCTCGACCAGATCCCGCAGTGTCGGCCCGGCTTCCTCGGCGATGGTCGCGAAGATGGGTGCAACGTGCAGCGCGAACGCCTCGGCGAGGGCGAGGACGATGGGGACGACGGCGTCGGCGACGGACTTGAGGCTTCCGAAGAAGCTCGTGAGGGCGTCCTGGCCCTCCGCGCTCTTGAAGAAGTCGGAGAGCTGGCCGGTGAGGGACTCGATGACGCCGAGGAGACCGCCGCCCTCCGTGTTCGCGGCCGAGAACACGGACTGGAAGATGCCGCCGACGTTCTGGACGATCCCGAACAAGATGCCGAGCGTGGACACCATCGTGTCCAGGGTGCGCTGGAGGGCGCCGCTCGCGCGGGCCTGCTCCATCCACTCCCCGAAGCGGTCGCCGAGCCTGCCCGCGGCGTCCCCGATCCGCTCCAGGAGCGGCGCGACCGCAGAGAACAGAATCCCCAAGCCTCTGGCCCACCCATCGAGGCCCGTTGACGCGCCCGACAGGGCACGCCCGGTGGACTCCAGGACATCGGAGATCCCGGCGATGAACCGCGGCGTCTTCGCGGACTGGAGTGCGGCCCGGAACATGTCGTTCCAGCCTTCGGCGACCTGGCCGAGGCCGGTCTTCAGCCGCGGCAGCAGTACTTCCGCGGTGTCCTTCAGGTCCCCGGCGGTGCCCTTGAACAGCCGCGACTGGACGGACTTGGTGAGGTCGTCCCAGTCGTCCTTCAGGTCCCGGACCACACCGACGAAGTCGCGCGCAGGCCCAGGGAGCCGCTCCAGGGCTTCCTCGTCACCGGCGATGGCGTCGCCGACCCCGGTCAACCCGATCTTGAGCGTGCCCGCGGCCGCGGCACCAGCGAGCAGCGCACCAGGTAGGGCCGCGCCGAGACCGGCCGCGGTCGTCACGAGCGTGCTGACGAGGGACAGGACGGGCCCGAGCGCGGACGCGGCACCAGCGGCGCCGGTCGCGATCCCGGTCAGCACGGTCCCGCCCGCGAGGCCCCGGAGGATGCCCCTCATACCGCCGAACTTCTGGGTGACCCTGTCCATGCGGTCATGCACGGCGATGAGGGCGCGGTGGACCGGGCTGAGCCCCCGGCCCATGGCCTCGCCCTCGGCAACGAACCGGCCCTGCATGTCGTGCAGGCGGCCGTTCGTGTCCCGATGGAACTGGGCCATCTTCGCGCCCGCGGCGTCGATGCCGCGGTTGAACCCGCGGTCATCGGCGTCGATGACCGCGTGCAGCTCACCTAGATTCAGCGCCAAGGAAGCTCACCTCCTCGGTGCTGTCGGGATCTTCGGTGTCTCAGGAGGAGGTGCGAGCTTGCGTTGGAGGCGGCATTCACAGGTCAACAGGCCCATGACCCGCGCCCGGAGCCACCGCCACGAGCGCTGGGAGAGAATGCCGGAGCCGGTGTCGATGCCGTAGACCTCGTGCAGGTCCGCTTCGATGAGGAGCCAGTGTTCGGTCAGCAGCGACGAGAGCGTCAGCTCTGCGGGCTCGTACCACGAGTAGATGCCGTGTTCGTCCGCTTCGCCGCAGCCCCACCGGCCTTCTTCTTGGAGCCAGACCCGCTGCTCTTCGCGCGGCGGGCCGCCCGGTTCGCTTTTGGGACGCCGTCCGACTCCCAGACCGCGCGCGCGCCTTCGACGTCACGGACGATCCACGCGTACGCGATCTGCCCCATGAGCTGGGCTTTCTTCCACGGGACGCCGTCGGCGATCAGCTGGTCGAGCGTCGCACCGAGGGCCTTCCCGTAGAGGTCCTTCTCGGCCTCGTCGGACAGGTGCAGGTCGGCGTCGATGTCCTCGGCCGACTCTCCGGCATCAGAGCGACGCTGCGCGGCCTGCGTCTTCTGGGACAGGCGATTGGCCCAGATACCCGTGGCGGCGTCCACGCCCTCGATCACGTACTCGTACGTGCCCGCAGGGCGGGCATTGATCTCGGGGCAGTCGTCGGTGGCCGGGCGGGCTTTGGTGGCGGGAAGGACGAGACGGACGACGAGGGAGCCCTCGTCGTTCTCGTAGACGTGCTTCTCGGCGTCGGTCTGCGCCATCGGAAACCCCCAGTCCTACGCGTACGTGTAGTCGTCGGCGAGGGTGTCCGCGGACGCGCCGTTGGCGTTCGTCACGGTGACCCGGACGGTCGCGGCAGCGCCGGCGGGCGCGATCGCGGCGATCTTCGACGGCGAGATCACCTGGTAGGACGTCGCGTTGTTCGCGCCGAACTTGACGTGCGCGGCGAGCGTGACCGTGTCGAAGTGCGCGCCGGTGATGACCACGAGCGTGCCGCCCGCGGTCGCCCCGCCCGCGGGGGACAGGGACGCGATCACGGGCACGGGGGTGGCGTTGAGCGGGTTCGCGATCTCGGTGAGTTCGGGCCGGTCCGCGTCGGGCATCAGGGAGAACGCCACGGTGCCCTTCTGCTCGGCGTCGCCGCCGTCCTCGGTCCAGGTGACGATCCCCCAGCCCTGCTGGCCGGGGAGCTGACCGTCCCGGTCGTAGACGCGGAACTGGACGATCTCCGCCCCGCCGAACGCCTTCGACGCGGCCTCCAGGAACGCGTGGACCTCGTTGAGGAGCTTCGTGGTGCGGTCCTTCTTCACCGACACGTTGCCCTCGACCAGGTACTCCTGGGCGGTCTTGACGTAGCCCTTCCAGCCGTTGCCGTCGTAGTGCATGTCGGCCTGGGTGATCGGCGAGATCGGCGCCTTCAGCTCGTTCAGGCCCTTCAACTCCTGGAAGTTCTCCGCGAGTTCAGTGCCGATGTTGATGTCGATTCGCAGGCGTCGCGCCAGCGCGGTCCCTTCAGACACGGTGTGCCCCTTTCAGTTGCGGAGCGCGGTCGGCCGCGCCGCTCGAATCTGGTAGTTGTCCGACCACTCCAGGCGCTGGCTGGCGTCGATGCCGAGCGAGACGCCCGCGCCGGGGATGTGGGTGATGTCGGAGACGGTGACGCCGCCGATCAGGGTGATGCCGTCGTTCCCGAGGCCGTCGAGGCAGTCGCGCCACACGTCCCGCAGGTTGAGCGTCGACATCGGGTCGTTCCGGTCGCCGCGGGTGCGGATCTGGAGGCCCTGGAGGACATCGCCGTCATCGCCGTCCTCGGTGGTCCATGTCGGGGTGAGGACCACGATCCGGTCCGGGGAGTCGGGGGCGAAGACGAGGAGGATGCCGGTCTGCCCGGCGGTGTAGGCCCCGTCGGGGTCCCAGGTGCCGCCGCTGTGCGCGGCCCCGTACTCGGCGATGCCGACGAGGAGGTCGGAGGTCCAGCTCATGAGCGGAGGCTCCGGCGTTCCTCGGCCGCGATGATCTCCAGGATCACCGGGCCCTCGGTGTGGAACGGCTCCTCCAGGTACTTCGCCTGCTTACCGGGGTCGTGCCGCCACGTCAGCTCCTCGTGCTGACGGACCGCGTACGGGCCGTCGTAGGAGACCGCGGCCTGGCCCTTGGCCTCGTCCACGCTCGCGGTACCCGAGCGCACGAGCGTGCCCTCTTCGACGGGGACGAGCGGGTCGGCAACGGCGAGGAGGTGCTCGGCGCCCTTGCGGAGGCCGCGGTTGCGGCCCTCGCGCTGGCGGCGCTTCACCTCCTCGCCGTTCCACTTGAACGTCACCTTCCCCATGCCGCGCCTCCTCTACTCGAATGCGATCGACAGGTGGGAGGGGACCGGGAGCTTCCCGCCGTCGGGCTGCGTGGTGACCAGCACCAGCGCTTTCCGGCCAGAGGGGAGGGTCCCGCGCGAGCGCGCGGGGGCGACCGTGTCGAGGTCGCACAGGAACCGGGCAGAGGAGACGACCACGGACCCGTCGGGGCCGCGGACTTCCTTCACCGTGTCGTCGAGGAGGCCCTGCACCGGTACGGGCGGTCCCCACCGGTCCCGCCCGTACCCGTCCGTGCCGAGATGCTCCTCAAGCTGGATCGTGTGCTGCTTGAGGTACTTCGGGAGCCGCCTCACGGCTGCCTCGGCTCCCGGCCCGTCAGGCCAGCGCCCCGCAGCAGCGACCACGCGCGCGGCGAGTACGCGACCCCCCGCACCCGGATCGCCGCGGAGGGTTTCGCGACCGTGATGGAGATCGAGCCCGCCGACACCGACGACACGCCCGCGGGCAGCTCGCCGTCGGCGAGGTCCGCGGACGCGTCGACCGTGTAGGAGGCCTGCGCGATCGTCGCGTCCCGGATCGCCTCCGCCACAGCCGTATCGGTCGGCATCTCGTCCTCGTCGACCTCGTAGCACGCGGTGATGAGCAGTTCGTCGATGTCGCGGGAGGCGATGGCGAGCGCGGCCGTCAGCTCGTCGCCGGTGACCTCGGCCTTCCCGTACGGGGAGGCCGCGTACTCCACTGCGGTCGCGTAGACCGGCGCCGCCATCGCTACTCCTTCGCCTTCTTCGCGGTCGGCCTGCGGTCGGACTCGACCTGCCGCCACCCGTCGGTGCCGTCGGCGGCGAGCGCGCTCAGGCGCTCGTCGTCCTCGGAGCCCTTGACGGTCTTCACGCGCTCGGCCACATGCTGCCCGGAGCGGCGTTCGTAGATCGGCATGGCTACACCGCCAGGCCGGTCATGACCGCGTGGGCGGTCTCGGCGCCGTACTTGAGGCCGATCTCGCCGTACAGCTGCACGTCGTCCGAGGCGCCGGTCTTCGCGAGAGGCTCCTCGAAGAACACGCCCTTGCCGGGGGTGTTGAGGAAGACGGGCATGAGCTGCTCCATGGAGCACACCAGGAGCGTGTCCTGGGGCATGTGCCGGTCGAGCATGACGTTCAGGACCCCGAAGTCGGTGGTGATCGTGTCGACGTTGACGCCGCCGACGGTCCGGCTGGTTTCCTGGAACTTGCCGTACGCCTCGGCGTAGGCGGTGGACAGGGCGCGCTTCTGCCGGGAGTTGACGACGAGGGTCGCGGTCTCCTGCTCGGAGATGCCGCCGTTGTCGTAGGCCATCTGCATCAGGTCGCCGACGTGCACGGGCGTGAGCGCGGTGGACCACGGCTTGGTGTAGTTGATGTTCGACGTCGAGGTGCCCAGGGTCAGCGCGGTGCCGCCCGGGGTCGTCGCGACCTTGAACGTGTTGGTGGCCTTGGAGACGACGTAGTAGACGCGGCCGGCCACGATGTTCGTCGCGTCGCCGGTGGAGGTGAACACGATCTCGTCGCCGTCGACGAGCGCGGTCGCGGTCTCGGTGATGGTGTCGGTCGCCGAGGACAGGCCCGTGACGGAGGTGCCCTTCGTGATCCGGTTGGTGGTGACGGCGGCGAGGATGCCGCGGGTCTTGCGCGGGGTCGAGTTCGTGGTCGGGTTGGCGTAGACGCCGTTGATGAACGACCAGTTCACGTCCAGGGCGATCGACTTGAGCGCCTCGACGACCTGCCAGTCCAGTTCGTTGGTGACCGGGTTCGACCCGTCGACGCCGCGGTACGGGGCCGAGGAGGGCGTGGTGACCTGGGCGTTGGTGGCCTGCTTCGTGTAGCTGACGGACACCTTCTCCTGGTGGATCTGGGCGACGTTGCGGACGTTCGCGCGCACGCGCTGCTCGGCGGTGGGCGCGGCGGCGCCCTCGACCTTGACCCGCTGGGAGGGGTCGCGCAGGTCGGAGGTCTGCCACTCGAATTCCACGGCCGAAGTCTGTCCACCGCCGGTGAGCCCGCCGATGGCGGACAGGAACGGCGTGGACGACGGGGTGAGGCTGAACAGCTCACCGTGGTAGTTCGGGAGGTTGAAGGTGGTGCCCATCCCGGTGATTCCGGCCATGGTGTTCTCCTAGGGTTGCTGGGCGGCTTTCTGCCGCTTGAGTCGGATGACGGCTACGTGGTCCCGTCGCTTCTCGGCGTCGGCGATCTGCGCGTCCAGGGACGCGGGCGGCAGGTTCGGGCCGCCGCCGAAGTCGCCGCCGCCGCGCGGCGCCCCCTGGGGGGCCGGGGTGGCTTTGAACTTCGGGTTCGCGGTCACGAACGCGGTCACGTGGGCTTCGAGCTTCTGCGCGAAGTCGGCGGCCTCGGGTTCGGCGTCGAGGGCCTGGAGCGAGTCCAGGAACGCGAGCGAGTCGAGGAGGCCGTCGGCGTCGAGGCCGAGGCGGCCCGCCATGCGGAGCACCTTGTTCTCGACGGCGGTCTCCCACGCCCGTGACTGGACGTCGGCGAGCTGCGCGCCGAGCTTGTCGGGGTCGACAGCCTCGGTGCCGTCCGGTTTGAGGCCCATCGCGGCCAGGACCGCGTCGCGCTGCTTCTGGGCCTCCTGGGCCTGCTGCTGCACGGTCTGGTGCTGGGTGCGGTAGTTCGCGGCCTCGGTGCGGGTGTTCTTGATGACGTCCTGCGCCCACTGGGGGAGCGAGGCGACGTCCTGCGGGTCGGTGCCCGGCGCCTGGCCGGGGTTGGTCGCAGGAGGGGCCGCGGGTGCGGCCGGGTTGGTGACGGTTCCCTGCTGCTGAGGCTGTCCCGGCGCCTGGCCGGGGTTGCCTCCGCCAGCGGGCGCGCCTGGCGCCTGCGGTGACGGCTGGGTCATGGTGGGTCCTTTCGGGACACCCGCGGCGGGGATGCCGCGGGAGACTATGAGCGCGGTCGGCGCTTGCGGCGGAGCTTCGCGAGCATCGCCGGGGACGGGTCCTTGCCGTGCATGAGCCGGTATCGGTCGATGAGGAGCTGCTGGTCGGCCTCGGAGGGGGCGCCGCCGGAGAGGTAGTCGCGGGACAGCGACCCGTCTGCGGGTCCGCCCTTGAACGCGGGCGAGACGCCCTGGACGGGGCCGCGCGACCGGGTCGAGCTGGACGGCGTCGCGGGCTTGGGGGCGTTGACCTTCCGGACCCGGGTGCGGACGGTCGCCTTCTTCGCGCTGGCCTTCTTGGGAGCCTTCGGTGTGGAGGTGTCGGAGAGCTTCCCGGCGGCGCGCATCTTCGCGAACGCGGCGCGGCGCGACTTCTCGGGAAGCAGCTTGAAGTCCACGACGGGCCTCCTTTGGTGGGCACGGCGAAGGCCCGCCACATGGACGGGCCTTCGTGTACTCGTGCGGTTGGGTGGGTGGCTAGGGCTGGAGGCCCATGGCCGCGCGTGCGCGCAACTGGAAGTCGTTCTCTACCGAGACGGTCGGATTCACGTCGAGGTAGTGCTCGTTGTAGTCCGACGGCGACTTGGCGAGCGCGCGCGCCTGGTCGAAGTCGGCGGCGGCGAGGTGTTCGGCGACCCAGGCGGCGTGGACGTCGGCGAGCGCGCGGAGGCGCTGGCGGCGGACCGGGCTGCGGCCGTCGATGGGGTTGGGCATGGCCTCAGACCTCCCTCACGCCGTACCACTTGGAGCCGAGCATAACCCGCTTGCCCAACCAGGTGGCGTCCTTGCCGACGTCGCCCTCCTGGCGGCCGAGCTGGGACACCTCGTACGGGGTCGGGTAGCCCTCGGATCCGAACGGCTCGTCCTCGGCGCGTTCGAGGAGAGCGCGGGCGGCGTCGCGGACCGGTTCCGGCTCGTCGGCCATCGCGGTCCACAGCTGATCGATGATGCCCTCGGCGTCCTTCTCGGTGGCCCAGTCGTAACCGTTCCTAGCCCAGGCGTACCCGCCGACGTCGATGTCCGCGAAGAGCTTCACGTAGGTGACGCCCTGCTCGCGGTACCAGTCGAACAGCATGCCATTGAGGTCGTGGCTGAAGCCCTGCCCCTGGAGGTTCCCGTTGATCGTCAGCATCTGGTGGTTGGCCCAGATGATGCCGTTGCCGTCGCGGCGCAGGGACCGTTCGACGGTGCCGACGATCCCGCCCGCGGCGTTGTGGATCTCGCCGGTGAACGCGATCCGGTTGCTGTCGATCTTGATGTCGTCGGGGGCGACGACCACGTGCAACCCGCCGAAGGTCTTGCCCTCGAACAGGGCTGTGACGGCGTCGGTGATCTCGCGCTTGCGGTCGAGTGCGTCCATGGCGTCGGTGGGGACGATGCTGCGTGGGCCCGCAGGGGCCTCCTCCGGCTCAGGGAGGGCGGGGATCGGCTCGGGTACCGCTGGTTCGCGTTCGGCTTCGCGTCGCTTGAGCTCGGCGAGGCCGTCGAGCGGCGGCTGTACCTTCCGGCGCTCGGGGGTGTCCCTGCGCGGCTCCCGTGGCGGGAGCGGCCCGGGCACGGGGTCGAGGCCGTCGAGCTGTTCACGGTGGCGCTGGCGGTGCAGGCCCGTCTTCGCGACGTGGTCACGAATCTGCGCTTGCCGGTTGCGGACCCGCCGCTCCCAGGCCTTGCGGGTCTCGGGGGTGAGCGCGGCGGCGGCGCGGCGCTTCGCTTTGCGGGTCTCGCGTTCGAGGCGGCGCAGCTCCTGCCGGTTCGCGTCGCCTTTCGGGTCCGCGGTGTTCGTGGGGAGGCGCGTGATCCCGGGCGTGTAGGCCGAGATCGTGTGTCGGCAGTTCGGGTGCATGAACCCCGCGGCGACGGCTTCGGCGAGGGTGGCTTTCACGTTGACGGTGACGTACACGCCGTCGCGGGTGGCGTGCTCAACCTGCCTGGGACCGGCCCGGCCGGTGATCGCGAGGATCTGGCCTTCCCACGGGCGGCACAGCTCGCATTCCTGCGGCTGGTCGGGGACGGTCACGAGGTCGATCCCGGCGGCGCGCAGCTGCGCGAGGTGTCCCTCGATCGCGGCCTGTGCGGTGGTCGCGCGGGTCGCCATCTCCACGTAGCTCGTCAGGTTCCAGTTCCGGCCCGACTTGTCCGTGAACCCGGTGATGCCCTGTGCGACAAGCGCATCCCAGGCGACCTCGGAGGCGCGCAGGCGGGTCTTGGAGCCGAGGAGGACATCCACCGCGGGCGCGGCGACGGCTCTCCGGTAGGCGTCTTCGGTCCAGCGCATCACCTGGAGGTGCGTGGAGGACATGCGCTGCACGAGCTCCTGGACCATGGCAAGTGCGGCGTCGACGCCGGGGAGGTCGCGGCGCAGCTCGGCGAGCTCGTCACGCAGGCGCGCGTCGCGGCGGCGCGTGATGCCCAGGAGGCGCGCGACCGCGGCGAGGACACGGGACCGTCGCGCGGCCCAGTCGGCACGTCCGTCCCCGCCGAGCCGCACAAGGTCGTTGACCGCATCGACGGACCCGGCCGCGAACGCTTCGAGAACCGCGGTCTGCGCGGCCCCTCGGGCGTCGGTGTCGAGACGCGCGAGGATCGATTCGGCGGCGGCGCGGATACGGCCCATGGACCGGGCCCGGTCGAGCTGCTCGGCGTTGGCGTCGGTGCGGACCTGGTTCGCGAGGGCGGACAGGAGCCGGTTCTCGGCGTCGCCGAACAGCTCGGCGACGGTCTGTGCGAAGTCGACGGCGAGGCCGCGCCCGGCGGGCACCTGCTACTCCTCGCCGTCCTGCGGGGCGTTGTCGTTCTTCGGCTGGTCGTCGTCGGGGGCGCCGAAACCGGTGCGGAACGACCCGTCGGGGTCCGCGAGCGGCTCCGGGGTCTTCTCCTCCCGGATGCGCTCCACTTCCTTCTCGACCTGCTTCGGGGTCCAGTCCGGCCTGCGGGCCTTGACCTTCTCCTCCAGGGAGACGGCGCCAGCGGTGTCCCAGTTGACCATCGTGCGGGACTCGATCTCGGGGTCGGGCTCGACGTCCGGGGGCCATTCGATACGGGGCCGCTGCGGCACGACCCCCGCCGTCCCGAAGTGCTTCACGTCGACGGCGAGGAGCGCCTCGGTGATCTCCGCCAAGGCCGGGGTCCAGTACTTCTGCTTGCCTTTCGTCGTGGTGTGGGACTTGCCCTCGTCGGCGTTGACCTCGGTCGCGGTGACCGGGCCGCCCTTGTCCGTCAAATTGAACGTCGCCGGGGAGTACTTCGCCGCCGCGACGATGTCCCGCTTGAACTGGTTCCCCGACTCCTGGTGCTCCTGCCAGCGGATCTCGAACTGGACTTCCTTGATGTCCATCTGCGTCGAGTCCGACAGCGCGTTCACGCCCTCATAGAGCTCGCGGTCGAGGTCGAACTCGGCGCCCTGGCCGCGGCCGAGGGTCTGCAAATAGTCGTTGGGGACGATCAGGCGGGCCCGGCCGAGGTCGATGTCCCGGCCCCACGACGAGTAGTTGAGGTCGAGGAGGTCGAGCATCCCCTCGGCGCCGGCGTAGTCGCTCTCGCCGAACGCGGCCGCGTCGGGCACATTCCGGAAGCTCTTGCCGGGGCGCCGGTTGGGGATGTAGACGGCGGTGAGGCCTGTGTGGCCGGTCTCGATCTCGTCGCCGTACTCGATCGCTTCGGCAATCGCCATGGTCTGCGTGAAGTCCGTGAGCGCGCTGACGTTGCCGAGCGCGGTGAGGGACCCGTCGTAGACGCCGTGCCGGACGATCCCCCGCGGCGCGTCAGGGTTCGAGCGGTCGACTTCGTGGCGTTCGAGGTGCCGGACGACGCGGTCACCGTTCAGGAGGACGGTGCGCCAGAACGTGACAGCCTGGAGGATCCCGTACCGGAACTCGGGGACCGCGGCGTCGGGGTGCACGGCGGCGATCCACGGCCGGTCGGGCCGGACGGCCTTGTCCCAGCAGACGCGCAGGTACACGCCGCCCATGCCGGAGGCGACGTTCGCGGCCTCGTGGAGGGCCGCATAGGCGCCGTCGTCGATGAGGTCGTCGAGGCGGGCCTGCGTGGGGTCGTCGGCGGCATCGTCGACGTCCCCCGCTTCGCCCTCGGCGTCCGTCCCCGACTCGCGGTCGGTGACTTCGATGACGAACTTCGGCGGGTCGGCGAACAGCAGGTCCGCGGCGCCGGCGGCGATGTCCCCGGCGAGCGGGTGGTGGACGCGCTGGCGCGGCTGCGCGGCGGTCGCCTGGTTGCCCCAGACCCAGCGCTTGACCCACCGGACCGCGCGGGCGAGGATTCCCGCGGCGGGTTCGGCGTCGTTGGAGTACACCTGCATGAGCTGGTTCGGGTCGCCGGAGAACCATGCGGCCCACTCTGCGATCTTCGCGAACACGGGCCGCAGGTGCTCGGGCGGCCACGATTCGTCAGAGTTCTCAGGGAGCGGCAACAGGCACCTCCTAGGCGGCGAGGACGAACGGCCGCCACGTGGGGCGGGTGGTGTAGATGCCGTACCGCAACGCATCCAGCCCGTGGTCTTCGACCTTGATCGGGGCGTCTTCGCCCTTCTCGGCTTTGTCGGGGTCCCACGTGTAGCCGGGGATCTCGTCGAGCAGGCCCTTGCATGAGGCGTGGATGCGGAGCTTGTCGACGGCGAACAGGGACGAGATCGTGCGGATGCCCTCCACGACCGAGTTGTTCCCGGCTTTGGAGGGGACGCCGTCGTCTTTGAGCTGCTGCCGGAAGTCGGCGGCGGCGGGGTCGACGATGACCCATGTCGGTGCGGGCTGGCCCGTCATCCATGCGCGGATGCGCTTGGAGTACTCGACCGGGGAGAGCGACCCGAGCTGGACGCGGGAGTCGTAGCGCCATTCGGAGGTGACGTACAGGCGGGCGTCGTCGCCGAGGGCGAGCATGACCGCGTGCGTGGGGTTCGTGGTCCCGTAGTCGATCGCGGCGGCGAGGTAGCGGCGCATCGCGGGCAGGGTCTTGACGACGTGGCGGTCTTCGTCGAACGCTTCGTAGATCGCGCCGTCGGCCATGACCCACAGGCCCTGGATGAACCGCTTGTACCAGAGCCCGACGTACTCGGCTTTGAGGGAGGCGACATAGGCGGGGTCGAGGCCGGGGTTGTCGTCGAGCGTGAAATGCCAGGTCGCGAGGTTCAGCTCGTCAGCGCGGAGCAGGAACTTCTTGCGGAGCCAGTGCGCTGGCGAGTCGGGGTTGGTCGTTGCCAGCAGGCGGGCGCCGGGGACGGAGAGGCGGGCCAAGAGCTGGTTCCAGAACGACTCGGGGACGAGCGTGGCTTCATCCACGTAGGCGAGGTAGACGGTCGCGCCGCGGATGCGGCCCTCAGCGCGGGCGTCCGAAGCGCCGATCAGATGCACGGTGCGGCCGAGGATCACCGCCGTGGTCGCGCCGCGCGTGTGGTGGATCTGCCCGGCGACGAACCCGAACAGGCCCCAGTCCTGCAACGGGTCGAGGATGTTCCGCTCGATCGTCTGGAGGGTGCGGCCGACGATGAGGATCAGGCCCGTGTCCGGTGCCGTGGCGACACCGATGAGGAACGCGATCAGGGACGCGATGGTCTTCCCCGAGCGGACGGCCCCGGTCCAGATCGAGGTGCGCGCGGACGCGCACTCCCCGATGGAGCGGATCTGCTTAGGGGAGAGGAGCCGCGTCGCCGCGGTCAGATCCATCAGCGTCTTCGTCGTCGGCGAGCTGGTCGGCGGCGGCCTTGAACGCGTCGCCGATGCCGGCCAGGAGCGACCGGGCCTTGTCGGTGCCGGGGTCCGCGTCGTGCTTGACGAGCGCGAGGTGCTTATCCGTCGCGATCCCGAGCGCCGCATACGCGTTCCGGACCTCACCGAGCGGCGGGAGGTCGAGCGTCGTACGCCGGATGCCCTCACCCGTGGAGAGCACCTGCTCGTACTCGGCCCAGGCGCGTTCACGCAGCGCTTCGGCGTCATCGAGGAGGCCGGCGGCGAGGAGCGAGCGGCGCTGGGCGAGGTCGGCCAGGCGCGCGCGCGTCGCGCTTTCGGTGAGTTCGCGCGAAAAGGCGTCGGTGAGTCCGGCTTCTTTCGCGATGTTGCGGACGGTGGTGTCGGAGACGCCGTGGCGTGCGCCGATTCTGCGGGTGGAGAGGTTCTCGCTGGATTCGATGTCGGCGAGGATCGCGGCGCGGGTCTCGTCGGGGATGCGGGGAGGCATGGGCACCTCCCGGGGGTTGTGTCGAAGGTGCGGGCAGGCGGTGCCCGTTGTGCCTGCCCGCTGTACCCCTCAGATGGACGCCCGGATCAGCCCGGAGACGCCGACGGGCCGCGAACTGAACACAGTTCACGACCCTAGACTTGACAACCGTCTCACGAGAGTGTGCAGATTGTCAAGTCCTGCCGGGTGAGACTGGTCATTCTGCCCACTCCCATCGGTAGGTGGTGACGGTCAGTTGCGGGTGCCCGGGTTCCGTTGGCTGGACGTCGATGGTTGGTGTGGTGCCTTCGGGGACGCCGCGCTTCTCGGCTTCGGCTTGGATGTTGCGGACCGCGTCGTCGATGCGGCGGCCGTAAGAGTCGTCGAAGACGAGTTCGAGGTGGTTCACGTGGTGCTCCATTCGGGGTTGTAGTCGGGGTGATCGGAGTACGGGGCGGCGAGGATCGAGAGCGTCCACTCTGCGGGAGCTCGGATGGTGAAGACGTCGGCCGGTTGCGCGCCGATGGTCTCTAGCTTGTCGGCGTCGGCCAGGCTTCTTTCGGCGTGCGCCAGCAGATCCCGTTTGGCTTGGACCTCGCGGAGGACACGGGCGGGGTCGTGAAGCGCGGTGTGGGTGGCGTCGTCCGAGCCGCTGCGGGAGACAATCTCGTGCTCGTCGTTGGCAACGACCGCCCACCCAGAGTCGTCGTACCCGACGAATGACCATGGGCCTTCCGTCGCCACCCGGGCGGCGGCCTCGTCCTCGTCGAGGCGCGCGGCGATGAAGTCGCGGATGGAGACCGTCACGGCTGTTCCTCATCCCAGATGTCGGTGGGCTCGTAGCAGCTCACGAGGTACTCAAGGCGCGCCTCGTCGCCGGTTTCCTCGAAGTGCCGCTTCCGTTCTTCGTAGCGGGCCCGGGGCATGGGCTTGCGCACGGGCACAGGGACGTCGCCGAGGCGGTCGTACCACTCCTGGAGCGCCTGCTGCAAGGACTCCTTGGTCAGTGGCTGCCCGGTCACGGCTGCTCCTCGGGTTCGCCGTACAGCTCGACGATCGCATACCCGCCCTCTCCCGGGGTACCGTCCGGGCGGGCAGCGTCACCGCCCTTGAGGATCACCCGGGCGGCCTTCGCCCACTCGGGGATCTGGTAGTCGATCTTCTGGCCGGGCCCGGCGACGATCGTGTCGCGGTGGACGAGCCCCTCAGGGATGTCGGTCATGCTGCCAGTGTCTCCTTGGTGTCGGTGTGCTGTGCGGCCGCCTCGGCGAGGGCGCTGATCTGGAGTTTGAGCGCGGCTTCGCGTTCGGCGGCGGCTTGCTTGTTGGCGTCGTTGAGGTCGCGGAGGTAGCAGCGGCGGACGTCGCCGAGGCGGTAGCGGGAGGCGCGGGTTTCGCGGTCGATGCCGTACGACTCCAGTTGGTTCCGTTGCTTCCAGGTGCGGAGGGTGGAGGGGTTGATGTCGGCGTCCATCCACATGGAGAGGATGGAGGCGATGACGGGGGCGGGGAGGACCAGGCGCTCCATGCGGTCGATGAGTTGGGAGCGTCGGCGTTCGACGTCGTAGACGGTCTGGCAGATGAGGCAGGTGATGAGCGGTTGGCCTTTGGGTGCGCGGAGTTCGGCGCCGCAGGGCTGCCCGTGGTCGTCGTACGTGTAGTCGCAGCGGCCGAGGGTGACCATGGCCGGGGGGATGTCGACGGCGTCTCTGATGCGGTCGAGAATGCGGCACGCGGCGTGGATGAGGTCGGCGGCGTCGCTCTCGTGCCGCCACCAGGAGGAGGCGCCGGCCAGTTCGAGGGCGAGGTCTGCGAGGGTGGGGGGTGCGGTGTCGGGGTC
>Ga0105032_100046_pt1 | contig 16458 bp, 19 predicted proteins | sample RS_126metaG_FD_91481 | JGI IMG/M metagenome (GOLD analysis project Ga0105032, IMG submission 91481) | Switchgrass associated microbial communities from Austin, Texas, USA, to study host-microbe interactions - RS_126 metaG | ecosystem: Host-associated > Plants > Roots > Rhizosphere | place: USA... | reverse complement strand
GGCGATCGTCGTGGCAGTGGTGGCCCGGGATGTGGCGTCCCGGGCGCCTGCCGACCCTTCTGACTGGCTCACGCGACGGCCTGCGTGACGCCGAGCAGCTCCAGCAGGTCCGCCGTGATGACCCGGTCGGAGTTCCCGATACGGAGGATGCGGACCGGGAATGCGCCCGTCCGGATCAGCTCGTACCCCTTCGTGCGCCCGATGCCGAGCGCACGGAACGCGACGAGTGGACCGACGGTCGCTGGCAGGTCGAGAAGCTCGTCGCGGCTCATGCCTGACATGCGATCAACTCCTGTTGTCTCATGAGATGACAGTCATGCCGAGGTTGGGCGCAATCTGCCATCTGTTCAGATCATGACTCCGCTCATCGCAAGATGTCAAACCGGGCCACATCTGCGTGCTACTGTCAGCTGGTGAGACAAGAGGAGTGGTCAGTACGGCTCGTGCGCGTCATCGCGCAGGAAGTCCGCAGGCACCGCGACGCGCAGAAGATCAGCGCTCAGCAGCTAGCCGATCGGTGTACCGATCTGGGGCTGCCCATCAAACGGTCGGTGATCGCGAACCTGGAGACAGGTCACCGGGAGACCGTGACCGTGCCGGAACTCCTCGTTCTGGGCGCGGCGCTCAACGTGTCGCCGGCGCTGCTCGCTATCCCGGTGGGACGTTCCGAATCAGTCGAGATCCTCCCCGAGCTCGACGTCCGGGACCGCCCAGGTCAGCCCCGGTCCCGGGTTGCAAGCGGTCCCGGGTCAACCCGGGACCGCCGATGAACCGGGACCGCCATCTACCTGCGAAGTCCCGGAAGTCCCGGGAGTCTCACGGGAAAGCAGGTCCGCATGACTGGGTCCCGGCGCCGCTCCCCAGCGCCGGGCGACGACCCCAACGCCGCCATCCAGGCAGTCCAGCTCGACGCGATCCTGACCGATCCGAACGCCGCCGCGATCGTCGAGGGCGTCCGAGCTCGGACACCGACCGCGCTCCGCGACCAAGGCGACGCGGCGGCGTTCGACCTCTTCACCCGCCTCGACCGTCACGCGCTGCGCACCACCGGCACCCACGCCCAACAGCTCCGCCTCGCCGACGTCCCCGACTGGTTTCGGCTCGGACTCGCCGCCGAGGTGTCCCGCTGGGTCAACGGCACAGTGGCAACCTGCGGGTGGCGGGCAGCTGGGGCAGCCGGCGTACTCGTCGCTGTCGAGTGGCTCTGCGGTCATGTCGCGGTTCCCGTCCCCCAGGGTGTTCCAACCTGTTGGGTTCGGCCCGAGCTCACCTGGCGTTACCGAACATGAGCGCGCCGGCACCGGCCTGATACCTCAACTTCATTGTCGCTGGTCAGGGGGTCGCTGTGACAGGACCCGAACTGGTGGAGGCGTCACCGGAGAAGCTGGCTCGCCTGCAGCGGATGCGCGCCGAGCTTGCCGAGCTGGAGCGGAAGCTGGCGGCGAAGGCCCCACCTCGCCCTCGGCCGTGGCACGAGCAGGCCCGCCCCGAGCAGCTGCCGCCGCCGGGGGACTGGGACATCTGGCTGTACCTCGCCGGCCGCGGCTGCGTCGCCGCTGGCACGTTGATCTATCTGCCGATCGAGGACCGGCACGTCCCGGTCGAGGATCTCGCCCGCGCTGGCCGGTCGGTGACGGTGCTGTCGCTGACCCCGGACGGGCCGCTGCCGGCGGAGACCGCTGGCGCGCCGTTCGTGAAGGGCCACGCCGAGCTGTACGACGTGGTGTTCAACGACGGGTCCCGGATCACGGTGACCGACGAGCACCGGTTCCTCACCAGGTGGGGCTGGTTGCCGCTGCCCGCTGTCGGTGTGGGTCTGTTGCAGGTCGCGGCGGGTGCCCCGTCGAATGTGCCGGTTCCCTGGCGGGGCGCGCCAGAAGGGTCGCGTTGGTCGTGGGGTGCGCACCGGCTCCGCGGTATCCGGCCGGAGAAGACGCCGCTGGTCGACGCCGAGGGTGTCAAGTGGGTGTACGTCTCGTCGATCACCCCGGCAGGGCGTGGCGCGTTCTACGACCTGCGGGTGCCGGGTTGGGACAACTACGCCGCGAACGGGCTGTGGCACCACAACAGTGGCAAGACCCGGTCGGGTGCGGAGTGGGTTATCGAGCAGGCCGCTCGCACCCCGGATTCGGAGTGGGCGGTTATTGCGCCGACGTGGCGTGACTGTCAGAAGGTGTGTTTCGAGGGCTCGTCGGGGCTGGTCAGGTCGTTGCTGCCAGGTGAGTTCGAGTCGATGAACATGTCAGCCCTGCAATTGCGCCTCACCAACGGGTCGCGCATTTATGGCTATTCAGCGGATAGGCCGGACCGTTTGCGCGGAGCTAACCTTTCCGGTGCGTGGATCGACGAGATTGCCGCGATGATCCATTCCGAGGATTTGATGGGCGAGGCTTTGATGCCCGCCCTTCGTATCGGTGAACACCCCCGCGTCATGATCACTACGACGCCGCGGCCGGTGAAAGTCATCAAGGATCTTGTGGCCCGCACCGACGGCTCCGTGGTGGTCGTCCGCGGTACCACCTGGGACAACGCCGCCAACCTGTCAAAGACGGCCCTCGCCGCGCTCCGCGCCCGCTACGAGGGCACCCGGATGGGTCGGCAGGAGCTTGAGGCGGAAATCCTCGAGGACGTCGAGGGTTCGTTGTGGTCCCGCAACGTCCTCGACGAGACCCGCGTGGACGCTGCCCCGCACCTGGTGCGGATCGTGGTCGCGATCGACCCGGCCACCACGTCGGGGGAGAAGTCGGACTACACCGGCATCATCGTCGCCGGCAAGTCGGCCGACGGGCAGCTGTACGTGCTGGAGGACTGCACCCTCAAAGGGTCGCCACATGCGTGCATGGTGGCCGCGGTCGACGCCTACAACCGGTGGCAGGCCGACCGCATCGTGGGCGAGGTCAACAACGGCGGCGACTACATCGAATCGCTGCTGCGCACCGTCGACCCCAATGTGCCGTACAAGACGGTCCGGGCTACTCGCGGGAAGACGGTGCGGGCCGAGCCGATCGCCGCCCTGTGGGAACAGGGCAGGGCGCACATCGTGAAGGTCCTCCCGCAGCTCGAGGACCAGATGTGTTCGTTCAGTCTGGAAGGCGCGACGGGTGAGCACGACGACCGGGTCGACGCGCTCACCTGGGCCGGTGTCGAGCTCGCGGTCGGCGGGTCGGCGATGACCTACCTGTCGGCGATCAGCAGGGTCTGCCCCAGCTGTGACATGCCGAACCGCAAAGTCGATGCGCAGTGCCGTGGTTGCGGCCATGAACTACCGCAGGTCGCCTGATCCCCAGCCAGGCGCCCGACACAAGATCGGCCGGTCTCCCGCTGGAACGAGAGACCGGCCGTAACGCCCCAGCCCCGGGCAGTCCTCCACGATCACCCAACCAGAAGCAGCGACCAGGCTACCAGCCGCCGATAACTGTCCGATCTGAAGCAACCTGCGCCGGGGGTGACACGTCGTGGCCCGTCGCCGCCGCAACCCCCGCCCACCTGGTCCTGCTGTGACCCCGACGCCGCGGGCGCAGGTCGAGGATGTGCGCGCGGTCATCCGCGACGAACTGTCGAAGGCGCTCGCGCTGCCGCCGGGAGCTCGCGCGACGGAGATGTCACCCGGCTACATGAACTCGCTGCAGCAGCGACGTGTCATGAACCGGCAGTCGGCCCCGCTGGCTCGTGGCCCGTTCAACAATGTGGCGTTCGGGCCGGGTGAACCACTCACCCCCGGCGTGATCGACCCACTGTTGGCGTCGGGGCGGCCCGCGCCGCGCCGCTACGACTACCAGGTGTCGCAGAACCTGAACACCACCAGCAGCAAGCTGGTGCCGTGGACGGTTCTGCGGGACGCAGCCGACCAGGTCAGTGTGGTGCGGTCATGCATCGAGGTCCGCAAGTCGGAGATGACCGGGCTCGAGTGGAGCTTCGGCGTCAACAGCGCACGGGCAAAGCAACTCGCCGAACGCACCGGCGAAACCCGGCGTGCCACCACCGCCGATCTGCAGGACCGCTACGCCGACGACATCGAACGCCTGCACCGCTGGTGGACGATGCCGGACCGGATCAACCGGTGGTCCTTCTCGGAGTGGCTCGGCGCCCTGCTTGAGGACCAGCTGGTCATCGACGCTGTAGCGGTGTACCCGCACCTGACGTTCGGTGGACAACTGCACTCGGCAGAGCTGATCGACGGCGCCACCATCAAGCCGCTGCTCGACCACCGGGGAGCGACACCGCAGCCGCCGCTGGCCGCCTACCAGCAGATCCTCCAGGGCTTCCCTCGCGGGGACTACACGGCGACACCGGCGGACACGCCGGACGCCGAGTTCACCTCAGCGGTGTACGGGATTATGCCGGGCGAGTCGGTGCCGACGGACGCGCTGATCTACAAGTTCCGGGGTCGCTCGACGGGGCGCGGACCGTACGGGTTCTCCTGCGTCGAGCAGGCACTTGCCGATATCGACTTGTGGATGAAGCGGTTCGACTGGCTGCGCAGCGAGTTCTCCGCCGGCGTGACCCCGGAGATGCTCGTCAACGTCGATGCCCCGCTCACACCGGAGCAGCTGCGCGAGTGGGAGTTCGTCTTCAACGACGACCTGTCAGGCCGCAGCGCGGACCGGCATCGGGCGAAGTTCCTGCCGGCCGGGTTCATGGCTCAATTCCCCGGCAGCTTCGACGCGAAGTTCTCCAGCGACTTCGACTTCCACCTCGTCCGCCTGATCTGCGCCGCCTTCGACGTCCTCCCCACCAGCATCGGGTTTACGCCGAACCAAGGAACCGGCGCCCTGAACGGAGCCACGGAGCAACAGCGCGGCGAGCGCGTGTCCCAGCTGCAGCGGGCGACGAAACCGACCGCTCAGTGGGTCACGGACCTGATCAACGAGATCTGCTACGCCTACCTCGGGATGCCGCCGGAGATCACGTTCCGCTTCCACGGCCTGGACGAGGACGACGAGGAGCGTGAAGCGGGCCTGCGCACCAAGTACCTCGGTGCTGGCGCGAAGACGCTAAACGAGGTCCGCGACGAGCTCAACCTTCCGCGGTACCAGTTCCCTGCGGCAGACCAGCCGTACCTCATCACCCCGACTGGCCCGGCGTGGATCAACGTCGACATTCAGCCCGTCGGGATCCCCGGCAACCTCCCCTCCCGCCCGGCCGACGCCGACGAGCCTCGTCCTGCACCTACGGACGAGGAACCCCCGGCGACTCCGCCGCAGGACGCGGCGAAGGTCGCTGAGGCGGGTGCGTTCCGCAGGTGGTCGCAGAAGACCCGCGGCAACCGCAAGTTCGAACTCCACCACATCACCGCGGACGAGCTCGAGGTGTTCGGGATCGAGCCGGACCTGGTCAAGGCCGCGGCAAGCCCGGGAAAAGCTTGTGGCCCGCATGGGCCTGGCAGGTAGATCAGCGCACCGCCACCTACTGGGCCGACCAGCTCGTCGCCGACATCGACATCGACGCCGACAAGCTCGCCCGCGCCTGGCTGGCCGCACAGGGCCAAAAAGCCCTGCTCGGCACGGCGGTGGCGTGGTTGAAGCGCCGCGCCCTCGGCCTCGCCGAACCGATCGGCCGCACGGTGCGGGGCGCTCTGTTCGACGGCTGGCGTATCGGCACCAGCGCCTCCGAAGAAGCCGCCGGCGTGGAGCAGTCCACGGCGACGAACTGGTCGAGGTGGAAACCCGGCGGTCCCACGACTGAGGCCGGTAAGGATCTGCAGCGCTTGTTGGACGACGCCGAGGTGACGATCAAATCGATCGAAGCCAACCGCATCGACGACCTCGCCAAGATCCTCGCCGACGGCCTCGACGCGGGCGGTGATGTCGACGAGATCGCCGACAAGATCCGGCCGCTGTTGAAGGACCCGCAGTGGGCCCACACGATCGCGGTGACTGAGACCTCGCGGGCGATCGCCGCGGCTGCGCACGCCACGTACGCCCAGTACGGGATCACGAAGATGTCGTGGCAGACAGCCGCTGACGACGCGTGCGGGCCTTGCTTGGCGAACGAGGCTGCCGGGCTGATCGGCATCGATGACCGGTTCCCGAGCGGGGACCAGTTCCCTCCCCAGCATCCGCGTTGCAGGTGTGCGATTTCGCCTGACGAACCCGGCTGACCTGCACGTTTCCCGTTTTCCGTTCTTCGGCCCCGAGCTCGACGCCGGGCCACGGCGCACACCTTGTCGCGCCCTATCCCGCAACCCGATGGAGAGCTGCAACCCATGGATATGACTTCGGTGTTCGCGCCGATCATGAAGAGCGCCGAGCAGGACGACGGAACGCTCCTCGTGTACGGCAAGGCCACAGACGACAGCCTCGACCTCGACGGCCAGCGCTGCGACAAGTCGTGGCTGTCCGAGGCTGTCCCCGCCTGGTTCGGCACCGGCACAGGGGTAGGCGGCAACATCCGAGCCCAGCACCGCGCGGATTCCGCCATCGGTAAGGCGATCGAGCACGAAGAGGCCGAGGACGGGCACTACATCACGGCCCGCATCGTCGACCGGGACGCGATCGCGAAGACGAAGGCGGGCGTGTTCACCGGCTTCTCGATCGGGATCAAGAGCCCGCGAATCGTGAAGAGCCCGTCCGCGCCGAACGGGGTGATCAACTCGGGAATGATCAACGAGATCAGCCTCGTCGACAGGCCGGCCAACGGGAACTGCACCCTGATGCTCACCAAGGCCGCCAAGCCCGGGATGGAACTCAATGCCGCCGACTACGACGAGGCGACGGGCCTGGTCAAGTGCGAGGAGCTCGTCGAGACTCCCGACGCGACCGACAAGGCAGTCGACGTCGAGCAGCCCGCAGATGCGGGCCTCACGGCTTCGCTCGCGGACCGGCTCCCGCCGGAGCAGGTGGAGAAGCTCGCCGCCGTCGCAGAGCCCGCCACGGTCGTGGAGGAGCCCGCACCGGCTGAGGACCCCACCGAGAAGTCCGTCGACGTCGACGCCGAGACCCCAGCCGATGTCGCGAAGGCTCTCGTCGCTGACGCGATCACCAAGGCCGACAGCGACGACATGGACGGCGGCTTCGCCGGCCCCGACGACGAAACCCTCGGCGCGTTCGCGATCAGCGTCATCGCCCGCCTGATCCAGTCCGAGGCCGGCGGCATGGTGTCGAACCCCAACGAGGATGACGACATCCGCTGCCTGCTGTCCGCGGTCGCGTCCCTGCGCTGGTATCTGCGTCGCGAGCGCCAGGAGGGCGACATCGGCGGCATGTCCGACGCTGCCCCGTACGCCTACGAGGCTGCCGCGACGGCGGACGAGAAGCCGGCAGAGCCGGTGGTCGAGAAGACCGCCGAGCCCACTGCAGTCGCTGCCGGCGTCTCGGTCGGAACCATCACCGAGCGCATCGTTAACACCGTCGACACCGCCCCCGTCACGGCGGACGACATCACGAAGACCACCGACGCGGACACCGTCAAGGCTGCCGTCGTCGAGGACGAGGAGAACCCGGCAGACGCGCTGGTCAAGGCGCTGTCGGCGGCCCTCGAAAAGTCCGACAACCCGCTCCGTAAGAGCTTCGAGGCCATCGTCAAGGCATCCACGGACACCATCGTCGAGTCGGCAGAGGCCACCGCAGAGGCAGTAAGTGATCTTGCTGCGCGGTTGGTGAAGGTCGAAAACATGGCCGTCCCCGGGGGCCCGGCGCTACGCCGCACCGAAGTCGAACGGACGAGCGCACGCCGCAACGACCTCGTTCGAGAGGTCGCGCGGTACAAGGCGCTCGAGCTGGACACGCACGACCAGATGCTCCGTAAGGGCTATGCGGCCACGGCCGCGCAGCTTGAGGCCGAGCTCAAGGCCCTCACGGCCTGATTCCCGCTAGCCCACGTTCCAGCCCCGCGAACCTGCTCCCCGGTTCGAGGGCTTTGCCAAGAAGGAGACGGGCAGATGCCTCTCCCCGCCGCCGCCGACATGTTCGGCGACACCACCAGCCCTGCCGAGATCGCGACCCGGTTCGAGGCGTTTAAGGACGCGCTCAACAAGTCCGCCGCGAACCCGACCAGTGCAGGCCCGTCGGCCGGCCCGGTCAGTGATGTCGCACAGATCCAGAACGCACTCGGGTCCGCGGAGCTCTCCAAGTCGCTGTCGCCGGAGACCATCGAGTCCATCCGCACCCAGCTGGCGCAGGTCGACATCCAGAAGGACCTGCTCGCTGGGACGAACGGTCAGCTCGGTGGCACCGGCGGCCTGCAGGCCTACGACCTCGAGGCCCCGGCCAAGCTCCTCGCCCCGCGCCCGACGCCGCTGCGCAACCGCATCCCCCGCCGCAAGGGCGTGGGCCTCGCGCACCAGTTCAAGCGCATCACCGGCTTCACCGGCACCGGCACCGGCGGTGTCGGCGTGCAGCGCCCGGGTATCACCGAGACCGGCACCAACGTGGTCGGTGGCCAGACGCTGCGCCGCCCCCCGTCGATCAGCTACGCCGGCGATCAGGTGTCGGTGCCCTACCTCGAGTTCGGTGCCAGCGACTCTGTGAGCTGGAAGGCCGAGCTGGCCGGGATGGGGTACCAGTCGATTCGGCAGCTCTCGCAGGCCAGCGTGCTGTACGCGAGCATGCTGCAGGAGGAGCGGCTCCTCCTCGGCGGTCGCGGCACCGCCGGCAGCTTCGCCGGTGCGCTGGCCGCCCCGACTGGTCTCACGACCCCCATCACGGCAGTGGGCTCCACGGGGTACACCCCGGTCTCGGGCTACACCACCAACATCTACGTCCGTGTTACCGCGGAGACGGTGTTCGGCGAGTCGGTCTCGTCCTCGGCGACCACCGTGGTCGGCGCGGGCGCCAGCTACATTCCGGTGTTCGCGACTCTGCCTGCTGGCGCGACTGGCATGCGGGTGTACGTGGGTACCGGCGCATCGGACCCGGGCCTTGCTGGCAGCTTCTTTGCGGGCCGCGTCTCCAATGGTGGCACGAACGCCACGACCAACCCGGGCTTCATCATCCAGGGTGCGATTCCGACCTCTGGCAGCGTCCCGCCTGCCGCGGACAACTCGGCGACGGCGACGGAGTACGACGGCATCCTGACGTACTGCACCGGGGCGAACTCCGGCTACGTCAAGAACCTCAACGGCACGCTGTCGACGTCGAACCCGGGCGACGAGTTCAACGTGGCGTTCGCCGCGCTGTACGACTCGGTGAAGGGATCTCCGCAGGAGATCCTGGCCAACGGCAACGACCGCAAGCAGCTGTCCGATGCCCTGAAGAAGGGCAGCACGTCGAACTACCGGATCACCGTCGACAATGCCAACGAGGCCCACGGCGCCACGATCGGCGCCATGGTGACGGCCATCCAGAACGAGATCACCGGTGACATCGTCGACGTGACGGTGCACCCGTGGCTGCCCCAGGGCAACATGCCGATCATCTCGTGGACGCTGCCCATGCCCGACAGCAACGTGTCGGACGTGTTCTCCGTCTTCAACGTGCAAGATCTGGCCATGTATGAGTGGCCCGTGAACCAGCTGTCTTACGACGTTAGTAGCTACTGGTTTGGTACGTTTGTCGCATATGCGCCTAGCTTCTGTGGCGCAATCACCGGCATCCAGAAGGCGTAAGAGGCTCGCCCAATTAGGCCAGCATGGGCCTGGGTGAGACGGTCTCATGACAGGCGCCATATCAGGTATAATCGCTGGTATGGCGCCTGCCGTGAGACCCGGTCTGACATGCCCCTTCGACTAAACCCAGACGCTGCAGCCGCGACGATGCGGGCAGCCGGACTGGAGCCACTTATTCCCTACCCAGGGGCGCGGGAGAAGTGGCCATGTCGGTGCGCCACGTGCGGCAAAGAGATCACGCCGCAGCTGGCCGACGTACGCGCGGGACACGGGTGCAAGTGGTGCGGCTACAAGGCCGCCACCGCAGCCCAGCGGATGTCCCACGAGGCAGCTGCTGCTGTGATGCTCAAGCACGGGCTCGAGCCATTGGACCCCTACCCAGGGTCCGCTCCCCGCTGGCGCTGCCGCTGCATGAAATGCGGCGCTGAGATCTTCCCCCGATACACCAACGTGCAGGCTGGGCAGGGCGGCTGTCGAGCCTGCGCCGGGGTGGCAACCGGCGACAGGTGCCGGAGCCCCGAGGCCGCCGCCATCGCAGCGATGAAGGCTTCCGGGCTGGAACCACTGGAGCCGTACCGCAACTCAACGACCCCGTGGCGCTGCCGGTGCACGGCCTGCGGCAACGAGACGTCGCCTCGGCTCAACAACATCAAGAAGGGTGCGCGCTGCAAGTGGTGTGCGGGCAACGCTGTCGACCCCGATGCGGCAGCCGCAGTCATGCGCACCGCAGGCCTTGAGCCCCTCGCCAGCTACGCCGGCACGCACGCGCCGTGGCCGTGCCGGTGCCTGACCTGCAACCGCTCTGTCAGTCCCTCATACAGATCGGTACGAGGCGGACACGGCTGCCGGTACTGCAACGACACGGCCATCAGTCCAGAGTCCGCCATCGCAGCAATGCGAGCGGTCGGCTTGGAACCTATGGAGCCGTACCCGGGGTCGAACCGACTGTGGGCCTGCCGGTGTGGCAAGTGTGGGCGGTCAGTGAAGCCGCGGTACAGCACGGTCGCCCAGGGCATGGGCGGTTGCCGATGGTGCCGGAACTCGGGCTTCAAGGTCGACGACACGGCGGTCGTGTACCTGATCAGCCACGCAGGATTCGGCGCACTGAAGATCGGCATCACTGGTACCGACGACATCCGTCTGGCGCACCATCGGAAGCATGGCTGGGAAGTCGTCACGGTCGTCACGATGCCGGGCCATCTGGCCATCGTCGCCGAACGGGCGATCCTGGCGGAGTGGCGAACCGGTCTAGGACTTCCGCCGTATCTCAGCAAGAAGGAGATGGCGCGCGGCGGCTGGACCGAGACTGTCGATGCTGACGCAGTCGATGTCCCCGCCACCGTCGCGCGTATCAGATCCCTCGCCGCCGCCGAGAACGAGCAGGTCGGCGCCTAACGGTCAATAACAGCAAGGGGAGGGCATCAGCTGCGGCTGGTGCCCTCCTCCATGCCCAGCGGAAGGCTTCGTATGTCCCAGCCCGTCAAGCGTGGACCGGGACGGCCACGCAAGCAGCAGCCCGCACCTGACCCCACCCCGGATGTTGTCGCGGCGGAGGTTGCGGCAGTCGAGAAGCCTGCGAAGAAGAACGACGACCCGCGGATCGGTATGGACTGCGACCCGTCGTGGAGCAGCGTCGGCTACGGCGACGACGGCTCCACGTACCGATGCGAGAACGGCAAGATCGTGGAGCGGGTGCTCTGATGGCCGTGTATAGCGCCTCCGTGTCGATCCCGAGCGGTTACGACACCGGCGGCAACTACGTTCCGCCGGAGGTCACCGAGCTCTTCCCGCCGAAGGAGTGCGCAGTCACGGTTCGGCTACGCACCACCTCGACGAGCGTCCAGATCGGCGGGCCTGGGACGGGCAATCAGAACTGGCCGCTACCCGCCAACGTGGAGTACGTGCTGACCCTGGCCCCCAACGAGGTGCTGGTTGGTCTCTTCAACGGCAGCACGAGCAACCCGACGCCGCTGATCGCCAACGTGGCCGTCCTCGTGACCGGGCTGCCCTGCTGATGGCGCGCCTCCTGTCTCCCGACGACGCCTGCATCGGTGTCGACGTGCCGACGAACCGCGGCACCGCCCGGTATGACGGCCGCACGATCGATGTCACGAACCCGGTGCACGCTCGAGCGTTGAAGGCGGTCGGCTACACGGTGGCTGGCACCGATCAGGGCCCGGCCCGCGCCTCTGGTTTCCGGTGCTCGAGTTGTTCGTTCCGTGGCTGGTTCAAGACCTGTGGCCGCTGTGGCGCCGCCTGCGTCCGCGGTGACGCCCCGACGACCGGAGAGGCCGCCTGATGGCCACATATCTACCCACCAGTAGCTTGTCGCCGCTGTACACGTTCGTGCAGTACTCGTCGACCGTGAGCGCCTTGGAAACAGCGTTGCAGGCGGCGTTCCCTAGCCAGAACGTGCAGGTGTACGCCGACGACCAGTCCGCCGGTAACGCGCTCGTCGTGGCGAACCAGCAGACGGTGTTCACCGTGCCCAGCGGCTACTACGTCGGGTTCAACGGGTCCTGGGCCAAGTACAGCGCGGCGCAGATGGCGGGCGGCGTGAACTCGCTGTTCACCGCGTACCCCTGATCGGCTCCTCCTGACCTGTCCTCGTCTCGTCTGATTGGTAGGGGAGGGCTGGCTGGTGCCTGTCGCGTCGAAGGTGTCCACGTCGGGGAAGACGGTTCCGTTCATCACGGTCGCCCAGTTGATGGATTCGCCGATCTCGAACCAGTTGCAGAAGCTGGTGCCGCGGCACAGCGATGCGCAGCGGGATGCGGAGTTGTCGCGGATCATCACCCGGGTCACGGCGATGATCAACGCGGAGGTGTCGCAGAACCTCGCCGCCACCGTGGATGTCGAGGTGGGGCAGGTGCGGGTGGATGCCGACGGGCATTTGAACATTCACACCCGGGCGAACCCGATCATCGATGTGTTGTCGATCGAGGTCGGGGCCAGCCCCACCGCCGCCAGCATGACCGCGGTCCAGGACCTGTCGGGCCTGGTGTTGGACCCGTGGCGGATCAAGATCCCCAACTACGGTCGGCCCGGCAGCAGGTTGTGGGCGCGGTTCACCTACATCAACGGATACCCCGTCACCACCCTCACAGTGCCGGCGGTGGCGGGGGAGTCGACGATCACCGTGAAGGACCCGACGGGGATCCTGCCGGTCAACGTGCCTGACATGACCGGCCGGGTTTTGACCATCACTGATGGGCGGCTGCTCGAGCAGGTCACCGTGGACACCGTCGCCGGGAACGTAGTTACGACCGCGGCGCCGCTGCTGTTCGACCACAAGGCCGGCACCGGCGTGAACGACCTCCCTGAGGACATCGAAGAAGCCACCCTCCTGCTGATCTCCCGCCTGCACGACACCTGGTCGCTGTCCATGGGCGCGATCACCACGGACGGCTCGGGGGCGAAGATCCCCGGCGCCACCGTCAAGCGCGCCATGTGTGATGCCGCGGTGATGTTGAACCCGTACCGCAGGATGTGGTGACGCGGTGATCGGGTTCGTCGAGATCCGCGACACCCTCGGAGCGGCGATCAATCGGGTGCTGCCCGAGATGAACGTGTACAACCACGTGCCCCGCTCCCTGGTGCCGCCCGCGGCGATCGTGCGGCCGACACCGAACAGCACGGTCGACTACGAACAGATGTACTCGTCCAGCCAGGCGGACTGGATGTGGACGTTGATGCTGGTCGTGGGGCAGATCGACGACGAGTGGGCGCAGGACAAGATGGGCGAGTTGATCACTCCGCGCGGGGAGATGATCCGCGCAATCAACGCTGTCGAGTTCACCGACCCCGACTCCGGTTCGGGTATCGGGTGGGCGCGCGCGGTGCGCGGCGGCATCTCGCAAATGAACTTCGGCAAGGCGCTCTACACCTACGCAGAGATCACCGTCCGCGTCACCGTCTGACCATCTTCCGTACCGCCGTGGGCCCTGGTCGTGGCCGCGCGCCCTTTCCCGTTTCGAAGCCTCGGAGGCGTCGTGGCAGACAAGCAGTACACCGTCGTGCGCGGATTCCGGTACGTCGACCCCCGCACCGGCGAAAGCAGCTTCTTCGAAGCTGGCGACCCCTACACCGGTCCCGCATCGAAGATCACCGACTACCTCGACCCGATGGGCCCCGACCTGTGCGGGCCACTCATCGCTGAAACCTCTGCAAAGCCCGCACCAGTCAAGTCGGCGGACAAGTCCGACCCCAAGGAGAGCTGACCAATGGCCGTCGACCTCAACCAGGTGACCGTCTCATATCCGGGCTTTAAGGCGCAGTGGGGTATTGAGCAGTATCTTTTTGGCGCCCAGGGCAACGACATCTCCCATTCCCGCAAGGCCGACGAGATCGACGGCTCCGGGTTCGGGACGAGGGTGAAGAACAACCTGCCGGGTATGCAGGAGGCGAAGCTGTCGATCAAGGGATTGGCGGCGATGGAGAAGGGTGCCATCACCAGCATCCTGAACCAGTGGCACGGCCGGAAGTCGCAGATCCTCGCTTGGTACGCCCTGCAGGGTCTCACCGCTGGCAGCCCGATCACGATGCAGCCGTCGTCGCTCACCGACAACTCGGTCAGCGCGAAGCTGAAGGACGCGGTCGACTTCTCCGTCGAGCTGTCGGCGCGCGGCGCCTACGACGACGGCACCATCATGCTGTCCCCGGGCACCCTCCTCACCACCACCTCCGGCACCGGCCCGCTCGACGACAACACCCTCTACGGCGGCGCCACCACCACCGGCGGGGCAGCACAGCTGCACGTGTGGGCGTTGGACGGCGGCACCACCCCGTCGGTGACGGTGAAGATCCAGCACTCCCCGGACGGCACCACCTGGACCGATCTGGTGACGTTCGCGTCGAAGTCGGCGCCCGGTGCGCAGCGGATCACACTCCCGTCCACGACGACGGTGAACGCGAAGCTGCAGGCCACCTGGACCCTCACCGGCACCCCCACCGGGGTGCAGGTGTTGTGTGCGTTCGCGCGCGGCGTCAACCTCGACGCTTAGCCGGTCGCTGTGGCTGATCGGGACGACTGCCTGTACACGATCGGGATCAGCGCCTCCGCAGTGTTGGCGGCGCTCGACCCGAACAACGTGCTCGTCGCCGGCTGCCACGTCAAACGCGGCCCGGCCCCGTGCCCCGAGTGCGCCCTGAACGACGACTGCACCGTCATCCCGCTGCACCCCAACTGTGAGTGCGAAGCCGAACCGTTCCTGCTCGGCACAGGGAACTGACCACCTACGGAAGAAGATCCATAATGGCTCGAGGAACCGCGGCGGCTTCCTCCACCGACACCGACGATGATGGCGAGCTCGACTTCGAACTCGTCACCTCCGCACGACAACTCGCAGCAGCACCCCCGCTGCGCCGCGAGGCCGTCACCGTCCCCGAGTGGATGACCACCTCGGGGAAGACGGCACGGCTGATGGTGTGGGAACTGACCGCCCTCGATTACGGCGACTTCATCGAAGAGGGCCGCACCTACAAGGACGGCGCCATCGTCTCCTACGACTCGCGCCGTGAGGATGTGCGGTTCCTGGCGTGGTGTGTGCGCGACCAGCACAACAACCGGCTGTGGGCCAAGAGCGAAGAGGCGTTCCCCGTCCTGGGCCAGTTGGGTCGCACCACGCTGAACGTGTTGATGGCGGCGGCGAACCGGTGCAACCAGGCTAAGGCGGCGTCGACCGGGGGAAACTCGCCGGAAACCCAGAGCGACTCCTAGCGCTCGACTTCGCGCTACGTCTGGGTTTCCCCTCCGCCGACCACTTCCTGGCCGCGATCACCGCAGGCCAGTGGAAAGAGTGGTGGGAGTACGCGAAGATCCGCGGCCCGATCGGACCCCACCGCGACGACACCTACGCAGCGATGGTCTCCATGTACACCATGGGGTCGCGAATGACGAACAGTTCCGAACTCAGCTTGCAAGATTTCGCGCCCCCGTGGGCGCAACCCGACCCCAACGCTGACATCGACGACGACTGACCTGGGTGGGGGTGGCTGGTGCCGAACCTCGACCTGGTGATGACCGGCGACTGCATTTCCGCAGTCACCGCGCTCGGCAACACCGAACGCGCGGTCCGATCGCTGCAGTCCCGTGCCGGGTCGGGTGTCGGAGTCGCTATCTCGGTGGGTGGGGCACGAGCCGCGACAAAGGATCTCGGGTCGGTCTCCTCCGCCATCACCGGCACCACGGCAGCAGCGGGTGCGCTTAACCGCACCCCGGTCGGGTCCAGTCTCGCCGCCGGCGCTGTCGCAGCCCGCGGTTTGACCGGGTCCCTCGCCGGCACCAGCAGTGCTATGCGGGCCGCGGGGACGTCGTCGGCGGGGATGGGTGTGGCGGTGCTCGCCGCCTCCAGCCGGGTCGGGGCGGGCGCTGCCGCGGCACGGACGGCCGCGGCCGGGCATCGGGCGCTGGCTGGGTCGATGACCAGTGTGGCGGCCGCGGCGGAGGCGTCCCGACGGCACCAGGCGGCGATGCTGGACGAGCTGGCCCGCGGCGGAAATTTGGCGGCCGCGCAGCGTGCCGGGATTGTGTCCGCGTCTGATGTGGCCGGTGCGCAGCGGCAGCGGGCGTTGGCGATGGCTGGGGTGGCGCACGCGAACGAAATGGCGGCGAACCAGCGGATGGTCGCCGCCGGGTTTGCGCCGTCGTCGGCGGCGATGCGGTCCGCCACCCGTGACGCCTCGGCGCTTGCGGCCGGGACCCGGGATTTGGCCCGGGCTACGGCCGGGCTGAACGAGGCAACGTCGGGTCCGGCCGCGCTTGCGGGTGGGGTTCGTCGCCGGTTCGGCACGTTCTCCGATATTGGGGCCGGGTGGCGGGAAGGTGTTGCGCAGGCCCGCGCCGAACGCGACGCCGCCCGCGGCGCCAGCGGCCTACCCCCAGTTGTCCCACCCCGCGGCGGTGGTGGTGGCGG
>Ga0105032_100045_pt1 | contig 16494 bp, 9 predicted proteins | sample RS_126metaG_FD_91481 | JGI IMG/M metagenome (GOLD analysis project Ga0105032, IMG submission 91481) | Switchgrass associated microbial communities from Austin, Texas, USA, to study host-microbe interactions - RS_126 metaG | ecosystem: Host-associated > Plants > Roots > Rhizosphere | place: USA... | reverse complement strand
CCTCGCCAGCTTGATGAAGCAGTGCATCATCCGCTTTTGCCTCTGCACGTTTTGCGGTATCTTCAACAACGACATTTCGCTTACTTTGTGCGATAGTTAAGTTGCCTACCCAAAGGCCAGTCAATAACAAAAATGCCTGACCAATAATAGGATCTTGGATTCCAAAACTACGGAATACAATGTACACCCCCAGTACTATGATCCATCCGGCAGTGGCCAGCACACCATTCTCTGTCCACTGTGCAAACTTGCTTTTGCTGGGTCCATCGGACGCCATAGGATACGCCTCCAATGTTAAAGACGGTTGACCCAGACTTCATTGCTCTTCAGGAACGTCAATAATGCACCAAGGAACACAATACCGCCTGTGACCCAACTTCTAATTGGACCCTCGGGTAGCGCTTCACCGATTGGGCCAACTTCATTCATGAACGCCAAAAGACCAGTCACAACAATGATGATTGTATGATAGTATTCTTTCAGCTTATCGGTAATAGTTACATTGCCTGGCTTAACAGCTACAACTACTGGAGCGGCATCATCTTTTGATATCTCAATTCTTTCCTTCATAAGAGCCGATCCCCTAGAATGTCGTCGAGGTCGTTGGATTCGTCCATCGGGCAAAAAGGCCCCGCCTGCAGATGGGGTTGTCATGTTGGCCTCGGCTCTCCTTTCAATCCCCTACGAATGTAATCCGTGGGGGCATCCAAATTGTACAGCGTGTGCGGATCCATATTCCCCACAAACATGATCCCGCCCATGATCGCCTTGATGACTGGGATCACATCATCAATTGGAGTCGCCAAGTCCATTAACCTGGCGAGCATGCCGGCGGGACCACCCCACCACTGGTTCTCGGAAACAATCTTGTAGATGCTGGTCTTGTACAGGCCAACCTCGTTGTCTTCGTTTTCGGTGTACAAGTCGCCGGTACGGTTAGCAGTCTTCCACCATGGAGGTGTATCGACCATTCGGACGTCCGATATGCCTTGTGTTCCGGGCTTCGGAGGGTCGGGCCACCATCCCGCATCCGCGTCCTTTTCGCGGTAAGGGTCGCCAAAGACTACTACGCGCTGAAGCCGGTCCCGCCGTCGAGCCAGCTTTGAGCCGCCCGATGCTCTCCGCAAATGGTTCAGCCAAACCTGGTTAACGATGATAGCGCCCTGGCTGTGCCCGAGCATGTATACGTCAACATCATCATCGAATGGCCGACGACTATTGGGCGGGCCAATCTCGTTACTGTGCAGAATCGACAAGATGCCATCGACACCACTCTTGTTATTGAACGGTAGGCGCGTTGAATCATAACCGATTGGCTGATGCCACGCAAGTCCTTCCTTCTCAAGTTGCTGAGCAATCGCAGCGCATGGGCCAATCCACATATTAGACATGTGGCCTTCAACAGTAATGATTACTGGCCGTCTGTGAGCAGGGGTTGGTCCTGGAGGTAACCGAAAGCCCATGGCCAACTGCGTAGGCATATCGAGCACACCGATAATGAATTGCCCAGGGAATAGGCGAAACTCATTCATGGGTCGCTCAACAAGACGCCTCTGCATCTCCTTGACTGCAGCTTCCATCTCAAGATCGAATACATTAGTGTCGGCTAGTTGCCCAGCATAACTGGCAAACATACGACGCATGTAACTCTTGGCACGGCGAACCGTGTCATCGACTGTTGAGTGATCTCCCAGGCCCCAGCCTACCCAGGCTCCTGCAACTCTCATGTCTGATCCGTTGCTGGTATAGTTCCAAAGAATGTTTCGTTCATCAAGCCGCATAAAGGCAAGAGTTTTTGCGCAAATTCCTGGGCGCGAGCCTTTCGCCATGGATTGTCTTCGTGCATGCCTTCGGGAAATTTGCCTTCGGAAGCATCCTTGATGGCCTGAACATCTCGCTCCACGCCTAGCAGTGCGCCGATGATCATCACGATATTCCACGCATTAGCATCTGTATTCAGCAGCATGCCGACTGTATCATCCACCCCGCCAAAGGTTTCATCAGCCGGGGCAAACATACCTCTGCTTGTCCATAGATCTGGCATAGTGCCACCGCCGAGAATTTTATCGACTGCCTTATTCAAACGATCTACATCTACTCCGGCCAATTCGTCCTCCTCAATCAAAGGCATCAAGTTCATCGCTTTTGCGCGATCCCAACGCCTGATCCTGTCTTGAATTCCATTTGCACGCCTATTGGGATTCCCGACCCATGCTGGCGCATTAATAAACTTCGATACATTCTCGACATCGCCACGATCGCAATACTCGTTAATCCGCGGCTGAGCTACTGTCCAATACCAGATTGCGCCTAAGAACGCATATTCGTATTTTTCAAGTTCGGTCGGGTGGTCTTCAAAGTATGTTGGGGTTGGGCAGTATCCTTCTTTGAATGCCCATTGGCTGAGTTTCCTGTAGTTGTTTCGTCCAGTAACTTGAATAGGCCCGCGGCCAGGATAACGAGGCCCATCTGTAGGGCCATTCCCAAGATCACTCCGATTGTTATACTTAGCAAAGTACGCCGCATCGCCAATCTCCTTCATGTATCTCAGACCAACCGACTCATGGCCGATCTGAGCGCCCCACATAGCGATACGATTGTTGTTGTTACAGCCAGACTTAACCAAGCAGTCCTGTACAAAAGGAAGCAATTTAGCATAGTCCACGCCCGGGACATTGTCCATTAGATCGGCTAGGAGCTTAACCAAATCAACTTTCGGTATATCGACGCCACGCTTGTATGTAGAAAAGCCGTCAGGGCGAATCTTGCGCTTGATGAAGTCAAGCACTTTTTCAGATGGTCGATCATTATTGCTATCATACGTACCATAGCCCATCTGAAAATGCATCCAGTCGCGGTTCGACCACTCACCACCGCAAAAAATCATTCCTTCATAGAAGTCAATTAATTCATCAAGCCTGCGTGACTTATCGCCAGGATATGCACGAGATTTTGGGATCCCGTATCTAAATGTCTTCTCGTCCTCGCCATTCCAGTTAAGATCCATACCGGTCCCGCCAAGGTGGTTGGACCCGTTGTTCTTTCCATATCCGCCGAGAACATCATTGCTGGGGGTCCAGCAAGCAGAGTCATAATCACGCAAGGGCTCAATATGAGCGTGAAAGTCGGCTGCGAATGCTCGCATTACCGTCAGCGGAGGCCCATTTTGGATTTGAAGACTGACGTGCTCTGCACCAGGAATCCTGACCCAAGTACACGACCCGGTGTCGACTAGCGGCCACCCATTCTCAGAGTGGGTGCTGCCATTGACAATTCTACGGGCCAACATCAATCCCTTCGCCAGACTCTAGTTTACTCCATTTCGATGAAGAACGCCGAATGTTAGAACTTTCCAAACTTTTATATTTAATTATCACGACTGTCTAACTGTAATCGCGACCATACCGCGAGCAGCATTCATGCCATTCAGCCACGATGGCCCACCACCGCCACCGCCTCCTGGGGCGTGACCATTCTGAGCGCCGCCTGCCAGGCCTCCGTGAGCATAAAAGCGACCTTGATAAGTCAAATGGCCGGGGAATGGGGCTGTGGGACCATTGTGCGGGACAGTGCTGCCCAGAGCAGTAAGGATAGCTCCGCCATCGATGCTAACTGTAGTATTCTGTCCATTACCACCAGCACCACCGACTGTGCCTACACCACCGCCGCCGCCATTACCGACGAAAATCTCAAACTCTTCTGTCCCCATTGGAATATCGACGCCATACTGTAACGTAGCGGTTGCCCAGTCTGCGCCCCATCCGCCAACACCCGGCAAGGCGCCAAGAGAGCCAGATCCACCTTTGCCGCCGCCGAGAGCGACTATATCAATTAGAGTACCAAGCACTCTAAACTCTGGAGGTATAGTGTATATAGATGATCCTACTTGCGTAAAAGATGCTGTACGCGGCGCCAAGTACGGTGGCGGGACATCCCCTTCAATAATCCCTAGACCGAACCACGGAACTACATTTGAATATACAGTACCAGCAAATGAAAGATTACCAGCTCCAGTTCGCAAAGATGCTGGTTTCTTTGGGTGCACAGTAGGGTGGTCCGGCATGCCATTAAGTTCTACACCGGCAATAGAATGCGTGCCTGTTCCGGCAACCCGCCAGGCTATGCCGAGGACTGTCGCTTTTGTGCCTTCGCCGCCAGGTACAACATCGATGCGATTAGCTACATCATCTATGTTGTATACTAAGTAACGCCAAGTAGCATCGACAAAGCTGATTAAATTGGGGGAGGTATGAATTAGCTCCCATTGATTAGAATCATAGTCGGCTCGATAAACGTCAAGGACAAGAGATGTAATATTATCGAAACCTTTACCAAACCACGATATAAACCCCTTTTTAGCAGCCTCTGCAGCTCGCCAATAGGCTACTGGGACTATAGTGGATGTAGCGCTAACTACAGCTTTTGGTTCAGTAGTTGTTCCTTCCCATACGAGATCAACTTTGAAATTAGCCTCTTCAGTCTCATCAACACCTTCCATGAGACTCTTATTATTGCGGATACCTAGAATAGCATTGTTCCACTCGCTTACTTCTAGGCCAGTACTGGCGGTCTTAGCTGTATCTGCAGCAGCATTACCGACATCACCAATACCTAAGTTGAATCCGATGAGCTGTCTAAAGCCACCCCATAGGCTATCAATCAATTCGCCAAAAGCATTCTCATTATTCGTGAATCGACCAAGAAGACCACTAAACCAGTCCTGAACGCCCCTGATTGCATCATTGATTGGAATGATCGTAAAGCCGCGAACGATGTCGATAATCTGGTTGAGCATGCGAACGGCTTCTGCAATTTGCTTTAGCCAAGGCGTATAGAAGTCAAGAACAGGGTCAATCAAATCACCAATATCAGAAAGATTGAATCCGCCCAGGAGCTTGCTGATTGCATGCCAGATCTCTCCGAATGGTCCCAGACCTTCACCATCCGTACCGATCCCTAAGATCCCAAGGGCATCAGCAATGGTGTTATAGAAGTCCAATACATCAACGGCGACCTCTTGGATAGCCAGCACAATATCTTGCACAGCAGCGACAAACTCAGGATCAAGACCAAGAGCATTTGCCCACTGTTGAATGATATCATTGATTGCAAAGCCGAAGCTATCTAGCGGGATAATATATCCAAGTAGGAAATTCTCTGCAGCATAGAATAGATTGATCGGAAATGGATCGCCGCTATTAAAGCCAAACATGGTAGCAATGGCAGGCAAGTAGTATTGCAGATCGCCAAGATCAATGCCATAGAGCAATCCGCCACCGCCCAAAAGGACGCCGAAGTCCATGATCATATCGCGCATGTTTGTGAGCGGATCACGAGTGGCCTGGTCCACACCCTTCTGCATCTGCTGCAGATATTGGCTTATGTAATCAACAAATCCATTGAGGCGTCGAATATTAGCTTCAAAATCTTTGTTGGTATCAGGGTACTTACTGCTGTCGATTCTCGCAAGCGTACGAGTTTCTTGGCTTTGATACCTTCCAAATAAATCGCTCATGGCACCGCCAACTTCAAGACTCCTGTTGTCGGGAAATTCATATAGAATGCCTGATCATTACGGTTAACTACTTCTCCAAAGTTTATATATGAAACCAAAGGCATAGCATTAGAAGGCACGCCATCTCGCTTGACATATATCACCGCGCCAACAGCGCCGGTAAATGTCACAGATGGCCAGGCAAGATTACCGCAAGGGACGTGAACAGTCTTAGTGGGACTATCGTAAATAGGCGACTCGTGTCCTATTTTCTGTCCTCCAGGCGAATATCCACTGCCAGTAATTTCCCCTGTGACAATTGACTTGTACTTATGAGCATGCTGGCTAAAGACATATGCACTCGTAACGAGCATGCACCATAACTCATCAGAGAACAGGTTGACTCTGCCTTCTAGCAAACTTTCGGTGAATCGTCCGTAGTTAGTCACTGTTTCTGCCATGATCAGCCTATCGTCGGCGCGTCGGAACTTACTGTGACCAAAGGCATATCTGTTATTGCAACAGTCTTGCTGTTCGTCCCACCTGTGCCTTGGAAGTAGATCGGATCGTACTCAAATGCACCCTCGGCTTTAAGAGTAAGCTGGCAGTTGCCTTTTTCTTCATCGACTGCTATAGCAATGATCTTATGGAGTTGATTTACATCACCGACCCATGGCATTGGTCCTCTGACCCAAATTCTATCGCCTACGTCATAATATCCAAATGGTGCATTTGGGTGATCCATGTCGACGATAATCGACTCCCAATATGCCGGGGTCTGCCGTCTAGAGAGCTTCTTTCTAGCCCAGGCAGCGGCCCTCTCATTAGAATTGATACGCGCATCATCTTGCAGGACGACGCGACGATACCGGCTCGGATCAGCGTTTTCAAGGTGGGATGAGTGTACGCTACCGGGTGCCCATCCGTCAATAATAACGTCGCTTGCCCAGTCAGTCTCAGTCTCAATATGAGGGCTAGCTTCGATAACATTTTCATTGATTACAAATGCTAGATTATCCTGTTGTGTTCCGACTCGCGGGTAGCCAAGGTGAAGCTTTTTCCAGATACCTGTTCGGTCTTCATTCCAGCCTGACTCTTCAATATAATCAAATGGGATATCACGAGCAAGCTTATCAATCCAATCCTGACAATTATTCTTGTCCTCAGCACGGACGAACACAGCAAAGAAATCAAGATTCAATATACTACCATCAAATGCGTAGCCTGGCAGCATCTCGAGACCAGACTCAATTGGGTAGACCTCAACGCCTAGGTCGCCATTCTCATAGCTTTGGACGTGATTCCATATCTTAGCTACAACCTCGAATGGATCAACGACTAGCGGATTCCAATTTTCAAGCCAGGGAATTTCTTTCGGATATGCAGAGAATCCTTGGGCCTCCAAATGCATTACGCCAGTCTGCTTGTCAATTTGAGACGGAACAACGATCCCACTAGCCCAAATTTTACGCTCACCAAGTATCTTCTTCTCGACGTGGATCCAGTGGCCCCACGGCTTGAAATAGATTCCAGCATTCATATAGTCACGATAATTAATATCAAACTGAATATTGCACGCCCCGCTGAGGGCGCGCAGAATTTTTGGAGCTGTAACCGTCAAGTCCCTGGACAGGATTTTTCCAGTTCTAGCCTCTTCACAGATAAATCTAAACCTGTCATAGGGAAGGCCATATGATATGACCGGCAGTTCTTCCGCCTTCCCAAAACTGAGAGGTAGACTAGCTGGAAGCGTTGGCATTTATGCGACTCCCCGCAAGGCCCTAGCCAAACGCTGAGCAATATTACGCGAACCAGCGTGGCCAGGGTGAAGGTCTACTAAAGCCTCATTCGTGATAAACATGTCACGCGAGCCATTTCCGTCCCGATCTTCCATGTGACCGGAAGTGCCAGAGATCCATTCTTCAGGCTCATACATGTCGATGAAAACATCAACATCATCATTAGAAAGAGCAGCGCCTTTTAGATCAGCATTCAAGCTGTCAATGCCAGCTATTAAATTGCCCGGCTGAGCACCCACAACGACAAGTGGGGTAGTTGGCCGAGCTGTCTTTATTGCAGACCAGCATGCATTGGCATCTGAAATAACAGTAGCCCTAGTACGGTTAGTATCGTTGCCGCCGCCAAGAACGATAATCAGATCCATTTCTGGAATATTGGATAGAGCATCTAGTCGATCTGCAGAACCAAATGTTGAAGTTCCGCCTCCTGCACCAGGGTGGTTATATCCTGTCCCGCCCTGGCTCAGGTTCCAGACTTCCCATCCGGTGGCCAGTGCCAGCTCGTTGGGGATCACGCCGCCCATGATGTCACCCTCTGTGCTATTAACGGCAGTGTGACCCCATGAGTCAGCAATAAACGCGCACTTGAACCGTGGCGGGGCCGGCCAGATGTCGCTTGCGCCTGGTATCCTAACTTGCGCAATAGATAGATTGCCCATGAATATTCTGATTTTGCGAACACGAGCCGTTGAAAATTGAATGGTGTGGTAGCGCACAGCTGTAGTTTCGGGCGTGTGATTCCAGCCGTTTTGAATGGTGGCAATGTTGCTTCCGCCACTCGACGGCGGCATAATCATATCATCAACTACAATCAAGTAGTCCGTAGCGCCATAGGCAGTAGTGCCAGGCTCATTACGAAGCTCAATTGTGAGATCGGCGCCGCTACACCAGAACTCAACTTCATACGAAGTAATACCGGCAACCTGATTATCTCCGGTGATCTCGATTCCGTTTATATTATTCCAGAGATAGCCCTCCATAGTTACTAAATGGCCGCCGATGCGAAATCGGGCAGGGCTTTCACTAAGGTTTCGTGTAACTTGTCCGGTGTAAGCTGAAGGGGCTGTCGCCTGAAGAACATTGGTCACAATGTCGTTGCTAGGGTAGTATCCATTCGGCTGCTCCATCTGGGCACCAAGATAGCTAGCAACATCGCCTCCGCCTACACTCCCGAGGCCTGCTATGATAGAGTTAAGAAGTTGACGGTTCACTAGATGTTGCAGATCTGCGCCAGATGGAGCCTTAATCGGCTCTGAAAAGTCAAACTCGCCCATTATGCTGCCTTCTGTAGAATGAACGCTATATATGAATGCACACTACTACTAGCCGTAAATGTCTTCACAGCGCCATCACCTTCAACGTCTTGAACAAGATGATAGTCGCCAGTACCTGTTACAGACTGGCCATTGTTATAACGGACATTGTAGTTAGGCGATGTAGCCACGCCAATCCTAACGCTGGCACAGAATGCCATCTCGCCGTCATCCGGCGTAAGCGCAACATTGAGAGAGCCACTGCTATTGATATCGCCAGTAACCGGCGTATCGAATCCACCGCAGCCATTGTAACAAATTGAGTGGATCTCAATTTTAGTCAAGCTTAGCCCAGCTTTTGCAACGGTAGCAGTTAATGTATGGTTGCCAACCACCGGATCATCCTTGTAGAAGAGCAAAATCGCACCCTGCTTCTGGGCAGAAAACTGGCCGACCATCTGCGCACCCCAGTAAGTCCATGCCCCATCAAGACTGGACACTAGGCTAGCGGTATCATAAGTTGCCGGATTATTGCTGGTGCTATGCGAAACTGTAACAGTAGCAAATGCAAAGCGATTAGTTCCAGCACCAACGTTTAGGCTACCCACGACACTACTACCAGAAGTCTGCCTAGAGCCAGCACCATTAACATTCAAGGTGACATCTGCTGGCGGAGCAGCAGAATCAGTCGTGACTAGAACTGCATCAGATAGCGGACCTTCATTGCTAGCAGCATCGACAGCTGAAACTGCAAATGAGTACTCTGTGTTTCCTGTCAGCCCTGTATGTTGATAATTACCCAAAGACTGCGGAACGGTGGTAATCTTCACACCATCCCGATAGTGGTGGTATCCGGTTACAGCGACATTGTCAGTCCCGCCTGAGGCGGCAATTGTAACTGTAGTCTCTGTCTTGGAGACGAATGTAGCAGTCGCCTTGGTCGGCGGCGTGGTGTCGCTAGATGTATCTGTAGTTATAGCGACCACAGATGACTCTGCAGTATTCGCCATCAGATCGAGAACGATAACTTTGAAATCATATTCTGTATCAGGAGTTAGACCTTCATGGGTGTAAGTATTGCCAGCAGTACGTGCAATCTCAACATCATCACGCATCCAAATATAACACGATGCGCCAGCTGTAGCAGATAACGAGATATCAGTTGCTGTCTTAGATACTTCACTCAAAGTAGGAGAGGCTGGCGGGGTAAGATCACCACCAGTGAGAGGCCACATAAGAAATCGAAGTTGATTCGTTTCCCACGTCTTCGATGTATCTATCAGTGCACTATCTTCATCTATCGGAATAACTGGTATATGGACTTGCGCCCCACTACCATTGTTGGCAATGTGTCCAGGGTTGCGGAATATCGCAGGAATGAAGTCTTTCGTGCCGCGATTATGATTAACAGTGTATGGGCCAGCAGATCCATTGCCGATATTAGTCCTGTACGGCGGAACCCCTTCCCCGCCACCGCCTCCTACTGGCGGATCAATAAGAGTTCCATCACCAGCAATAATTTTGGTATCGTCTGGAAAGCCAACAGGTTTTGGTAAAGCATCATCTGCTGTACTTTGTGCAGCCGCAGCTGCTGCAACTGCGTCGTCTGCCGTACTTTGAGCAGTGGCAGCCGCTGTAGTTGCATCATCGGCAGCCGTAGATGCGTCATTCGCTGTCGATACTGCAGAATTAGCAGCCGCCTCTGCATCTTCAGCGGTTGAAAGAGCATTACTAGCGTTCGCAGCTGCATTTCCAGCGGTAGTCTGAGCATCAGAGGCTGCAGAAAGAGCGGTGTTTGCTGTTGATGTAACTGTGGCTATGTTGGCAGTATTTGTATTTACTTGCTGAGTAATTGCATTGAGGCCGCGAGGCCCATTGGCCGGCAACTCAGATTTGGCACCGCTAGGAACTTCAAGGTCTTCATAATCTGTATATAGCGCCACTACACACCTCTTCTAAATGACATTGTAAGCCTCCCGCCACAGGACCAATAACTGAGTAGACTCAGCATCTGCATCCTCGCACGTCCAGCTAATTTGCATACCAGTAAAGGCTGGGAACTTTATCTGATCCAGATATAGTGTATCGCCTATTACCTCTGTTCGTCTATTGACGCTATTGCCATCAACTACTCTACGCTGCCAAGGATAGCTACTAACTTCTACAACTACGCCTGGAGGTATTTCACTAGACATCTCTAGAGTCTGATCGCCATAGGAAATAACGGGATGAGTTGCAGGCCCATAGATCAAAAATCGAAGCCAAGATGGCCCATCCCCTCCCTGTCGATAAGCCTCCACTATAGTGCCATCTGGCGGAAGGCCCTCGCTAAGTACAGTAGGGTGCCCTACATAATATTCAATATCGCTATGGGCGTAAGTGTCTGCCCGACGGAACTCGGCCTGTACATCAATCCAAAACTCGCCTTGCTTGTGGCGAGGCGCATGAACGAACTTTCCTGGTCGACCATAAATGCGCCGAACATTACCATCCCTATCGCAGAATTTCAAAGGGATTGTCGATCCCCAAGTGAGTCTGAGATCTGGACTCTTCCACACAGATGCCAGTTGATTCAAGCTACTTCCATTAGCAGCAAACAGATCTTCAGGAGCAGGTGCTGATGACAGGCCAGACATGCTCTCTAGTTGGAAGTTTTGCAAAACCGACATGGAGAACACCATAGGAGATGGTGTCAGAGTGTCTATACCAAATCTATTCTCGTCAGAGCGCTGGACTTGAAAGTCTTGATTGTTAACATTATAAGGTTGTAGATCAACCTTTTGAATCGGAATTTCCGTGTCTCGACCAAATTTAACGCCGTTGAGTTCGTACTGATATGGTGCAAGAGTCATCACTCAACCCCCGACACGCTAGCGACTGACGGGGCACCAGTGCCGATAAGCCACATAGACTCACTCATCATTTCACGCGGCGTCTGTCCAGGACCAGTGTAAATATTGATCATTGGCGCAAGCTGCGGCGCTGGCCCTGGCCGATCATAACTCTGCTGCCATCTAGGCAATTGGAACACGTTCTTATTCAGAGGGTTATCCTCGCTGTAAGATAAAAGCTCATTCGTGCGCGTATTAAGCAGCATTCTGACATTGCCACCTAATGGACCTGTTGCATCGCCACCTAGATTCATACCAAAGAAGAATCCGGCATATTTACCAATCTGGTGATAAATATCGATGCCAAGAGTGATAGCATTATTCCACGCCTCAAGGGCACCCTGAACAATACCTGCTACAGCCTGGATTCCTCCACCAATTGCACTAGCGCCCCCTGTGGGATCACCTTGTCCACTAGCCGCAATGACTCCGCCCACATCGCCGACGAGCTTTGCTATTGAGGCTCCAGTCTTGATGAATTGCTGGAACTGGGTGATGAAATTGACAACAGTTTCAGTGTTCTCGAAGCCGCGAACTAGCGTCCTGGTGATATTAGCACCGGCTTGAATTGAAGCAATCACGTCCTGGAATACCTGAAAAGCTGAACTAGCAATAGAGCCAACAGCCTGCATACCAGATGTGAACTTCTCAAGCGGCGTTCTTTGGTCATTCGTCTCTGGAAAGCCAGGAACTGGAGCGCCAGTCGTCGTTGGAACGCTGATCGTACCGCCAGGAGTAACTGGGTATGGTCCTCTGTAATCTGGCCCCACCGGAACATTCTCAACAGTACCAGGAGCAGCATTATAGTACATCGGTGGCATTTGAGCAATTTGTTCTGGTGTCAAACCAGTATTAGCCGCAATAACCTCTGGCGGAATCGGATTGTTGAGATCCCACCCCGGCGGCACGTTCATCCAATCGTCAGCAGTATTTGTCCTAGGCGGTCCTGCACTCGGGCTAGTGGCTCCAGCAGCTTCATCGACGACCCAACCTCGACCGGGCACCCATCTTCTCGGGCGCTGCCCCGGTCCTGGGATCCAAGTCCTGCCGGCACCCCGACCAGCAGGCTGACCTCCTGCTAGCGGAAGTACGTCTGTTGCCCAATGAACGTGAGCATTCGGGCCAAATGTTCCATGCTGACCGATAGTGCTAGCATAATAATTTGGCAGGTCTGTTCCTGGCCCAACTCGACGTGTGCCTGCTATTTCCCAACGCTGGCCAGTACGCTCATTCATATGAATAAGTTCAAGCGTCTGAGGCGCAAGATTATCCATTGCAAACTGGGCAAAAGCATTCATATCTTCAGGGGAGCCGGTGAAGTCGAATGCAAATCCAGCTTCGTGGAGAGAGTCTCCGCTTGTATAAGTGCTGACCTGGAGATTGAATGCCGAGGCCAGATCCTTGATTCCTTGTGGAATCTCTTCCGTCCCGGGTTGGTATAGCGGGGCTAAGCCTGCAGCCGCAACAGCACTAGCCGTTGATCCTCGCAAAGGTATATCTGCCAACGAGCGTGGGTTGGCGCTGAATCCTACACCTTCAATTGGCTTATCTGCACTGGTCGGCGTGACTGGCGTAGTCCTAGTTGGTGGACTGCCAGTAGCAGTTATGCCAGTCCTGGCCCCTAGACCGCTACCAACTCCAGGAGGACCAGGTCTAAGTTTATCCTGCCAATCTGAAGGCAGCTGATTGAAGTATAGAGTTTGTTCTCCAGGAGATCTGCCGCGATTAAACTCATCAACGATACGCTGCTGTTCAGCAGTATTACCGGCAGTCGTCCCAGGCGTTGCCCTCTCAACAGCGCCGCTATCAATTTCAATACTGCTACTGATAACAGGTATGCCAAGAACGCTACCATCTGTAGTGAAGTGATGTCCTTTAGCAATTAGTTCTTGCTCAACCTGCGAAACAGCTTCATCTACAACACCATACGAAACAGCTGCTCCGCTGAGGAAGGTAAGCATGGGACCGAATACACGCCCACCCGCCCTACTAATTGCTTGAATTCTTGCCCGAAGCGTATCTGGCCCTGGAGCCCGAGGACCAGGTGGAACACGAGGCACTGTAGCCCCAGCAGGAGGTCGAGGCTTGCCAGCAACTGGAGGGGGTGTAGGATTACGCATCCCAGCACCAGTCTGTCCTCGCGGCACCCCTCCATAAGGATTCTCTGGAGTTGCTGTAATCCAGCCTCCTGAAGGTGCACCGCGGAAATCACCACCTGGGAGACTGCGTCCGCCAAGGTTTGTTTGCGGTATACGCATCTCTGGCGGTAGCTGGTTCGCTACTGGCGCAACTCGCTGCACTGCCAAACGTTCTTCCGGTGTCAGATCAACAACTGTACCGGCACGTTCTGCAGCACGAGACTTAAGAACTGCGCTGATGTAAGCCCGAGTTGCACGTTGTGCTACATAAGCAGATGCACCAGTAGCTACGAGTAGACCAGGCAATGCAGCCTCTGAGCCAGCCAAATCATCTAAAGCACCTGGAATAGCTGGTATACCCGACGCTCCAGCAGCACCTTCAGGAGAGCCAAATGCTCCGACTGGAGTCCCGCCTGGGCCTGTGGCAGGGGTGCCACCTGAAGCATAAGTGCGAACCATGTCCATAAATTCTGGCCATGGGAAGTCTTTGCCGGGATCTGTATGGTCTGTTCCACCAAGATTTCTGGCGACCCAATCATGCCCGCCAATGCCAGCAGTCCCGCCCGGGCCTAGCTGTTGTATCGGGATATTGAATCTTTGCGCATCACGAGCTGCTAGCCATGCGAGGCTTTGCAAAGCTGCAGGACGCGATAGCCATTCTTCACGACTCCAACCGGCATATGAGCCAGCAATCACAGCATTGATGGACTGTTCATTACCAGGCGACCCGACCGCCCAAGCTTCGGTCCCAGCAGGCACAGCTTGTGTAATTGCACCAGTGTTAGGATCAATTAAGTAGTTGTATGAACGGTCCCCTTGAGCTTTCATCCAATCGGCAAGCTCTGCCGGTCCCATGTCGCTTTCTGATGTATGGACAAAGAACTTACTTGGATCAATCGGGCCACCATGGAGCGGAGTAGGTCGCTCTGTGATCGGAAATGAAGCAGGGGCAGCTCCGGTAGCGCCAGCGGGAGGACCGGCCCCTGGCGCTGGGACCAAACCACGACGTAGAGCCTCTGGATCTTCTCGACCAGCGTGACGGAATGCACCCCAAGCGCCTGGATCCTGTGCAAAAACTCGCGCAGCTACAATAGCTTGCTGCTCTGGCGTGGCCTCTGCGGCGCTAGGAGCAAATTCCTCGCCCCCTGCTGCTCGCCAAGTTGCGCCGATAATCTGGAACATACCAGTCGCCGGATCGCCACGCTGAGAATTGATATCATCAATTTTCTGATGGATCGTCGGGTCGCCGCCAGACTCACGTTCGATCAAATGCGCCCAAGCAGGGTCTGGCGAAGTATAAGTTCCGTCAGGCCTTCTCGTAATTGGCACCATCATTTCGCCAGCAGCTGGCGCTTGGCCTTGAGTGCTAGGGGGTGCCTGCCCTTGTGTCTGAGCAGGCTCAGTTCTTGATGGTCTACCGCCCTCGCCACGTTCTGTGACGCCAGGCACATCAACTTGGCCAGGAGTACCTCGACCTTGCATAGCAGCAAGATCGCGTCCCCACTGGTCTGGAGCAACGCCAGGAATCGGTCGATTTTGGACGCCTGGAACTTGCTGTTGGCTGATCGGCAGCGGAGGTCCCATCATCCCGCCCGGGCGAGTCAGCGGATTGTCGCCGCCATTCCAAAGGTTGGCGACAGCGCGGACGGTATCGGTGATTATTTTGCCGATGCTGTCGACCAATTGGAAGGCATTATTGAAGATGTTCCCCCAAGCAGTCAAGTCCTGGGTGATGAAATTGACCCATTGATCGAATCCGCTTCGACCTTGTGTGACATCGCCACCACTGGTCGCAGATACCCCGGCGGTCGAGAAACCCATCGACCCGAACCCCGCGCTAGGACGGCCGATTGCTGCGGCCTGCCCGGCTATGACATCGGATGCCGAAGCTATCTCGGGTCTACCCGAAAGCATCCCTCCGGCATAAGCAGAGACCATCATAGCGCCAAGCTGCTCTGGCGATCTTTCTGAGAACGGACCCTTCCTAGCGGGGGATGACGGTATCCGATCACGTATGGCTTGCATAACATTGCCAAATGCCTCGCCAACCCAGTCGGCGCCAGTGGTGAAGACGCTCGCAATTCCGCGAAGAATCTTCATCCCAAGTTCGCCCCAGTCTTGCCTGTCGAACCAACCGCTAATCGAATCCCACAAGCCGCCGAGAGATTCAGTTATTGATTGCCACACATTACTTAGGGTAGTTTTTACTTGGTCCCAATTCTGAACAATCAAAAATGCAGCTGCTGCAAAAGCTGCTGCCCCGGCTACGGCAAGAGCAAATGGATTAGCCATCATGACTACGTTAACGACGCTCATCGTAGCAGAAAGGAGCTTAAGAGCGCCAACAAGGCCAAGGAATATTGCCACCTGTTCAGGAGTTACATGGCTGAGGAACTCTGCAAATACAGCAGCCACAGGCGGAATTACTTGCATGATGGATATGAAAGCTTCAGACAAATCCTCCATCAAGGCGGGCAGCTGAGGGCCAAGACTGTTCACAACTTGAACTAGTGTCTGTCCAAATGCAACCAAGAACTGGTTGATGGCCGGTGCCATAGTTAGCACATGTGGCGCTAAACCTTGAAGAGCAGTTCTGAAGGATTCAAAGAACGAAATTAGACCGGGCTGCACTGCAATTCCAAGCTCTGTCATCGTGCGACCGATGATAGCAAATGAATCCCCGAGCAAAGAAAGCGCTGGGCGTACAGCTTGAGCAGCAGTTCTGATTAGACTAAAGAAGCTGAACATAGCATCTTGGCCAGATACTGATTCAGTCCATTCCCGAAATCTAGCCGATAGGTTTGCTATGGTCTCGAGAGCAGAGTTGCCTTGCACACCGGTGAAAATACCGAGCATATTAGATAGACCAAAGCCAAGGTCACGTACTGTCCTGCCCAGGAATGTAATTTGATCAAGAGT
>Ga0105032_100044_pt1 | contig 16599 bp, 18 predicted proteins | sample RS_126metaG_FD_91481 | JGI IMG/M metagenome (GOLD analysis project Ga0105032, IMG submission 91481) | Switchgrass associated microbial communities from Austin, Texas, USA, to study host-microbe interactions - RS_126 metaG | ecosystem: Host-associated > Plants > Roots > Rhizosphere | place: USA... | reverse complement strand
GCCATGGCCAAGGACGACGACACCTTCACCCCGGTCACCTTCACGCGGACCGGCGAGGACGGCCGCGACCGGGAACTGGTCGCCAACTCCCCCGCCGACGCGGTGCGCCTGAAGTTCGAGGGCTGGACCGAGAAGCCCGCCAGCAGCCGCGCCAAGGCGAGCAGCCGGCCCGGGTCGACCAGCACGCCGGCCACCGCGCCGAGCTGAGCGGCGCCCCACCACCCACACCACCCACAGATCGGACACCACCACCCATGAGCACGGAAACCACCAGCGCGGGCATCCCGCTCTACCCGCAGACCAAGCTGCGGATCACCGCCACCTACCACGCCGAGCAGGTCGGCGACGTGCTACCGGCCGGGCAGCCGGAGAGCGTCGACATCGAGCTCAACGAGCTCCCCGAAGACGTCGCCACCTTCATCATCGAGGTGGTCTCGGCGCTGTTCCGCAGCACGCCGGCCGGCGCCAACTCGACGGTCCTCACCTACCAGTCCGGGCAGGGCGAAGAGCTGGCCGGGCGTGTCGACGCCGCCGCGCGGGCGGCGTCGGTGCTGAACAGGGGGGTGACGCGATGAGCGACACCGCCAAGAAGGTCGGCCTGGACCTGGACGTCCTGGAACGTGAAGGCGACATCGCGGAGCAGTTCACGTTCCAGCATGACGGCGACACCTACACCATGCTGGACCCGCAGGAAATCGACTGGCAGGACCTGCTGTCCGGGCTGCGGAACCCGGCCCTGTTCATCCGGTTCGCGTTGCCCGTCGACCAGCAGCGCACCTTCTTCGCCAAGCGCATCCCGTCCTGGAAGATGAACAAGCTGATGGCCGCCTACCAGGCCCACTACGGGATCCCCGACCTGGGAAATGCGAACGCCTTGCGTACCTGATCCGGCGGTACGGCAAGGCCATCGAGTACGACCTTTGGGAGCGGGGCTACCGGCTGTCCACGATGTGGCGCGCCCGCCGGTGGCGGGAGCTGCTGAACGTCCTCGACCATCTGCCGCGCACGTCCGCGTACGCGCAGGCGATGGCCACCGACGAGGAACTGGCCGCCGAGGTGGCCAGGCTGCCCGAGGCCAACCGGACCGCGGTGTGGAGCCGCTCGCAGCGCGACTACACCGCCGAGGTGGAGATGCTGTCCGCCGTGTTCGACCGGATCGGTGAGCTGATCCGGGTCACCGCCGCCACCCGCGGCGCCCGCGGCCGGCCGCCGCAGCAGGCACCCCGACCGGTCAACGCGGTCGACCGGGAACGCCGGCGCCTGGCGCAGGTGAAACACCAGAAGCTGGCCGATCGGCTGCTGCGCCGGCCCGGCCGGTAAAGACACTCGCCGTGCCCCTGACCGGGGGGAAGGGGGCACGGCGAGGTGGCCATCTACAACGCCGGCAACGCGTACCTCCAGATCCTGCCGTCGTTCCGCGGCATCGAGCGGCTGATGCAGCGCGAGGTGGGCCGGCTGGCCCGGCAGATCGACCAGTCGATCGCGCGGGGCGCCAACGACGGCCTGCGTGACGCGCTGCGCAACGTCACGGTCGACACGAACGCCGTGTCCCGCACCGCGCAGCGCACCGGGGAGCGGTTCGCCGCCGACTTCCGCCGCGAGCTGGGGCAGCGGCTGCGCAACGCCGCCGACTCGATCCCCGTGATGGAACCGGAAGTCGACCTGGACCGGTTCGACCGGGCCCTTCAGCAGGCCCGTCGGATGCTGATCGACCTGGCCGACCCTTTGAACGATCTGGGTCCCGGCGACAACGTCGACTTCGACAATCTCGGTGCGCGGCTCGACTACATGGTCCGGCGGATGACCGCGCTGGCCGACCAGACCGACGAGGCCGACAAGAAGATGCGGCTGCTCGCCGCCGCCGGCCAGGCCGAGCTGCTGCGCGGGCAGCTCACCGACGCGCGCGCAGCCGGCCTGGAAGGGCAAGCGTTCGGGGGCGCGTTCGCCGACGGGGTGCAGAAGGCGATCGCGCAGACCCTACGCGACCTCCCTGAGATCAACGTTGACGCGGACATCTCGCCGGCCGAGCGGGAAATCGCCGCGCTGCGGGCCCGGCTGGAAACCCTCAACGGGCAGCGGATCGGCATCGACGTCGACCGGGAACACTTCCAGGAAGAGCTCAACCACATCATCGGCGCGTTGGAGCGTCTCGCCCTGCGGCGACACTCGGTGCCGCTGCAATTCGACATCGAGAACGCGGTCAGCAACCTGCACCGGTTCGGTGACCGGGTCGAAGACGTCACCAGCCCGCAGCTCGCGCAGGCCGGGCAGCAGGGCGGCGAGGTCTGGGCCGGCGCCTACCAGGACACCGTCGAGCGGCGGCTGGCCGCCGCCGTTCGGGCCATCCCGAACATTCGGTTGCGGGTCAACCCGTCCGACGCGGAGCGGGAGATCGACCGGATCCGCGGTGATCTGGAACGGCTGGCCGGCCGCACCATCGGCGTGGACATCGACGCCGACGCGGCCCGGGCGCAGATCGCCGCGCTGGTGGCAGAACTGCGGGCACTGGACAACCGCCACGTCGAGGTGGACGTGCGTACCAACGCGCGGGCCGCCGCAGCGGAGCTCGCGCTGATCCACGCCGCCACCGACGAGGCCACCGTGTCGATGGGGCAGCTCGGCCGGGAGGCCGGGATCACCATGTCCCGGCTCGGCTATCTGGTCGCGATCGGTGCGTCGATGGGCTCGCTGATCGCGCCGGCCGCAGCTACCGCCGCGGTCGCCGTGGCCGGGCTGGGCACCGCCGCCGCCGGCGCCATCCTCGGTTTCGGTGCGCTCGCGTTCGGTCTGGTCGGCATCGGCGACGCCGTCCAGAAGATCGACGCCTATCAGAAGGATGCGGACAAGTCGGCCAAGTCGTTCCAGCAGGCGCAGAACCGGGTCACCGAGGCTCTTCAGACGGTGCGCAACGCCGAGCGCGACCTGGCGTACGCGCGGCAGGACGCGGCAGACGCGGCCGTGCAGTCGCAGGAGCGCATCGCCGACGCGCAGCGCAACGTGGCCCGCGCGCAGCGCGACGCCGCCGACGCTATCGCCCGGGCCCGTGAGCAGGAGAAACGCGCCATCGAGGACATCGCTCGGGCGCGGGCGGACGCGAAGGACGCCATCGAACGGGCAGTCGAGGCCGAAGACGACGCGGAACGGTCCCTGACCAGGGCGAACAAGGAGCAGAAGGAGGCCCGGCAGGAGCTCAACGAGGCCCTGCGGGACGCGGTACGGGACCTTCGGGAGCTGGACACCGCGGTCAAGCGCAACGGCAACGAGATCGCCAAGGCTCAGACCGAGTCGATGAAAGCGAAACTCGAACTCGACAAGATCCTCACCAACCCGAGGGCCACCGAGATCGAGAAGCGGATGGCGCGGGAGGCGTACCAGGACCGCCTCATCCAGATCGAGGAGCTCAAGAACCGCGGTGAGGAGCTGCGCCAGCAGCAGCAGGCCGCCGCGAAGGAGGGTGTCGAGTCCACCGACCGGGTCAAGCGGGCCCGCGACCAGGTGGCCAACGCGGACGAACGCGCGGCGGATGCCGCCCGCAGGTTGCAGCGTGCCCGTGAGGACGTTGTCAAAGCCCAGCTTGACGGGGCTCGGCGGGTGCAGGACGCCGAGCGGCGTGCCGCCGAGGCGCAGCGCGCGGTGGCCCGGGCTCAGGCCGACGGCGCCGAGCGGGTCGCCGACGCGCAGCGGGCCGTCGCGGACGCCCAGCGCGACGCGGTGCGCCAGCAGCGCAACAGCCAGCGGGCGATCGAGTCCGGCACCCAGCGGGTCGCCGACGCGCAGCGTGGCCTGGCCAGCGCGTTCACCGCGGCCGGCACCGCCGGCGGTGAGGCGTTCGACAACATGAACGACGCTCTCAATGAGCTGTCGCCGGCGGGCCGGGAGTTCGCCCGGTTCCTGTACGGGCTGAAGCCGGCGCTGAAAGGGCTGCGGGACACCGCGCAGGCCGGTCTGCTGCCCGGTTTGCAGGACGCGATCCAGATCCTGGTCGACGAGTATCTGCCGTCGTTCGACCGGTTCCTGGGCAAGATCACCCGCGGGTTGGGTGACATGTTCCGGGCCACCGCGCACGTGTTCACGCTGCCCGAATGGCGGGAGTTCTTCACGTTCCTCGACCAGACCGCCCTGCCCAGCCTGCAAGGCATGTGGGTGGCGTCGCTCAACCTGGCCCTCGGTGTGGCCAACATCGTGCGGGCGCTGAACCCGCTCGCCGCGCCGATCGGGCAAGGCCTGGTCGACTTGACCGAGCGGTTCGCCCGCTGGTCGTCCACGTTGCAGTCGAACCCGGCATTCCAGGAGTTCTTGGAGTACGCGCAGCGGGTCGCACCCAAGGTGGTGGCGTTCATCGAAGACCTGGTGGTCTTCGTGGTCCGGTTGGTCGCGGCGATGGCGCCGATGGGCGAGTTTCTGCTGAACATCCTGTCCGCCACCGTCGCGTGGATCAACTCGTGGGACATGGATGTGCTGACCGGGGTGGTCACCACCGTGGCGTTGCTGGCCACGGCGGTGTGGGCGCTGACCGGGTTCGTCCGGACGATCAAGTTCGTCACCGAGTTGTGGAACGCGGTCACGTTGATTGCGGCGAAGGTGCAGACCATCCTGGCCGGCGCGGTGGCCCGGTACAACGCGGCCACGGTCACGGCGACCGCCTCGACCGGTCTGCTCAACGGCCGGCTGTTCGCCACGCAGGCCGCCGGCGCGGCGGGCGCGGCCGGCATGGGCGCGATGACCGCGGCGGCCGGGCCGCTCGGCGTGGCCCTGGTCGGTATCGGCGCGCTTTGGTACCTGTACGACCGGAAGGCGCGCAAGGCGGAGGAGGCCACCGACGAACTGGTGGGCGGCTTCACCGAGCTCGGCGAGGCGTACAAGACCGCCGCCGAGGGCGCCGACAAGACCGGCGAAATCATCCAGGAGTCGTTCCGGCGGATCACCGCGAGCAACAAAGACATGCAGCAGACGGTGGTCACGCTGACCGGTCTGGGTGCCAGCCTGACCGACATCGCCGGCGCCGCCGCTGGTTCGGCCACCGAGCTGGACAAGGTTCTCGACCTGATCGACCGGCGGATCGAGCAACTCAAGCAGGAGAAGAAAGAGAACTTCTTCGATCTGTTCGACAACGAGGAGCGCGACGACGAGATGGAGCGGCTGTGGGCGCTCCAGGACCGGCTGAGGGAGGCCGCCGACCAGGCTCACCTGACCAGTGACGCCATGAAGATCCTCAACCAGTCGCAGAACGAGGTGGGGATCTCCGCGCAGATGGCCACGCCGGCGGAGCTGGCCCTGGCCGAAGCGCACCGCGTGCTGGCCGACGAGTCGTCCACTGCGGAACAGAAGATGGAGTCGCTCAAGAAGGCCGAGGACGCGATCCGTGAGGGCGCCGTCAATGCGATCGAGGCCGAGGAGCAGTGGAGCCAGTCCCTGATCAACCTTCGGACGCAGATCAACGGGGCGAAGGAGGCGCACGACAAGCAGGCCACCAGCCTCGATCTGAACACCGCGACCGGCCTGCGCAACCGGGACATGCTGGAGAACCTGATCCAGTCGGCGAACCGGATGTACGACGCGGACGTGGCGCTCAACGGCATCACGCAGGCCGCGATCGACAAGGGCAACGGCCACATCGAGCAGATCCGCAAGGTGGCTCGGGAGCTCGGTCTCAACAAGAAAGAGACCGACAAACTGATCGCCTCCTATAGGACCATCCCCGAGAATGTCAACACCGCGGTCCGGATGGACGACAAGTCCTTCCAGGCGGTCTACAAGAACCTTCAGCGGTTGCAGTGGATGCAGACCGCGTTGCGGCTCGACCTGTCGCCGGCCGAGGCCGAAGCGATGTGGAACCGGCGGGACTACCCGAAGGGCTCCACCGGCTACGCCGAGGGCGGCGAGGTCCACGGTCCCGGCACCCCCACGTCGGATTCGATCGTGGCCCGACTCTCGCGCGGCGAGTTCGTGGAGCCGTACGACGCCGTCAACTACTACGGCACGGACTTCTTCGAGGCGCTGCGGCACCGCAACATCCCGAGGGAGTTGCTGCCCGGCTTCGCGACCGGCGGCTTCGTCCAGGTGCCGAACATCAAGGTGCCGATGACACCTTCGTTGAAGAAGGTGCTGATCCCGTCCCTGGAGGACATCCGGGCGTGGACGTTCGGTGAGGCCGAGGGCGGACCGCTCGGCGACATCAAGGGCGGGCGCGGCTACCGGTGGCAGATGTCGGTGCTGCGCAAGGTGTTCCCTGGCCTCGACCTGTACTCGGGGTACCGGCCCGGTTCGCGCACCGACAACGGCAGCCTGTCCTGGCACGCCCGCAACGGCGGCCGGGCCGTGGACATCCCTCCACGGATGGATGTCTTCAACTGGATCCGCAGCCACTACGGCGGATCCACGAAAGAGCTGATCTGGGGTGGGGCGCCTAACGCCAACATCCACAACGGAAAGCGACACCGGTACAGCGATTCGCTGCTGCGCCGGCACGGACCGTACAAGGGAAAACCTGGACCGTCGCCGCACATCCACTGGGCCTACGACGAAGGCGGCATGCTGCCGCCCGGCTGGTCGACCGTGTTCAACGGCACCGGCCGGCCGGAGCCGGTGCTGACCCAGCCGCAGTGGGAGGCCGTCATCAACGGCGGCTTCGACTCGGGCCGGCCCGGCAACGTCTACAACATCGAGTTCGCCGAGAACAAGCTGACGCTCGCGGACCTGCAAGCCCACGAGCGTCGGCAGGAGGCCCTGCAACGGGTCGGCCGGCAACGGTAACCACCACTCGACTGTCGGCCCCTCACCGGTGCGGTGAGGGGCCGACGCCTTTCCCCACCCAGAAAGGCGGGCCGCCGTGCCGCTGCTGTACACACCAACGATCACCCTGCCGGACTCGCCGCCGCCGATCGCGTTTGAAGACGTCGGCACCATGCAGGCCACCTGGACCGACCCGGACGGGCAGGTGTGGCAGCTCACCGACATCAGCCCCGAACTGGGCTGGTTCACCCGCTCAGGCCCGGGCGGGTGGGGCGCCAACCCGATCGAACTGGTCACCGACCCGCTCGCCGCCGGCGGTGAGCAGGTCCGCTACATCCGGGTGCAGCCGCGCACCATCACCTGGCCGCTGCACATCTGGGGCGAGACACACCAGCAGTTCATCGAACGCTACCGGCAGGTGCTGCGCGCCTTCACCAGCACCACCCACAAGCAGGCTCCGGGGATCTTGACAATCGCCAGGCCTGACTCGACAAAGCGGATGATCTACGCGTACTACAAGGAAGGGTTCGATGGTGAGGTCGGGGAGAACTGGCTGAGCGCCAACCCCGTGCTCAACCTGTGGTGCCCCGACGGGTACTGGACGGACACGCAGGACACCACGATCAGCCGCAGCCAGCCGGTCGCCTCCAACTTCTTCAGCCCGTTCATCACCGTCGGATCCAGCCAGGTGCTGGGCGACACCACCATCACCAACCCCGGCGAGATCGTGGCGTGGCCGCGCTGGGTGGTGACCGGCCCGATGACGAAACTCACCGCGGTCAACATCACCCTGGGGCAGCGGTTTGCGCTGACCTACTCGCTCGGCGAAGGCCAGCAGGTGCAGATCACCACGCAGCGGCCGATGGTCAGGGGACCAGGTGACATCAACCTGACCGGGAATCTGGACTGGCCGGCCGCGGTGCTGTGGCCGTTGTTGCCGGGCGCCAACCAGGTGAACTTCTCGATCGACGGAGCCGGCACCAACTCGCGCATCGACATGGGCTTCCGCGCCCGCTACGAGGGGGCGTGATCCATGTACATCGGCGCCACCATGAGCGAGACCGACCTGCCCACCTACAAGGTGATGTTGGCCGGCAACAACATGATGAGGATCTTCCCGCGGGACCAGTTGGTGGCCCCGGGAAAGACCTTGAAGGTGCTGCCCAACTGGACCGATGCGCGGTTCCTGTACTGCCAGGAGGTCAACGCGATCCCGTTCGTGTCGACCAAGGTGGACGGCGACACGGACGGCCTGAACTACGTCAAGAGCCAGCTCCAGAACATGCCGGCGTGGGTGACCATGCTGTGGATCACCGACCGGCACGAGCCGGAAGGCGACGTTGCCGGCAACGTCTACCAGGCCAACTTCAACGCCTTCCTGGCCATGATCAACACGCTGCCGGCCGGTATCCGGTCACGGATCAAATGCGGTCCGGTGCTTACCAAGACGTGGACGGAGAAGGCCTCCGGCGGCAACTGGAACTACGGCACCTACGACCCCGGGACCGGTGACTTCTTCGGCGTCGACATGTACGTGGAAAGCGGCACGTCGTCGACCGTGGTGACCACCTCGACCTTGCCGGCGCCGAGCTCGTTCGTCGCCACGTTCAAGGCATACAAGAAGACCGCCGGCGACACCCGCCCCCGGATCTGGCCCGAGCTCGGCGTCATCGGCATGCCCGACGACCTCGACGGCACCGCCCGCGCCAACTGGATCACCGGCCTGTACAACGAGGTCCGCACCTGGGGAACCGCCACCACCGGATGGACGTTCGCCGGCTTCCTGTGGTGGCACGCCACCGGCGCCGCCACCGGCGTGGTCTACCAGATCGGTCAGCGCCGCGACTTCCCCCTGCACCTGCGCACCGTGGCCGGCACCGCCGCCGCCAACTACGCCGACTCGTACGCCGTCCAGCTCGTCGGCGACCCACCCAAGCCCGTGGCCGCCTACAACGCGGTGTTCACCGCGGAAAACCCGACCACAGTCGACGGCAGTGCGCTGCCCTCGGACGCGCCACCGAAGGCGGACGCGCTCGCCGCCGACTACACCGTCCTGGTCACCGACCGGAACTTGAACGTCATCGGTGACCCGCTGTCCATCTGGATGACCCTGGACCTGACGCTGCGGTTCAACGAGCCCAGCAGCGGACAGATCACCATCCCGGGATACCCGTGGGTGCGTGACCAGCTCCTGCCCGGAAACCGGGTGGTGTGTGTGCGCCGCGCCGCCGGCACCGCGACCGTGATTCTGGCCGGCCCGATCGAGAGCGTGCAGTACGAGCGCGCCGACGACGGCGAGAACGGCGGCGCCGGCAAGGTCACCGTCACCTGGTCGGACGACCTCGTGTGGCTGGCCGGCCGGGTCGCCTACCCCAACCCGGCGCAGACCCCGGAGACCCAGACCGTCGATTACTGGACCTGGTCGGGCAGCACCGAGTCGGGCCTGTACGCGCTGGTCAACGGCAACTGCGGACCCGGTGCGCTGGCCGCGCGGCGGGTGCCGCGGATGGTGATGGCCCCCATCCGCACGCTGCCCGGCACGGTCGTGGTGAGCAGCACGATCGGCCAGGCCCGGTTCACGCCGGTGTCCGAGGTAGCCCGGGACATGGCGTCCCGCGGCGGCGGCCTCGGGATCCGCACCTACCAGGCGATGCAGACCAAGGAAATCGTGTTCGAGGTGTACGCGCCCCGCGACCTCACCAACCAGGTCCGGTTCGGGTTCGGTCTCGGCAACCTGAAATACATCTCGTACGAGCAGACCATGCCCGAAGCCACCGCGGTCGTCGTCGGAGGCCAGTTCAACGTCGAAGACGTGGCCGCCGGCGCCGACAAGTTCGTCATGGAAGTCAAGGACGCGATCGATGAGGCCGCGTGGGGCAGGGTCGAAACCTACCTGGCCCGGCCGGGCAACGACGCACAGGCCGACCTGACCGCCGAGGCCAACCAGGAGCTCGACGACAAAGGCGAATCCAGCCGGCTGTCGTCGACCGCGGCGGACTCCCCCGACCAGCGGTACGGCGTGCACTACGGCCTGGGCGACATCGTCTCCATCGAATTCTGGACCGGGCAAGCGTTCGCCGACGTGGTCCGGCTCGTGCACATCCAGGCGTGGCCCACGGCCGGCGAAGTGGTCTCCACCACGATCGGCACGCAGGCCACGACCTTCGACCGGGCGACCAACCAGACGCTGCGCCGCATCGACCGGCGAGTGGGCCGGCTGGAACGCAACGTCGCGATCAAGCAGCCGTAAGCGGCGCCTCTTCTCACCCAGACGTAGCACCCCGGCCCCCTGTCCGGCCGGCCACACCGAGTCAGGGGGATTCCTGTGGCAGAACTGTCCTTTCCGTCCATCGGCGGCGGGTCGGTGCTCGACGCCAACTACGAAAAGCTGATCGGCACCAGCGTGCCGTCCGGGCTGATCGGCACCGCCGACACCGCCGACCTGGTCTACGGCGACAGCTCCGGCCGACAGATCAAGGTCCGGTCCAACCGGGCGGCCATGATCCGCGGCTACCGGTGGGAAACCGACGGCGCCGGCATCACCCGGGCGATCGCCGCCAACACCTCGGGCCAGCCGCGCATCGACCTGGCGGTGCTCAGGTTGAACCGGGCCGACTGGACGGTCACCTTCCAAGTCGTTCAGGGCACGCCGGCCGCAACCCCGGTGGCCCCGTCGCCGACCATGTCGGAGGGCCCGTCCGGGGTGTGGGAACTGCCGGTCGCGCAGGTCGCCGTCGCCAACCAGGCCAGCACGATCACCGCGGCCAACGTGACCACCCGCGGCGTCTACATCAACTCCTACTCCCTGGACGGTGTCCGGTCGGCGCCGCCGCCAGCCGGCATCGGCGGCCGGATGTTCTACGCCGGCGACGTGGCCCGGGTCTACCACAGTTTCGCCGGCAGTTGGCAGATCACCGGCGAGCGCGGCGCGGTCGTCAACGGGTCGGCGTCGTCGGGCTGGAATGCACTGCTGCTGCGCTACCAGCGGATCAACGGGTTCGTACACATGGTCGCGCAGATGCAGCGCACCGGCGGCAACCTGGCCGCCGACACCGAATCCACGATGTTCGTCATCCCGGCCGCCTACCGGCCCCCCAACATCGGTGACTTCGCCCTGGTCGGCTACGCCGGCGGCACCGCGGTCCGGCTCTACGTCGATGTGTCCGGCGGCCTGGTGATCCTCCAGGACTACACCATCCAGATCACCATCAACACGCCGATCTCCATCCACCCGGCCATGTGGGTCGCCCAGAACACCTAGGGAGGGCCGGATCGTGGCACGCATGATGTTCGGCGGTGGCATCGCCGACTGGACCCTTTCCATCGACGGCAGCAACGACGTGTTCGCGGCGGGCGGCGTGTCGGTGACGTTCTGGGACTCCCGCACCGGCGGATCGCAGTACACCAACCTGCAAGACCTGGCCGGCTCAACCATCACCAGCGTAACGACCAGCACGGGCAGCGACGGGCAGGCGATCGGGCAGATCCCCCAGTTCTGGGGTCCCGACGGGGTGTTCGAGATGTGGGCGCAAGCCGCATCCGGGCCTCGCGCCGTGGTCACCGCGACCAGCCTCGGCTCCTACCTGGGGCCGGTGAAATCCCAACTCGACGCGCACGTGTCGCCCGGCTCGCCCAACCCGCACCTGACGACCCTGGCCAGCTTGGGCGACGTTACCGGCGCCGGATCGTCCACGGCCGGGCAGATCCTGCAAGCCGACGGCGCCGGCGGGTGGGCGCCCGCCACCGTCGCCGGTGTCGGCGGCACCGTGCAGGTCACCGGCGACCAGAACGTGGCAGGCACCAAGACGTTCACCGAGCCGGCCACGCCGACCGCGGCGCGGATCGTGGTGCGCTCCGCCGAGGGGCAGAGTGCCGACGTGCTGCAAGCGTGGTCGTCGGCGGCGGCCGGGCAGGGCGGCGTCGCGGTGAAGACCACCGCGCTGAACGAGAAAGGAGAGCTGCGGGTCGTCGCAGCCAAGGCGGACAGCGTGCCGGTGCGCGTCACCGGCCAGACCGGGCAGTCGGCCAACCTGCTCGAACAGGTGTCGTCGACCGGCACCGTGCTGGCCCGCATGGAATCCAACGGCAGTTGGCGGGCCCCCAACCTGGGCCGCAGCCTGATCTTCACGAAGACCGGCAACCTGACCGTCGGGGCGCTGACCTCGCCGGTGTGGACCAACGACACCGGCACTCCCCTGTCGGTCCGTTCCGTACGGGCGCGGGTCAACACGGCACCCACCGGCGCCAGTGTGATCGTTGACGTCAACCTGTCCGGCACCACGATCTTCACGACGCAGGGCAACCGGCCCACCATCGCCGCATCCGCCACCAACTCCGGCAAGGCCACCGGTTTCGCCGTCAACGCCATCCCGGACGGCGGCACGATCTCCGTGGACATCGACCAGATCGGTTCGAGCGTCGCCGGCGCCGACCTGACCGTGCAGGTCGAGGTGTGGTGAGCTGGCTGCTGCTGGCGTGGGTGAAAGCGGCAACCGAGAGTCCTGACCCCTTCGACCTGGGCATGCTCATCCAATACGGCGTCCTCGGCATCGCCGCGGGCGCGCTGAGCGTGTTCGCGCGGGTGGCCTACCGCCGGGAAACCGAGCGCGCCGACCGGCTCGAAGCCGAGGTCATCCGACTGAACAGCTTGATCATCGAGCGGGCGATCCCTGCATTGACCAGTGCGGCGCAGGCCGCCGAGGACGCCACGTCGCTGCTGCGCGACATGCAGCGCGAACGTGAAATCAGCATGATTCGCGACTCTGCCCGCCGACAACCTCGGCCCGGGGAGGACCGGCTGTGACCAAGCTAGAGCGTGTCAACCCGTTCGCGGACCAAGGTGTCTCCGAGCAGCTCGACTCGTGGGCGTCGGCCCTGGAGATGGCCGTTGCCACGCTCAACCAGACGCTGGCCGAGGTTCGGCTGTACCAGGAGAGAGGGGTTGCCGATGACCGACCCGCAGAAGACGACGCCACCGGTGATGAGGGCCGGCCCGACGGCAGCGCATGAGGCCATCACTGCCCTGCTCACACCGTTCCAGCAGGAAGCCGAGGCGACCCGCCGGGCCATCGAGGATCGCAGCCGCGCGCAGCGACGCATCAACGCCTGGCTGATGGGGTTCGTCGCGATCACCTGCGTGCTGGTCGCGTTGGTCGTCGTGATCCTGCTCCAGAACCGGCAGAGCAGCGCCAAGTCGCGGCAGTTGATCGGCGAAACCGCCCACCTGTCCGAGCAGATCGCCGACTGCACCACCATCGGCGGCGCCTGCTACCAGCGCAGCCAGCAGCGGCTCTCCGGCGCCTACGACCATCTGACCCTGGTCGGCATCCATACCCAGCTCTGCCTGCGCGACGACCCGGACGCCACCGCCGACCAGGTCAAGAAGTGCGTCGACCGGCAACTGGCAGCCGCGCGCACCGCACCCAAGTAGCCCACCGCGTTCCCTTTCCCCGCGGCCCGGACAGCACCCGTTCGGGCCGCTTTCCGTGTCCCACCTGCATCGGAGGAAACCATGGACCCCGTCAGCGACCTGGCCATGTGGAACCTGATCGTCGGGTTCGTGTCCGCCACGTTCGTCCTGCCCGTCATCCAGCAGCCGCGCTGGACAGACGCCCGCCGGGCCACCGTCACGTTCCTGTACTCGATCGTCGTCGGTCTCGGTATCGCCTACTTCACCGGCGCCTTCGACAAGGTCAACGACGTGCGCGCCGGCGTGACCAGCGTGCTGCTCACCCTGGTCGCCGCGATCGCGTCCTACCGCGGGTTCGCGAAACCGACCGGTGTCGCGCCGGCCATCGAGGCGGCGACCTCCCCGGCCGGCGAGGAGGGATAGATGGCGCGGCCGGCGCCGTGCCTGGTGGTGCTGCGTGACGAGGCGAACCGGGAACACCCCGGCCGGGACACCCGGTCGGACGGGTGGCTCGGCGACCCGCGGCACGCCGCGTCCGGCCGGCCCGAGAACGGTGGGTCGAAGCACAACCCGAACCGGCGCGGGATGGTCGACGCCCGTGACTTCGACTCCAGCCAGCTCGACGTAGCCCGGTTCGTGGCGTGCGCGATGCGGCACCCGTCGGTGCGGAACATCATCTACAACGGGAAGATCCGTTCCAAGGGCTACTCGGGTGGGCTGTCCCGGGCGTACGCCTACCACGGCGCCAACCAGCACACCCAGCACGTGCACGTGGACATCGAGATGACCGCGCAGGCCGAGAACGACCAGCGCGCATGGGGCTACTACCGCGGCGGGAAGAAGCCGGTCGTCGCGGTGCCCGCGGTCGGCAAGCCGGGCCGGGCCACGGTCCCACCGGGCGGCATGACGCGGATGCCGACGCTGCGCCGCACCGCGACGGTGCTGGCCGCTACCCGCACTCTTCAGCGTGCCCTGACCCGGCTCGGGTACGGGCCGGGCCCGGTCGACGGGAAGTTCGGGCCGGCCACGTGGCGGGCGGTCCGGGCGTTCCAGAAACGCGCAGGGCTGAGTGTGGACGGCACGGTCGGCCCGAAGACGTGGTGCGCGATCGCGCAGGCCCTGGTTCGCCGTGCTGTCGGCGCGCCGGCCAAGGCGGACGGGGTGTTCGGGCCGGCGACCGCGGCGGCGGTGGTGAAATTCCAGAGGGGCCGAAAGCTGACTGCGGACGGGGTGGTCGGCCCGGCCACCTGGACGGCGCTGCTCACCTAGACCGTTTCGGTCCGCGGGCGGGGCGCGCCGTCCATGGTGAGGCCGAGCGCCGGCACTCCGAGGATCTCATCGGCGCGGTACATCTGCGGCAGGGGCGGCCCGCCGGGAACCATGTAAACGTCCAGCCAGTACCGGCGCGTCGGGTCGGTGAACACGCCCGCCTCGTCGTCGGCGGCCGGTTGCAGCACGACAGCCCACGCGATGACGCACGGCTGGCCGTTGGCCAGCGCGTTGCCCTGGCCGGCCGGCACCATGACGCTGGTGCCCGGCTGCAACTCGCGGGGGGTAATCCCCAGTCCCTGGAACCGTTTGCCCATGCAGGTCACGATAAACGGCCCCGGCTGTTCCCCGACGGTGGGGAGCGGCCGGGGCCGTTGTGTCGTTACTGCTCGTCGTCGTCGTCGGCCGGATCGGGGTCGGCGGCGGGTGCCGGGTCGTCCTCCGCCTCGGCGGCGACGTTGTCGATGAGAACTTCCTCGCCGTCGGCGGCCGGCGCGTCGTCGCCGCCCGGTCGGGGCTGCGGGTCGTCGTCGGCGGCCCGGTCCTGCTCTGTCGGTTCCCTGCCCTCGTAGCTGAGCATCGTCATCCCCCCGTGATCGTGTTGCGTGCCAGGGAGATTACCAACATCAGCTATTCGTAACCCTGCCCGCCGCAGGGAACACAGTCCACCTGGCCGGATCCGAAGCAGGCGGGACAGTCGGCGTACGGGTCGTTCGGGTTGTCGCCGCTGCCCTGGCAGGCCCGACAGGCGTGGTTCCCGTACCCTCGGCACTCCGAACACGGCACACCGTCCAGGTCGTCATCGACCTCGTCGAGGTCGTCGTCGGGCGGGTACCCGGCATCCTCGTCCGGGCCGTAGTAGTAATAGGGCTCGTCGGGCGGATCGCTGGCACCGAACAGCCACCGGAACACGCCCACGTCATCCACCTGCCCCGGCTTCGTCGTGCGGCTCAAGCCCCAGTTCGCTACGCAGGTACAGCGGGTGCCGCGGGTGGCCGTCCTTGGTGGGTGGGCCGATCCGCATCGGTCGGGTGCCGGCGTCGCGCAGGACGGCGAGCACGGCACGGTCGCGGCCGGCGGCGGCCAGGGTCGGGTCGCTGCCCCACCCGACCACCACGTGCATCACGTCCAGGGCCCGCACGTGCGCGGCGATGGCCCTGTCGTTGAGCGGGCCCACCGGGTCGGGGTGCCGGCGCAGGCTGGCCGGGTCGGTGGACCGCAGCGCGAACGCGTTGAGCACGAGCAGCCCGCCGGCGCCGAGGTTCTGGGCGCGCCGGTAGCAGCGGGTCACGGTGGGGTCCATCCTGAAGGCGTCCGCCGTAGACGGGTTCAGCATCACGAACACCAGCCAGGGCCCGTCGTCCCATTGGCGGGTCAGGGCGTACCGGTACATCCGGTCGTCGGAGAACAGGGCGGTGGCCTTGTGCGAGAGGTCTTCGGTGGTGTCGAGCACTGTGCCCGCGCGCAGCAGTTCGTGGGTGGTCATTTGTCAGCGCCGGTGTCGTCTTCGGCCAGGGATTCGATTTCCTCGTACAGGCGGCGCCGGCCGTTCCGCCAGCCCGTGCGGTACGCGGTGGTGTTGTCGTGGCTGAGCAGGAAGACCGGGCCGCGGTCGAGGACGTCGGACCACACCGGATGCATGGGGATCAGGTGTGCCGGCATACGCGGCGCGGGCTTCAGGCTCATCACCGTCTCGGCGTACGTCCGAGGGTCCTCCCAGGTTCTGGGCCGGCCGAATTCGTTGCCCAGGCAGTACCAGTTGCCGATGTTGGCGCCGGACGCCACCCACACCTCCTGCCGGCGGTAGTCGCCGGGCCAGACGATGACCGGGGTGCCGTTGCTCTGCGGCTCGTCGGCGCCGCCGAGCTGGCTGACGACCTCTCCATGGCCTTCGGTTTGGTGGTCTGGGCAGTCGCGGGTCCGATTTTTCGACCAGGTGCACCAGGTGTCTCCGGGCATGTTCTCTCCTCCCCATACGGTGCTTCCGACGGTATCCGATGCACATGAACGACACAACACGGGCCGACGCCGGCGGGTCGTATCGCGATGATCCGCGCGGTGCCCGGTTTGTGGGGTTACGATCCTCTGATCGGGTCGCCCCACGCTGGGCCGTCTCACCCGGGCGACCCGACCACAGCTCAGCATCAACGCATCCTGTACCGCCCCGGCCTGGAAGCGGGGCAACGCCG
>Ga0105032_100043_pt1 | contig 16601 bp, 22 predicted proteins | sample RS_126metaG_FD_91481 | JGI IMG/M metagenome (GOLD analysis project Ga0105032, IMG submission 91481) | Switchgrass associated microbial communities from Austin, Texas, USA, to study host-microbe interactions - RS_126 metaG | ecosystem: Host-associated > Plants > Roots > Rhizosphere | place: USA... | reverse complement strand
GCCCTCTTCACCCTCAAGCTCAGCAACACGAGCCTCTAGGGCTTCCTTGGCTTCACGATGTGTCTTTGCTTCAGCAGTTACACGGCGGTAGTTACGCAAAAGGCCCTGTGGGTCCTTTACTTCTTCTACCTCCTGGCTACCCGCCGAATTATCTACGGTCTCAGTATTTTCCTGAGACTCTACATTCTGTTCGTTTTCCATTGCGTGTCCTCCGATTACTTGAGAGAACCGTTATCTACGGTTCCATCATCATTTCTTAGTGAATAAACACCCTTGATGTCAATTCCTGCATCTCTTGCCTCGGAAACTGCCTTGAGAACTGCCTCAAGAAGAGACTTTGCGTCCTTCTTCTCATTGCGTGGTTCTACAACCGCAGTCTTCTTAGCTGGGGTGCGCTTTACTGGCTTTACATCAGCCATCTGTACCATTCCTTTCTGGGTTTGAATTGTCTTCCACAGCATTTGTTTCATTATTCTGTGTAGACTGTCTTGCCTGTGGAGCCCTCTGGTAATAAAGGCCCATAGCATATTCTTCCTGGCGCTCTGTCATAATCTTGTCGATTGCCTTGTCAGAATATCCACCCTCACGAAGAGCCTGGCGATAAGACAAACCTGCGTTAATCTTCTTGAGAACAACGTCCCAACGCTCAACCTCATCGAGAGATTCTAGAGTCTTCCAGTAAACCTGAAGACCCGCCGCATTTACTCTTTCAATCTTGAGTACAAACTTGAATAGCTCAACCCAAGTAGCGCCAAAGGCAACCTGTCGGTCATTTACCTTCTTGAGCAAAGGTGCCTCTGAAGCACGAAGAGCATTGCCAGTCTGTAGGTTTGTACGCTCAAAGTAGTGCAGTGGAGTACCTGTAAGTGCAGCCATTGAATTGATGCTGTCATGAATTGGGTCCCAGAATGTTGCTGGGTCTGCTGGCTTGAATTCACCAACTGAAGAAACACCCTTCATGTACCATAGCTCTCCAGGACCAGACTTCATTGACTCAATGTTCTGGCGGTCTGAAGAATCCTCATCCCATTCAGAAAGCTGTGAATCATCCATCATCGCAAGAGCGTAACGCTGCGGAGCACCCTGATAATCAACTGTGTACATTGACGTAACGAACAACTTGTTGATAGCATTCTGGGTGTCGTAACCATCGTAGTGCTCTGGACGACCAAATGGACGATGAGTTCTGAAGTGGAACACTGGAATCTCATCAAATGGATTGTCAATGGTGTCCAGCAATGTCCACTGAAGACCCTCAGTCAAGAAAGAAGCCTGAGAAGAATAGCGACGAATGCTTTCACGAGTATAGACATCCATACGGGTTGTCTTGTCGTCTGGCATCCACACCTTCACTGCATACAACTTCTTGCGAGGATTCTCCGGGTCATAAACCATTACCATATTGGTTGGAGAGTTGTAACCAATCTCAATGTTTCCTGTCTCTGGGTCTGGCCATACAACTACATAGCAGTCACCAAAAACAAGAGCACGACGATGAATCTCCTGAGCCTCAAGTGAAAGCTCATTGTCTTCCATCACCTTCTTGATTGTAGTAGTGGCCTTATCTGACTTTGCTGAGATATCTGCAATCTCAAGACGGTCATTTACAGCATCTACAACCGGGCGGCAGAAGTTTAGTCGAGAGCTATCTCCGGTAACCTTGAAAGCCCTCTTCAACTTAGCAGAAGCAAAGGTCTCTGGAATGCGGCCCTCATAGTAATCAAGGGCGATGTCATAGTGTCTACGACGCTCCAGAATCTCCGCAACTGCTGACTTTGTATCAATTGCCATTATTTATTATACCTCCTGGTATTTGATTTGCAGAGCGGTTGGCTTTCCGCCCGGCCTCTTGAAATACAGAACTCCAGAAGTCATGGAGTCCAAAACGTCATCATGAGCAACATTCGGAAATGCTAGCATCTGCTCTTCCAAAGATGGGAAACGAGCCCTGTGGAAAACGACACCCTTCTGATAAATGTCGTATGCCCTCTGAGCACGCAATTCCTTCTTCTCCTTCTGACGAATAGTCCTATACCTTGCCTTAAGGTCCTTGAAGACCTGCCTCCAAAGGTCACCACCCTGGTTAACCTCAACAAAGACAACATCCACATTCCATTCTTCAATAAGATTGGCAAGGTGAGTGTTCAACTGCTCACTGTTCATCTTTACCTGTTCTGAATGGAGAATGTAGATTCTCTTATCCATACCCGCCGCAATTACACTAAGGCCGGTAAAGTCAGAACGCTTCTTCGTGGTAACAGCCGGGTCTACAGACAAGACAATGTGCTTATAGCCATCCTTGCATTCCCCATAGGAAATGTCTTCATCTGTCCAAAGGCCCTCTTCAGCAGAAACCGGCCGGTTCATCATGTTCTTGGCAAAGTCCCTGGTGTGTCTCATAGCATTGAGTTCATCCATTGTCCATCTCTCAGGCCAAAGGGAAGATTCATTGCCTTCCTCATCGGTCATGATTACTGGCCAGTAGTGAATGCGGAAGTTCTCATCAACAACCCAACGAAGCTCTGGGTCCAGAGAATCCCGGAAATCTGCCGGGTCGTCTTCATACTTGGATAGTTCATCTCCAACCTTACGCATCTGGTCAATCAGACTTCCAGGCATTGTAGTAGTTCCCACAATGGCTACGGGAGCCCAGGAATTTAGATAGAAGAGGTCAGAAACCAAGGTCTCACGGCGCTTCTTAATTTCGGTGGGGCCGTAATTTGACTCACCCTTCTCGATATCATCGAACAAGAGGAAGTCAGGACGCTTGGCACCTAGCTTCATTCCCAGAGCAGCAGAATCGGCTCCCTTAGCCATGAAGATAAAGTCATTGTTCATCTGAATAGCATTAGCATTGAAGAGAAGTGCACGATTGCCTTCTTCCTTCGGCTTGCAAAGGTCGGGATAGTCCTGACGAAGCAATTCGTTCTCTCGTAGCTCCTGCTTAAAGGTATAGAGGTGCTTTTCTGCCATTTCGGCGGAATCTCCGAATGCGGCAATGAAACCCTTATGACCATGAGCAGCAAGCCAAAGAGGAATGATGGTAAAAATCCAGGTGGACTTACCAGACTGACGAGGTGCAATAAAGGTGTCCCTCATCTCCTTTGGACGTAGCTGACCAACCGGCTTTGTCAGAGTCTTTGCATACTCAATTAGGTCAAGGTGAAATTCACACAAGGATACATCATAAAGAGACTGTCCCATGTCCTTCTCATAAAGGTGATGCTCTAGATAAACTACAGCAAACATGAGAGGGTCATTCTTGGTGATGAACTTGCGGAACTTGCTGTCCTTGAGCCATTCCGGCTGGAAATCCTTTCTCATTACGTCAATTAGTTTCATGATATTTAGTCTACCTCATTTCCTTGTAAAAGTCTAATCTGATTTCAGATACTGCAAATTTGTTTGTTACGTAACACTCACAATTTTGATTTTGTCAAGTTGGATTGCAGATTTGCGCTGATTTATTTTCGTTTACTTCTGCAACCACTTCATTAGCTAGCCTAACTAAATACACTGTTACAAACTCGTTACACAATTCATTCGTTAGCATAACTAATTAAGCCATTAGCTAGGCAAACTAACTATCCGAATTAGCCAGCATTCTCCTCTGACTTAGCCTTATCAATTCTCTCGGCATTCCTCATGAACTCTTCAATAGTAAGGTCAATCTCTGTCTTCTCAACAGTTCCCTTAATCTCATTAGCCTTACCCTTAAGTAGAAGCCAAGAGTTCATGTACTTAGATAGAGCTTCTGCCATCTTCTTCTTATCATCCGGCGCAATTTCACCCTTGTTAGATGACATATACTCAAACCAGTCCTGAATACCTTCTTGCAAGACATGAAGCATATCCTCTTCCTTATACAATAGGTCGAACTGCTTTGCTCTAGCCATTACTGGGTCAACATTAACATTAACCCCGCGATTCTTTGCCCAAGCCTGGGCTGTATCAAAACTCTTTGGATAGCCAAGTTCCTTAATGGCCTTTCCAATACCAATCTCCTGTGCAATAGCCAGGAATTCATCAATTTCCTTATCGGAATACTGCTGTGGCCTTCCCATATGCAAATACCTCCTAATTAAATTACGCTTGACGCGCGCTTGCTTCTGGGGTACTACGTATTTTCAAACTATTTCATCCGTAGTTTTATACACCTATTAGAACAACCAAGATGCCTCTAGCATGTCGTAGAGTGTCTTTAGCTGGTCTCTCAAATCTCCAGAGTCATTGGTTGAAGCAACTAGACTTGCCTGTGCCTTTAGCTGTACAAGCTCTTCCTGTTCCTTCTTCTTGTTTCTCTCTGTCTGAGCTGCCTGAATTAGCTGCTCAATATCGTTGTAAGAATATCCTTCAAGACGAAGAATCTCTTCATTCAAGTTGAAACTCAATCTCTTTCCTCCTTATCTATCCCTATGTACTATAGGGTAGTTGTGGTAGGGTGTACGTGGTCACTTCCTAGTACACCCCGCCGTTTTTATTCAAGCCACTCAGAATCTGAAAGAGCGGTCAAGAACTTCCTTAAGCTCAGTGATGGCCCAAGTTGTATCTTCATAGCTATCAGCAAGGAATACATTCCTGCACTTCACTACAATCTCTTGAACTTCCTTCTGAGTCTCCCTACGCTTCTGCTCATCTCTAAGCTCACGAAGCATATTCTCAAGTTCCTCTGTTGAATATGAGACATACTCTGCCTCTGTCCTTACATTACCCATTATACTTCCTTTCTGACAACCTCGTAGATTGTCTGTCCTGGTGTTACCTCAAGACTATCCAGTGTATCCTCAGTCAAAAGCATCTTGTAGGTCTTACCCCACATGGTGATTCTGAACTTATGGTAACCAAGCATTTCACTATAGCTATATGTTACCTTGTCTGGTTCTACTCTATCTGTTTCATTCATTATTATCTCTTTCTGACCCCGCCGGAATTCTGTCTAGATAAACCGGATTCCATTCGGGTAGGTCATCGACCTCTTCGTCAGTCTCCATCCTTATCATCAGACTTCTTGGAAACTCCGTAATAGTCTTCAAAGGTGACCTGGGTGATTCCACCAACAGTAAAATCTACCTCATCTGAAATCTGAACAACGCCAACAGCGTCTCTACTGTCCACAATGAATTGTGTACGACGATTATGAGAATCAGTTACGAATAGCTCAACCTGATAGTCAAGGATGTTAGTTCCATCTAGCCTTCGTGCTGCATTGATAAGGTCTGCTAGCACTACAAATACCTGTGATTCCATCTTGTTATCCTCCTAGGATTTCTTTAATAGTTTGTGGTGGGTCGATGTCTGTATTCAAACCCGCCCGATTTATTTCTCTCAATGCTTGATTCAAGTCTGTCCTCAGATTCTGATAAGCTTCGACAACAAGGTAATACTTGCCTCTCCATTCGTCAGCTTCTTCTTCAGCTTTATCAAGTTCTTCACGTGTTGCTTTGAGGTCCTCCCTTAGCTCTGTTCTCATTGCAAGAGCTGAATCATCCTTTGTCTTGGATTTATTTAGCCAGTGTTCAATGATTTTCAAGCCAGACCCGCCCAAAAGTGCTCCGATTAGAGCCAGCCACGCCTGGCTGATTTCTGGCAAGTCCCCTCCTAATGCTTTTCCTACTAGTTTCCCGAGTCATTCTAACAAATCTGCAATTGAATGCCCCCAGCCCAGAGAGGAAAGGTCTTGACCAGGGGCATCAACTGTAAATCCTAGAAAGACAGAAGAAATTGTTAGGACTGAGGGAGGGGAAATAGAGAAACCCTCCCTCATTGATTTAATACTAACACATTTCTTTCAAAAGTGCAAGTCACTTCATGTCAAGCTCGGATGTTAGCTGAATAGCGATGGCATTCAATGCGACAATGACCTCAATTGGGTCACGACCAGTAGCCATCAATGCACGGATTGTGCTTAGCAAGGACTTGTAAACAAACATGTCCTGGATATTCTTTTCTTCCAAATTAATCTCCTCCAAATAGTACCAGGGCTATATTCCAAGCCCTGGTAATTTAACTCAGTGTGTCACTTGGCCAGCTCTGCTGGCTGGAGACCGAACTTAACCTCAAGCTTGCGGTCTGCCTGATTCATCAGGGCTCTACGAACCTCGTAGATATCAGTTGGGCGAAGGCCCTTGGCAAGCCATAGTGTAAGAGTCTTTCTCATGTGCGTGTCCTCTTTCTGTTCCACATAGTGTTTAGTTTGATTGTGCATTCCTTGCACTTGGCTCTATAGGATTTACCATTGCTTGTCCTATAGAAGTTTCTGTATGTCTTGTATTCTGAACATTCAGTACAAACCCGGCCGGATTCGTCAGAGAATTCAATTACTCGCCTTCTGATTTCACTGAATGGTCTACCATCAAGTCTTTGTACATAGTGTGCCTGGCAAAGTCCTCTTGCCTTAGCCTTTCGGTCGCAAGAAGAGACGTAACAATCTAGGTCTTCCTTCACCAGGCTCACTTTCTTCCTGGAAGCTCGTAGTTGATTCAGATAATGTCTAAAGCATAGACCTTTCGAATAATACTTACCTCCGCATTCCTTACAGAATCTCTCAGTCCTCATGTTACTCCTTAGAGATTTGGTACCTCTCCACTGCATCATGCTTTACGCAAGACATGCATCGTGGAGACTTACCATTAATTCCTACGCTGTGGTCATAGAATTCGTCCCAAGGCTTGAAATTATTGCATCCTGTGCAAACCCGGCCCGAATCCGTCACGCCCTTCTTGTACTTCCTTAGCGGCTTTAGCTCCTTGCCCTTAGCAAGCTGAGCATAGTGTCCTCGGCAGTAACCTCTGACTGCCTGATTGTTCTCGCAGCCGTTGAAAGCGCACTTATTCATATTCATTCCTTTCACCATTCATCGTCGTGTGAGTTTGTTACTGCCATTGCGTTCTTTGGCTGGTAGGCGTAATCTCTTGCCCATGCAGCTCTCATCTCGTCATCCTCGGCTCTATCAGCCCTGAACTCAGGGTCAAGGTAGAGTCTGACAGCCTCCTCTACATTATCTGAGTTGTTCAGGATATTCATGATGTTATCTGGCACCCCGCCATTTCCTGAAGGCTTCTCAATTTCAAGCACTACCTTTGCAGGCTCATCAAATGGGTCGTAGTTCAACCAGTAGTCATCATCGTGCTCATCTTCGGACGCGGCGGGCGCGTCCTTTTCAACATCATCGCCGGGCGTTACTTCAACTACAGGCAAAGAAGGAACGGCATCATTAACTTCAAGCAAAGGAGAAGCATCATCAATTACTACCAAAGAGATATCATCATCTTCCTTTGCTAGAGAATCATCTACAAAATCCTGCGCCGCAGGCGCGTTAGTAGATGAAAGAGTAGAAGAAGAAGTAGATGGTTCCACCTCAGATGGAGTATTCGGAATCTCAGATGGAGTATTCGGAATCTCAGATGGAGTATCGCTCTGTAGCTCATCCGTCACAGTCTGTTCCTCCATCTCAGGTGGAGTATTAGACTCATCATCTTCTGAATACTCCATTTCAGATGGAGTATTGTCTAGCTCTTCCCTCATCTTGCTTGGGCGGGTATCATGTAGAGATACTTCAAGAGTCACAGGTACAAACCAAAGGTCCAACATGCGGCCTCTCTTCTTGCTGATGAAATACTTCATGACCTCTGGGTGCTTGTTTAGCCACTTTGATACTGTCTTGAAGTTGATTTGTGCGTAGTGGGCCAAGTTTTCCTGGCTGTTCTTCACCTTGCCTGTCTTGTTGTCTGCGCTCATAACACAGGTAACAAGGAAATACTTCTGTGAAGCTGTTAGCTCCGGGTCATTCTTGATGGTACGTAGTGTCTCCATCATGTCGTACTTGTTATTCATTATATGATTTCCTCAAATCTATTTAGTAATGAAGAAGGCCCTAACCGACTGTATCGGTTAGGGCCTTGGTTAGAATCTGAGGAAATTCTGTAAGTTGTTCCTCTAGTATACCACGGGTGGACCTACCGACGACAGTCCTTCTTGCCGTCTTTCTAATTCTATCTTACACCCTCTTTGTAAAAGTGTCAACTCAGATGGAGTAAATCCCCCGGAAATTCAAGAAGAAAATCCGGGGGATTTACATTCCATTGAGAGGACACGCAATGGAAGTCTTATAGGATGAAGTAGCGACCATATCTAAGGACGTATCTAACGGCTGCTCTACGTTCAACAGCTCCAGCAGCAGCTCTTCTTTCTGCTGCACTTGCGCCTCTTCTTTCAGCACTGGACAGTCCTCTGGATTCTCCTTCGGTTGCCCTGCCTCTTCGGCCATTTCGGTCGTAGCCCATTCTTGAGTTACCACCAAATCTACCACGATAGTAGCTTTCTCCGCCACCGAGGGAGATACGGCCACCACCCATTGCCTCACCAAGTCCGGCGTCTAGAGCCTGACCGAATCCCTTAACGCTCTCTCTTGAGAATCTTAGTCCTCTGTAGTTCCTTGAGCGAGAAGAAAATCCTCTGCTCTGACTCATTGTGCTAAGAAACTTGTCGATATAATCAAGAATGTTAAGGACGGCATCTTCGCTATGACCATAATCATCGCCAAAGAGAGAGTATCCCAATGAGATATTGAAGGCATACCCGATGGATAGCTGACCCGTAATTGCAGTAATCGCGGCGGCGGACAAAGACATAGAGCTAGCCTTTGCACCCCACCTATTCAGATACTCCTCATAAGAGTCAGCTACACCAATCTCGCCATAAGCCCCGAACCATTCGGACCTAAAGCTGTCAAAGATAGCCTTCTGTCCATTATTGGTGCAGGAACCATACTGAGTTTCCCAGGTCTTCTGAGCAAGCATTCGCTTATTCTGGGCATTGATGTTAAGCATCTGAATAATGCCCTGACGTTCCCTTTCTGCTGCTCTTGCTAGGGAATTCTGAAGGTCTGTGAACTTTCCTGGTCCATTACCAGTGTTGCCGATTCCGGCTTCTCCTGGTCCTAGTGGCTTACCGGCCATTATTCCACCTTTGTTCCCCAGTATCGGAGTCCCATGCGGTATCCGAACTGATTAAGAAGTGGTTCTCTCATCGTGATTTGATACTCCTCACCATAATCTGAGCCGGGTGTAGGAATAATCAGCTCACCATCCCTGTCCTTGACATTACGGAAGCGTCCATTTAGCTGTAGTGACTCTGAGGAAGGGACATGCAAGAATACACGTCCCGTTCCGTCATTGACCACCTTTGCTCGAATGGTTCTATCGTAAGTCCAGACAAGAACTGGGTTATTGATAGTGCCTGTATCAGTCCACGAGTAGTAATCTACTGTGAAAGGATACGTCTGCAAGGTGTTATACTTCATTAGGCTGTCTCCCAAGTCCTAAACTTAGGAGTTCCGTACATAGGACCAATCTTGATAGAACGGCTCTTTCTCCAAGAAAGGTTTCTCATTGAGAATACGGCAAGCGGTGCAAGGTAAGGAGAAGCCATACCAACATCAAGAACGGTACCGCCATCAGTCTGAGCAATAGATGTTACAGCCACCTGCTCAAATACGGTCTCGTAATTGACTGACATGTAAGCTGCCTGAAATGCTACAGCCTTGGCAAGAAGCGCTCTGTCGTTTGGAACAGATACTTCAGCCTCAACCCGGCCGCAAAACGTCTCAATGATATTCTGGGCCATGTAAAGCTGCTCTGTGGTTACATCATAACCAGTAAGAGTCTTTACGTTTTCAACAGTTGTAAACAATTTAGTTCACCTCTCCCAACTCACGAACCTTGATAGGCCATGATGTTGTGTAATCCTTTGAATTCTCATCTGAGAGAACCAACTGCAACAGGTAATCACCAGGAGTCTCGAATAGACTGCGGCCTGTGGGCCAGACGAAGACAAACTGTCCACGACTGACCCCACCAGCCTGCAAATCGGAGCCCTGGATATCGACTTCTTCGTTGTTATCGTCAAGAATACGAACTCTGAAGCTGTCATAAGCAGTTAGGTCAAGCTCTCGTCCGAAAGAATCCCTTACTTCAATAGCGAGTGGGCGCTTTGGAATTTGCCCAACCCAATACTGACTCATATCCATTATGCATCCTCCTTAACATATACGATTGCATCAGTGTAGTGTAGATAGAGAACAATCTGGTCTCCACCAGCATGAACCATATCGAATGTGAATGGCATTGTTGCCACCGCAGCCATTGGTTCAACACTAATTGTTCTACCAATTCCTGGCATTACACCAAGAGCCGTCATTGGGAATGCACGAACTGTCACATTTGGTCCACGTGCTTCTGTATTTGGAAGCATGGTCGCCTGTGCAAGCATAGGCTCTACATGAACTGCATTAGACTTTTCGGCAGTCACCGTAGGCATTGGCATTGCTGCATTTGCCTTCATCTGGTCTGGTCGAACAATCTTGTCACCCGGCTCAACTTCACCACGAATGCTCATCCAATTAAATGCGCGGTAAATCATGGTGTACTGAGGCAAGAAGGTGACTTGGTACTTCTCGGATTCGTTAACTGATACAATAACTCCTCCGCCTGTTGATGGGTTCTCCACTTCGGTGTTCTCATCAATAGGAATTTGACCGGCTCCACCTGTAGGACCCTGAACCGTTCCAGTCTGAGCAGTAGCCGAAACTCGGAAGCTGGTATAATCCCAAGCTCTCTTTGTCGCGTCTTCTCTGTCCAGAGGATTAGTAATCTGGTCATTAGGTGGGACAATCTGCTTACGCAAGGCACCAAAGTTTCCATCGACGCCTTCCATAAAGTTGACATAAATCTTACCGTTAGCCTGACGACCCTTTAGGGTATCGCCCGGATTTACGATAATTGATGTTGCGTAATCAGCAAATGGATTGGCAACCTCTGATGTACCAATGTACTGAGTGTCATTCTCTCTTGTGACAACTGTACCAGCCTTAACATTCTCAGGCGGAATAGCTACAACAGAGCGACGCTGGTTGTGAACTCCAAGCCAAGATGAGGAACTGGCAATTGCCCAGAAATCCTGTGGGTAGTACATCTCATCACCAATCTGTAGACCAGAAGGCAACTCCTTGTACTTCCATCCTTCAAAAGGAATCTTGTAAGGGTCACGAGGACGACCGTAGAAGTAATCTTCAATGGTGTATCCTCCAAGTGTGGTAAGGTCATCCTCAAGGGCGACGATACGGTACTTGTTTGCAGCGTGAGTGTCGTAGTAGAACTTAGGGTCAGCGTATTCTCCAACACCAGTGTTCCACGGATTAATCTGTGGCCCTCTTGCGTCATAGAGCCCAGATGCGTTACCCTGAGCATCGGAAGCAAATGTTTCACGAAGCATTGAGTGAACTGTCCATCTGTCGATAACACCAAGCTGTACTGCAAGGTCAGGCTGCGGTGCCCAAATTGAGAAGCCATACAAGTCCTGTGCTCGACGCACAGAGTCTACCATGTTTTCCCAGTTCTTTGCACTTGCCTCAACTCCACCAACATCGTTGGCCTTCTGAGGCGGTAGGTTCAAGAAGAACACCATATCATACTCAGACACATCAATGTCTGTGGTAAGGTCGATGTACCTCTGCTCACCTGTTACATAATCGTAATACGCTCCACTTAGGTAGTCATTGTCTACACTAGCTGTCTCATTTCTCTGGATGCTTCGTGGGAATACCTTGAAGCCGCCCAAATCAAATGGAGCAGACAGTCTGTAATGGCTTAGAAGTGGACCAACAGCCGCATAAGTGTCGGATGTCCTGATTCCAGTCCAGTTGTACGTATCCCAATAGTTAGGCAAGTTAAGGTTCTCATCGGTGTCTGTGCTCCAGAACAGAGCAAGAGCACGCTTCTGGTTACCCTTACCAATGGCATTAGGCATTTCTGCCGTAGCCTTCATTGGCTCTACGTAGATTGGATTGTATCCAAAGGCGTAGTAGTAGTTACGAATGGCTTCAGTTTCATTGAGAACAGCACCCGGACGGAATACGAATTCCATAATGTCACCCTCGAATGGGATGGTGTTTGCCCGCTCTCCCTGAGTTACTGGAAGTCCTTGTGCTCTTGAACCAACACCCGCAAGACCATCTGGGATGGCAACGAATACCTGATTCTCAAGCAAGTAACGCTTAAGTTCTACCTTGCCGTCTACATAAACAGCAAGCTGTCCTGCATAATCAAGAGCTGCGTTACCGAATCTGTAGAATGTAACAACTACGTGGTGCCACTGACCATCATTTAGAGTAGTCAGACCAGTGTACTGTCCCTTGTTGGATGGGAAAATGTCAATCTTACCGTCTGTAAGACCAATCATTGTTCCTCTGAGATACCCGCCAAAGTTATTGAAGTTGAAGTCAATACCCTGAACGATTGTCTCAGTAGCCTTTGTGGTTCTGAATACGAATTCATAAGTTCCCTGAGCGGTCAATGCGTCATTGTCTGGGAAGACAACTCCATCATTTACACCATCAAAGTGAACAACTCTTCGCCCTTCAAGACCACTTACTCCAAGAGTGGGGCCACCAACATATGTTCCGTTTCCGCCACCACGCTCATTTAGAGCAGTCGTACCAGAAACTTCATCCATTCTGTACCAAAGAGCGTCTGTCTCAGTTACCTGAGAATTCAGTCTTAGGTAGTAAGGGTCTGAATCATTACCCTGAGCCTCTACAGGTGGGATAATTGACGCAGCCCCGACCATAACATTGACGTTAACCCTTGCATTTAGCTCACCAGAGACCGAAACATTAGGCATAGAAGCGCTAGCTGTCGCAACCGCTACCGAATTTGTCACGTTAACCTGGAAATATCCACCAGGCATAGACGCAGCAGCATTCATAACGCCCACAGAAATTGATACATCAGGGTTCTGCTCGGTAGCTACAGATGGCATAACCGCAAGAGCAGATGCCGTCAGTGGAGATACAGAGTTTGTTGAACCAGTTCCAGCAACAACAGAAGCAACAGGCATAGAAGCTGAAGCTGTCATTGCCGCCACACTCTGTGTGGTTGCACCAGATGCATAGTAAACAATCTCAGCGTCTGGTCTGTATGGCTGAGTATCCGTAAGACCAGAAATCTGAATCTGGTTAGAAGGCGTTGTCACATTAGAAGGAACAAGGACGAATCCATAAGCAGTACCAGCTCTAATCATCTGCATTGCGGCAGATACATCAATTAGCTTAATACCACCTGTTGAATAAGAGTAAGTTCCAATCTGAGAACCCTTTGTAGGCTTTGAGTTGTGCGTAACTGTGCTTGTGTTGAAGCTAGAAGTTACAGGATAAATAGCTCCTGTAGCAGGTGGTGTAGCTCCAAACCCAATGATGTTTACCTGTAGATATCCATTACCAACAACAGCATCAGATGGAAGGCTTGATAGGTCAACCTGGAAATAGAATTCCTGAGCTGTTCCGTGAGTACCAAAGTCATAAGTTAGATATGAACCACCCAAAGGAGTGGTTGGTGAATCACTAGCTGTAATTCCAACAGTTACAGGCAGCTCTACATTCTTTGTAGCCGCATACCCCGGCCCAAATGTAGCACTTGCCGTCATTGGAGCAACAGATACACCAATATTCACGGGAACAATTACATTAGGCATTGACCCTGATGCTGTCATTGCTGGAACAGAGTAGTTTACCTGCTTCTGTGCTGAGACAGTAGGCATTGGCAAGCTAGCACTTGCAGTCATAGCAGGTGGACTGTATGATGCTGGAGTTCCAGTTGGATTAGCATTGTAGTGAGTCGTTACCTGAGTGCTTGTAAGAGCACCATCATAGATAGCAAACTCATCAATCTGACCGTTAAAAGCACCAGAACCAGAAGCACCAGCATACAAAGAAGCGGTAATTCCGTAGGTTCCTGCTGTAGCGCTTGTGTTCTGAGTAGAAACACCATCAACGTAAATCGTGATTGTTGAGCTATTTACTGTACCAACAAGGTGGTGCCAGTTACCATCGTTAAGGAGATTGGTACTTCCTGAAGCAGTAACAGTGAATGTACCGTTGTTGTTAGAAATAGAGAATGTAGCTCTATTGCTTGAATTTACTCCAAGAGTGAATCCACGAGAGCCGGGGTTATAGCTGGCAATCGTCTTTGTAACTCCACCCGTGGTTGTCTTTACCCAAGCCTCCACAGAATAGATATTGTCAGACATAAAGCTGGCACTCTGGCTGAAGGAGAAGTAAGCGTTTGCTCCACCATCCAAGGCAATAGCATTAGAGCCATCAATACCATTAATCTGTCCCTTGGTTACACCAGAGCCAATTGCTGAGGATGTACCACCAAGAGAACCAGAGTTAGCGAAGGTTGTGCCGCTGGTTTCATTTAGCTGGAAATAAACCAGAGGGCTGTCGGCAAGGATTGTCGTGTTATATGCCATAAGAAAAGCCGCGCATTTCAAATACCATTAGGCATCAGAAAGCAACGGCTTCACCTCCGTTAATTGAATTGAATACACCAGCAGGAACAGAACTTAGAGAAGTTCTGCCCTGACGAAGGCAACGCAAGATTGAGGTAGCCACAACCTGAGTTGTGAAGACTACCTCTGCAAAAAACCCGTTGGCAATTCGTAGAGATGGCATTGGCATCTCAAGAGAGACCGTTACCTGAATTGCAGCTACCTCAATCATTGCGTTCATAATTATCGTTTTATCCGTATATTTTCTAGAATCACGCAGCGGTTACACGGATGATACCGGTTGCGTCCCAAGTAAGGGTGAAGTTACCACTTGTGCTTGACTGGTCGGAACCGAAGTCAACGTATCCAAGAAGAACCTTGGAAGCGTCTGAAGCACCAGCGTCATCATAGATAACTGCGTAACGAGCGGTAATCGTTGAAGAAGCCCAAACAGTGTCGGCAGCGTCAAGAATTACGGTGTTCGTAGCAGAATCGTAGGTGACTGTCTTTGAGGTTAGAGCCTGACCACCAGCGGTGTAACCAGTTCCAGTGACCTCATTGGTAACATCACTCTTGTAAACGTGGGTATCCTGATTAGGTGTGTAAGAAGAAGTCGTCAGCATTACCTTAACAGTATCACTGTCGAAGTCAACTTCCTTGTTGAAAGCCTTAGCCATCAACTGACCATACAACTTTGCAGGCATTTATTTACTTCCTTTCATTTACGTTAGAGTATTTTAGTATTACGAGGAAGGGGATTTTACTCCCCATCCAAGGTAGGTCATGGAGCAGCGGTCTTCTCAATAACCTGGAAAGCCTCAGCGGTTGCTGCGACAAATCCACGACGAGCACGCATCTTCAGCTCAACCTCATCAGTTGCCCAACGTGGCTGGTCTGAAACCTGTGACTCAGGACCATCAAGAACACCAACGATTAGGTGCTCACGGTAACCAGCAACAAGAAGTGGGTTACCAGTTGGACGGTCAGTTGCAGTTGCAGAGGTGCGAGCACCCTTAGAGAATACAAGCTGGTGTCCAAAGATTGTTGGAACAGCCGCACCAAGAACCTCATTAACAGCAACCACACGGTCTCCAGCGGAGTCCTTAAGGTTACGTAGGTTCATCGCAAAGGATGGGTGAGCGATTACAACAAGCTCTCCTGAATAGTTTCCGGCCTCAAGCTCACCAAAGGTGGCTACAAGGTCCTCATAAGAAAGGTCTCCAGCAGTAGCAGTAACGCGAGAGTTCTGAGAAGCAAGGCGGTAAACAGACTCGTAAGGGACTGTGCCACCATTCTTCGCAGCAGTTACACCAAGAGAAGCGTTGTCAAACTTACGTGAGAATGCAGAAATCCAAGCGGCCTTCTTGGCATTCAGTACGTCAACAACAGCGTCACGCTGGTCCTCAATTGAAATAGCGAAGCGATTTGCGAACTTGACAGCACGCATGTCAACCTCTCCGAGCGTTGCAGTCTGTACCGGAATGGTAGCAGCCTCAGCAACAATGTCAGCACCCTCAGATTCAAAGCGTGGGATTGTGACAGTAGGGGCGGTCATACGAATCTTACGACCAACAGCCTCAACGGCTGAAGAGTCAGAAGCCTTCGTAAGAACCTCATTTGAACTAGGCTCTGGAATCCATCCATTTGCCTCAGTTAGGTCCGTAGTATCAACGGCCATGATGTTTTGCTCCTTTCATAAAGCAATTTTGATTAGTAGTTTAGTTAAAAGTTGTGATTGGCATTTGCCTAAATCGTCCGAGATAGGTAATGCGAACCACAGCTTCAATCGTCCGAAAGGAGTAGTGGTTCTTTCATTACCTATCTTAGCACATTTCTTTCAAAAACGGAAATACACCTTAGTGAATTCCGAAAAGACGGTCAACCTGAAGCTGAGTTCCGTCCTTCTTCTCTTCTGCCTTCTTCTTTTCATGAACGGCAAGAGGAGAAACCTGTCGCTTCACATTGAACAGCTCAGGAAGCTTAGCCTTGAGCGTCTTCAATGCTTCATCTAGACCAATAAGGTTGTCCTTATCATCAATATCTACACCATCAAGGGATAGGAATTCCATGACTCGGTTTGGGTCCTTGATTCCCTGTTCCTTTAGAGCCGCGCGAACTTCAGTCTTAATTGCACGAGTCTTCCAGCGGGCAATGCCCTCTTCACCCTCAAGCTCAGCAACACGAGCCTCTAGGGCTTCCTTGGCTTCACGATGTGTCTTTGCTTCAGCAGTTACACGGCGGTAGTTACGCAAAAGGCCCTGTGGGTCCTTTACTTC
>Ga0105032_100042_pt1 | contig 17000 bp, 35 predicted proteins | sample RS_126metaG_FD_91481 | JGI IMG/M metagenome (GOLD analysis project Ga0105032, IMG submission 91481) | Switchgrass associated microbial communities from Austin, Texas, USA, to study host-microbe interactions - RS_126 metaG | ecosystem: Host-associated > Plants > Roots > Rhizosphere | place: USA... | reverse complement strand
TGCGGTGGTGCCACTGGGCCCCGGGCCCACCGCACCGCTCGCAGCGCCTCAGGGACCGGTTGCGCACCGCTACGCGGCTCGCCAGAGGGATGGCCTTGCTGCGCGACACCATCACCCAGCCTCCTGCTCAGGGTCGGGCAGGTAGTGACTGGACCCCGGATCGGCGGCACGCCGCAGAAACTGCGGCCAGCCACGGTCGTCGCGGTCCCCACGCCACGGCACCAACCTCACCTTGTTGGTGTCCCCGATGCGGCGCATCCCGTACCCGAACTCCGGCCACCCGAGCAGCGCCGAGGACCCGCGCGGGCGCAAGTCACGCTCGCCGCCCGAGTCCCTCGTGTGACCGGCGTGGGCCTCGATGATGAGAGAGCACCCCCGGTCCCGCAATGTGTCCAGCGCAGCCAGCACAGGCGCCGCTTCGTCGTCGGTCTGGATCGCCTTGTTGGTGAGGCGATACAGAGGGCCGACCACGATGACGTCAGGCTGAGCAACGTCGACCTCACGGTGCAGCATCGACAGGTCGCGGTCGCGAGTGATGTCGATGCGCCCCAGGGAGGCGACGTGGATGTTGCGCCGCAGGTCCGCTCCGTACTCGGCAGCGAAGTCGTAGAGCCTGCGTGAGCCTCTACGGATCTGCTTCCAGGAGTTCTCGTAGTCGAGGATCTGCACCCTCACCGGACGAATCCGGTCCAACGTGAAGGGGTGCAGACCGGCCGCGGAGAAGATCCCCACCTGCCGAGCCAGGTAGGACTTCCCGAGGCCCTCCTGTCCAGTGAGGACAAGGCGGTCCCGGCGCTCCATCAACCCGTTGATCACCCAGTCGTACGGCTCGTCCACCTCAGCGAGGAGGTCGGCAAGGAGCCGGGACTGGACCTCGCCGGTGGCGCCGGTGTCACGCAGTTCGGTGAACCGGGTGACCGCCGTCGAGGTCAACAGGTAAGGGTCGTGGGTGGGGTCGAGCGCAAGTTGCTGCACACGGTGAGCGAGGGCATCGAGCCTGCGTCGCACCGCCCACGAGCGCACCGTCGTGGCGTACTCCTCGATGTTGGAGTGCACCACGTCCGGCATGGACACCACGGTGAGGAGGTAGGCGACTCCTCCGGGGTGACCCTGGATCGCGGCATTCAAGGTGACGGGGTCGACAGCGGTCTCGCTGGCGTCCATCTCCTCCATCGCAACCCACAGGGATTCGCACGCAGTGGAGTGGAAGTCCTCCCTGCTGATGATCTGCCGCGCCCTCCGGCGTGCCACGTCGGAGTACATGCAGCAGTTGATGACCGCCTTCTCGGCGGTCTCGTCGGACATCTGGTACGGCATCAGGCGCCCTCGTCGAACAACGAGGCGAGATCGTCGGGGATCTCACCCCACTGCCATCCGACTCGGGCCCCCTGCCAGGGGCCGTTCATGCCATGGACGAGCATCTCGATGGCGTCGAACAACTCACGCCGCAGCGTGTCGTCGTCGATGCGGTTCACCAGCGCAGTGATGTCGTCGATGTGGTCGCTGAACTCCTTCGGTGCCTCATACAAGGCGCCCTCCTTCTCTCGCAGGAACTTCCATCCTGCACCTCAGGTGGGCCGGATCGCCAGCATGACTGTTGGTGTCGTCGGACCTGTTATCGTTGAGGCGGAGCGGTTGGTCCACCCCACCTTCTCCTTCTCTCAGAGCAGGGCCCCGGTTATCCGCCGGGGCCCTGCTTGGTTTCAGAGTTCTCCGGCCCGGCGCTTGATCTCGCGGACGATGAGGTCGCGCTGGTCCCGCAGGGACTGGGCGTCAGCCTCGACCTGCTTGCGCTCGGGGGTGCCCTTGCGCCACTGGGTCTTGTTCTTGTCCGCGGCGTGGATGCGGTGGGTGAGCGCGAACGCCTTGGTCATCAGGGTGTCGACGGACTCCCGGCTGAGTCCCTTCTTCTCCATGGTCCCCGCGCTCATGCGGTCACCGCCTCGGCGAGGTCGGCGTACTCCTGCTCGGTGATCTCGCGGTGCTCGGCCCGGCCGACGGCCTCGTCGTACTTGTCGATGCAGTCGGAGAGGAGTCCGACCATCTCCTCGGCGGTGGGGCGAGGCGACAGCGGGAGCAGGTTCTCGCAGAGCGAGCAGGAGCAGGTGGCACCGGCGTTCCGCATCTTCACCATGGTGGGGTGCTGCTCGCGCCAGGCGTAGAGACCCAGGGTCAGCGCCTTGGTGGCCTGGTCGGTGCCGAACAGGCGCCCGATCAGGGGGACCAGCAGGTGCCGGTCGCTGTCGGGGAGGCTGTCGTTCACCCACCGGGCGGTCTCGGCGAGCATCGGGTTGGTGCACTTGGGGCTGTCGCTCCACTCCTCACCGGCGAGGAGGGACACGTACTCCATGACGCACGCCTTTCCCTGCCCGGGGTCGTGGGCTCCGAAGGACAGGGTGGGCAGGCTGGTGATGTTCATCTTGTTCTCCTTCTCTCTCACTTTCCACGGTGGAAAGTCGTGCGCAGGGCGGGATTCGAACCCGCAGCATCCGAGGACTTGAGGCTCGGTGGTCTGCCTGTTGCCTACCTGCGCAGGGTGGTGGGGCCACTGTCTTCCCCGACCGACTCTCTCGGTCGCCAGTGACCCCACCGTGTCGCCCCTGCCCACCTCAAAATCAGGCAGTCAGCGCCCACCGTCCCGTCAGGTATCCGGGGCGGGTGACGTACTGCCGTAGGTAGGGACGACGGCTCTCAGGACTGAGCGTCCAACACCTGCTGGGCCAGGTGAGGGTACTGCTCGATCAGCCGCTTGAAGTCGGCCTCGGCCTTCTGCTCGGGGGACGCCTTAGGCTTCCACTCCTCACCTCGGGCCTTCGCCTCCTCGGTCATCAACTCGTTCCAGCGGTCGATGTTCTCCTCCTTGAGGCGCTTGGAGGCGGCACCGGAGGCGGCGTTGAGGGCGCGGTTACGGTCGGTGGTCTCGGGCATGGTTGGTTTCCTCTCTCAGATGAATGGGTTGTGCTCGATGGGGGCGAAAAAGGGCGGGTCGTCGGTCTGGGCAGCAGGTGCACCCCAGGGGTCACCGGCGCTGGAGCCGCCGGTGCTGGGCTGGCGCTGCGGCTGGTCGCGGTCAGGGATGACCTCGACGGACCGTGCGATGATCTCGCAGGAAATCTTCTCGACGCCCTCCCGGCTGGTGTAGGTGCGCTGCTGGTACTCGCCGGTGAGGTGGACGCGGGAACCCTTGACCACCTCGTTGGCGATCCGCTCAGCGAACGGCATCCCCCACACGTTGACGCGGAGCCACCCGGTCTCGGCGGTGGTCTCCCAGGTGCCGTCGTCCTTCTTCTTGTTGCGGGAGGCGATGACGCTGAACGACGCCACGGCCTGTCCGCCGGGGGTGAACTTCAGTTCGGCGTCACCTCCGGCCCGGAACTCTCCGGTGATGATGGGGAGGGGCATCAGCCCTCCGTTTCCACGGTGGAATCCTGCATCTTCTTCTCCTTCTCTGCCTTGCGGATCTCGCGCCACGCCTGCTGGCGCTCCTTGACGGTCAGGGACTCGTCGAGGTCAGGGTTGTACCGGGCCCACAGGTTGCAGGTGCGCGGCTTGGCGTTGTAGTCGTTGTCGCTGGTCCGCATCTCGATGCCCATGCTGGGCTGGAAGTTCTTGATCTTCCCCTGAGTGACGGCGACGTAGGTCCCGACGGTGGCGACATGGCCGGGGTTGAGCCACGCCCACTGTCCGGGGTTGGCCTTCAGGTTGGCGTAGATCGTGTCCCAGTCGTAGGCCACGCGCTTGCGGTACTTCTCGGGCGGTTCAGTGAACTCAACAGCGTCCTTCATCTCTCACCTCCTAACATCTATTCTATCATACGTGTCAACTCAGACGTCCGCGAGGGGCACACCTTCCCTGCGCTGGATCTGAACCATCAGGGCACGTCGGGAGTAGGCCAACTCCTGCTCCATCTCTGCCGCAGCGCCACTCATCTCCAGGTTCGCCTCGACCAACCGGCGGTTCTCCGCGTACTCCTTGGCGAGGGTCTCCGCCAGGTAGTTCCGGGCGATGCGCAACTTCCGGTTGTCGTGCCACAGCCATCCGATCATCCCTCCCGTCAGCGTGCCGATCATCACGATGATGATGGTCTCGATCACTTGTCCTCCTCGTTCTCTCGGTCGCACTCAGGACCGTGTGTCCCAAGTTCGTGGTAGGCAGGATGGCAGCAGGTCATCGGTCGACCTGCTTCACGTAGCCCGTGTGCTTGATGACGGCGGCGAGGTAGGCAGCGATCTCCTCGGCCCATGCGTGATCAGAAGTGTGTTCGATCAGCGCGACGAGGATCAGCGCCTCCAGGTCGCTCGGCTCACTCATCACTGCCTCCTTCGGTGGTGGTTTCGACCTCGACCCAGGGGGCGTGGACCTGACGCCTCAGATCGGCCAGTTCGGACAGATAGCCGAACGCGAGTCGGTGGTGCTCCTCAGCGCTGAGGCGGCAGTCCTCGATGGGGCATGGGTGACGCTGGTCGAAGGTCAGCGCTCGCAGTGCCTCGTACCGCTCGGGGTCGCGCATCTGGGCAGCGGCCTCGTTGAACCGCACGTCCTCGACCTCGGTTGCCTCGGGAGCGGCGGGCGAGCCAATCAGGCCCCGAGCCGCGAGGGCCGTCACAACGCGGTTCGCGTAGTCCCCGGCGTTGCTGGACGGTATCCGGGCGAACTGTGCCCATGCCTCATTGGACGCGATCCCACGGGCGCGCTCCAATGCATCCTCGGGAGCGGCGGGCGGGGCGGGGTGAGCGTCGAGGAAGTCCGCCAGCGTCCGGGCAAGGTCGCGGCTGATGCGGACGTCACCCTCGGTGCCGTAGGGATACTCGATCTGGTCGTGATGACCATTGGTGCACTGGCAGCACTTCTCGGCGGCGATCCGCAGCCAGTCAGCGACGGAACGGCCCTGAACGTCTCGCAGCCCGTCCTCGATACGCCCGGTCACGACTCGGCTCCGGGCTCAGCGGACGGAATGACGCGGCACCGGAGGCAGACAGACGGCTTGTCGAACTGCTCGCGTGCCCACCACTCAGGAGCCCAGACGTGCCCGAGCAGGCGGCACATCAGCCGCGTTCCGGGCAGTCGGACAAACAACGGCTGCATCGGGGCGCGTGCGTCCCTCTCGGTGCTGTGCTCGCTCATTCCTCCGCACCGCCCTCAAGCGCCGCACGGAGGCGGTCGTTCCAGAACTGCAACACGCGATCAGTGGACTTGCGCAGACGAGCCTCGGATTCCTCCACGACCTCCCGCGCTCTCGCCACGGTCGCGGCAAGAGCGTCACGCTCGGCCCGCAGGGCGCGGTTCTCACTCCGCAGCAGTTCGATGGGCGTCGGACACACGCCCTGGTGGCCTGCGCACGCCTCGTCCGCCATGGTCACCAGGGCGATCATGCCCTGATCCCCACGAGCGTGCCGCGGTTGGCCTCCAGCCAGTTCGCGATCTCGGTGAACGGTGCGCCGCCGTCGTTCAGCCCGGACGCCGAGGCAGACGAGATCCGCCCCTCGCTTTCGAGGACCGCGATGTCCCAGGTGGTGCTGCCGAGGGTGTCCGCCCCGGACTTGACCCAGACCCCACTGCCCGAGGCGAACTCCATCAACGGGAGGCCGAGCCACTGGATGAACCAGATGGGTGCCAGGCTCAGGTCCTGCCAGCGCTCGACCACCTTGAACTTGCTGGCGACCTCGCATCCCACCCCGAGGCAGCAGTAGTACGGCCCCGGTTCGATGAGCCTCGTCTCCAGCATGATGCTGTTCGCGTGCTGGAACAGACGGCTGTCGCCCTGCCGATACTCACCGGACCGCAGGGCAGTCAGCCACTTGTTGAAGTTCTCGTCGTTCATCGGATCGCCTCCTCATAGCCGAGGATGTGGTTGCTCGCGAACTGGTCGTACCGCCGGAGAGCAGATCCCCAGGTCTCGCCGACATCCTGTCCCCCCTGAGCCTCCTGGAGGGCGTGGATCACGTACCAATCCAGCCCCTGGTGCAGCGCCGACACCGGGGCGTAGGCCCCGCGCCCCTCGTGCTTCGCGATCTCCGCCAGCGGGTCGCCGTTGTAGTACATGGCGTGCCCGATCAGGCACGACGGCTTGCCGTCCAGCACGTACCGGCACATGTAGGTCTCGGACACCGGGCGGCGAGGGTAGACGTACCCCTCCCCCTTCTCCTCGATGGCCTTCACCAGCAGCCCACGCCAGTGCAGCGCCTCGATCAGGGGCTTGCTCATGTCGGCGCTCATCGGGCGACCTCCAGCATCTGCTCCTTCTTGGACTCCGCGAACGCCGCGGCACGCAGTGCCTCGGTGACCTGCTCCTTGGTGCGGCCGTACTGGTCGTTCCACTTCCAGAGCGGCTGCTCGCCGACCTTGGGGCGGCGTGCGTGCAGGGGTGCGTTGAGCCCCAAGAGGTCGGCGACCGCCCGATACGCCGAGCACTGGCACAGCACGTCCAGGAGGTAGATGGTCATCCCGCTGCTCGGAGACGTCATGCCCAACGCCGCCATGATCCCGCCCTCCAGGCAGAGGGCGACGTGTTCCATGCCGGAGTAGTTCCACCCCGGACCCTGCCGCCAGCCACGACGGTCGATCTCATCTGCCGCGAGGTACAGAACCTCGCTCGTCTTCAACTCCATCTCCAACTCCTTCTCTCTCAATGCTTTCCACAGTGGAAACTCAACTTCTCTCGATGCTCAACCCCCGGCACGCTCCAACTCTTTCGAGCCCCAACCACCGGGCGGCGTCGCATAGGTAGGACCGATATCGCTGCGTCGGTCAAGCGCGCCTCGCAGTACCTCAGTCGACACCAACCAGTCGAGGCTGCGGCCCACCGTCACATGGGCACGGGACGTGTGCTCCGTCTAACAGAGGTTTGACCCGGTGGTAAGCCGGGCGATCAGCGGGTACCCTGATCACGGCGGTGAGATGCCATAGAGACTAGAGTCTCCAGGAGCCAGAGGTCAAGAGCCTCTGGCTCCTGTCATTCACCACGAAACCTTGGCCGACTGGAACTGCTCGCGGGTCACCCGCTGCGCCAGCACCGTCACCACCTCGTCCGGATGACGATCCGCATAGTCCGCCGCCACCGCGATGGCCTGGCCGATCTTCAAGAAGACGCCCTTGGTCCTATAGAGCGAACCATCTGGGCGCACCGCCCACACCGTGAACTCGACCTTGGTGACGGACTCCAGCAGCACCGCCCTGGTCACGGCTCACTCACCCCAGACCGCAGCATCTCGCACTGAGACCGGCAGAAACGGACCGCAGTCCGGATCGACTCCGCGCTCGGACCCAGCACCCGCACCGCCCAGTGCACCTTGACCGCGCCCTCCGTCCACGTCACCGACACCACCACCCACTCCTCGAACGGGTCGATCAGCCACATCTTCACCTGGTCCGGGACGGGCCGCTGCGGACCCAGCACGTGACCGATGAACTGGACCCATGGGCCATTGAAGACGTGGCCCACTTCACTGGACACCTGCCAGTACCAGTAGCCCATCCGGCCCGAGCGCCACGCCCGCCATGTCAGCCCCTTCCGGGAGTCCATCAGGACGAACATCACATCCTGCGGCTCCTTCTCGAACCGGCTGAGAAACCTGCGCATCTCAGCGATGCGCCTCTCCTGTTGCCGCAGACTGTCCTCCAACTGCGAGATGATCTCCATCACCCACTCCTCTCTGTGCCCCTGGTCATAGCGGCACCTTCCGCAAAGTGCCGTGCTCGTCGCGAACTCGGAACCCGAAGTCAGCCCAGTGCTTGGTCAACTTCGCGTTGTCCTTCGGGCGGTACCCGCAAGTGCACCCCGGCCATGCGCCAGGGACGAACCACATCGAATCCGGACCGTGGTCCGCAGACCGAACGGTCTGCACATCCACCCCGTCGAGCGCGTCCTCGATGGCATCGGCGTGAGACACACCGCGAGCCACCATCGCCTGATACGCAGCGCGCTCGGACTGCGTCAGGAGGTGCAAGTTCTTGTCAGCCATGCTGATCCTTTCCACCGTGGAAACGACGACAGCCCGGGGAGCAGAGGACACACTTCGCCCTCGCTCCCCGGGCTCTCAGTCATCCGGGAATCACTGGCCCCCCGAGGGGCCGACCATCACAGCGTGATGGTGCGCACGCCACCCGAGGCGTAGACCTTGATGTGGGTGACCTGACGGCCGTGGCCGTCCAGCGTCTTCAGCATCCCGATCCACGACCGCTTGTTGGTGGTGCCCGTGGCGTTCTCGTAGGAGTACTTCCACAGGCGCGCCGTCTCCATGCGGCCGTCCGCACGGCGGACCCGCTTGTGCTCGTCCGTGCGGTGGCACACCGCGAAGGTGTTGCCGTCCCGGTCGCCGGTGAAGTACACCTTCACCATCTCGGCGAACGGCTCCGACGGGTGGGAGGCGTGCCGCACGTCCTTCGACGCCCGGCGCACCACCTTCGCCACGTCCGCGGTGAACTTCTCCGCGAGGGCCTGGATCTCCTGGAGGTGGTTCGTCATCTCGTCACTCACTTTCTCTCGTTGTGTTGCAACACTCACCAGCCGGGCATCTGACCCTGCTGGCTCCCCCCGATCGCGGGGGAGTTCTTGGACCTACCGACGACCCTTCGTCTTCGGCTTGGGCGAGGGCACCTTCTCGCCCTGGGCCGCGAGGTACTTCTCCTCGGCAGCCTCCGCCTTGGCCTTCTCAGCCTGGGCGTCCCACTCCGCCTCACGAGCCAGCGCCTCCGCCAACTCGTCGGTCTCCGCCTTCAACCGAGCCAGGTAGCCCGCCCAGTTGAAGCACTCGCAGTGCTCCACGGACTCCCAGCAGTCCAGGCAGGTGCGGCAGTTCACGCACACCGAGGTGGTCAGGTGCACCGTGCCCTTCGTGCGGCACACCTCGCACACCCGGTCCGGGTAGCAGTCCGTGACCTCCGACAGGGTGACCTCGATCTCGTCGAGCAGACCCTGGATCTCCTCGTCGATCTCCTCCGGCGGAGTCAGCGCCTTGTACGGCGAGACGTACCCCGGCTTCGTCCCCGTCGTGACCGGCTTCGACGGCGTCGACTTCTTCACCCCGCCCCTCTTCGGCGCGGTGGCCTTCGACGTGGTGGCCTGCGAAGGGCGGTGGTGCATACAGAGCGTCTCGCCCTTCAGGTAGAAGGTGTTCTTGCAACCCTCCTTCGCACACGTCATCGCCGTGGTGGAGTAGGACCCGGTCGTCGGGGTGTACCGCTTGCGGCGGAACCACTCGTTGGAGAACCACACCCCCTCGTGCCACGTCCCCGAGGAGGCGTTCACGATCCGGACGTGCGGCTCGCCGGGCATCCGGGTCGAGATGAACACCAACTTGTTGCCCTTCCCGATCATGTCCCCCAGGGCACGGCTGCCCCGCCGGGACGGCACCCCTCGTTCGGTCAGGTACCACGCCGCCGTCATGTCGGCGAACACCCGGGTGTCGGACCTGTCGTCGTCCTTGCCCGGGTGCCAGATCCCCGGCATCACGCCGTTGTGGGCGATGACCGTGTTGGCCTGGTTCCCCCCGCCCCGCACGTCCGGGACGTAGAACGGGTGGACGTTCGCCAGGTTCTTCGTGCCATGGGTGGCGAACCGCGAGTGGAACAGGGCGACCACCCCATCCCCCTGCCGCTCCCGCTCCTTGATGAACTCGTCGATGGCCTTGTCGGCATCCATCGACTTGCCCATCACCAGCCCGTGCTCAGCGGACGCGACCGCCCAGCCGTGACCGTCCGGGTTGGAACACGCACCACCCTCCAGGCTGTCCTTCGGGATCTCGATCCCCTTGGGGATGAAAGTGATCAAGCACATATCTCGTTAACTCCTTCTCTCACAGCGCCGCCGAGAGTTCTATCGGCGGGCCAAGGTTGTTTCCACGGTGGAAGTCAGGACCCAGCGGCGTCCTCCTCGTGCCAGGTGATCGTGCCCTCTCTCCGGATCGAGAGCCGCTGCGTTGCGTCCATCCACCGGGCGCGCCAGGACTGACTGTCCCGAACCATCGACCGCTCCAGCGCCTGCCGCATCCGCTCCATCTCCTCGGCGGTGACCCGGATATTGGTCCGGGGGGTCAGGCCCCCAGAGTCACGAAAGGGGCGGAAACCTCACCGTCCTCCTCCATGCGGGTGTTGACCGTGCCCGCCGCCCGCAGCGCCTCGCTCTCCTCGGTGGTGAACGCCTCCATCAGTGAGCCCGTCGTCACCGGGTGCGGCTCCAGCCTGACCCCCGACCCCGAGATGGACTGGTGCGCCTCCGGCATCACCTCACGCACCCACTCCGAGAACGCCATCCAGTTGACCGCCTTCGGGTTGATCGAACCCTGAGACCGCAGGTGCCGGATGTACTCCGCCGCCAGGTACACCACCCGCACTGCATCCCGCAGGTCGTCCGCCGACCGGGTCGACCGCGCCACCCGGATCTCGATGGTGTGCTGGTTGGTCAGGTTCACCGCCCCCCGAGGGACCGCGACATGCATACTCCTGGTGATCTTCGCGTGCTGCTTCCCGCGCACCGGGAAGTGCGGCTGGACGATGGTCGCCTTCACTGGGTGGGTGACCCGCTCCGCCCACCGAGCCGAGTCACGCCGACCGATCCTGGTCAGGTGGCTGTGCCCCCGGGACAGCAGCAGCGTGAACGCCGCCAGCATCGCCGGGTCCGTGACCATGATCCGCTTCGGCTTCTTGCGCAGCGTCCCGTCGCCCTTGTACCGCGACAGCCGCTCCCGACGGAACGCCTGCCGACCGATGTGGACGTGGAGTCCATGCCCCTCCGGCTCGGAGTAGACGGGATAGTTCTCGTTGAGCATCGCCATGTAGGACTCCCAGTCCACCGATTCGAAGAACGCCGGGGTCATCGGCTGGGTGGCGATCTCGAACCCGCTCACCGACGAGTCCGGCTTCGGGTCCAGCGCAGTCCGGTGGCCCAGGTTCTCGTTCGCCCACTCCCGCAGCGGACGCAGGTTGAACATCCCGCTCGCCGTGACCTCGTGCTCGAACCCGACGTAGTACCCGCCCTTCGACCGCACCGGACCACCCAGCCACAGCACCGCCTCAGTCCGACGCCACCGCCCCAGGGCGTCGTACCCCACATGGGTCTGGCAGTCCTGGCAGGTGGCCTGCATCCCGAAGGCGAGGGCTTCACACCCGTCGGCCCGGCACTGACGCCAGTGGCGCGGGCAGTACCAGTAGCCGTCGGAGTTGACCCGCGCGTCGCTCCGAGGGTTGACGCCGCCGCAGTGCTGGCACTGAACCGAGCAGTCCGAGCAGGTGAACCGCTCGTCGATCAGATGCATCCGCCGCAGGGCACGCACCTGAGAGCAGGTGCCGCACACCTCGGTGCAGTTCTGGCACAGCACCTCGCTGTTGACGGTGAAGTGGGGTTCTGCGATCTCGGTGCAGTGCCAGCACGACCGCTGATCCGGAGCGGCCTGGACGATCCGCGTCATGTCCTCCTGCCAGACCTGCTCCCCTCGGCCGTTGGCCTCCACGTAGAACGACCCGTCCCCGTAGTCCTCGGCGACGGTGACGACCCGACCCCTCACGTTGACCGGGATGTGGCGACCGGACTGGGAGGTCATGGAGACCCGAGCCATCATCCCGGGGACCATGGTGTTCGCCGCCTCCTCCTCAGAGAGGACGGTGAGGAACGCCCAGTGCACCCACTCGGTGCTGCCACCGACGCGGACCCTGACGTTCCCTCCCGGGTCGATCACCGAGGTGATTCGGGGGGCGATCCGTCCGATGCGATTGTACAGCCGGTCGGATGCCATGCGAAGGTTCCCGGTATCGCTGCTGCTGATGAACGCCTGTCGCCCCACCCGCACCGTCATCCCCGGCTCCAGGGTCGGGGTTTCCACGGTGGAAAGGAACGACTGGTGGACGTAGCCCGTCCCCATGGCGGTGACCACACGGGGCGTGATCACGTCGTCGTAGACGATGCCGATCTGCCCAGCCACCGCCGCCGGGCGACCACCCAGGGAACGGAGGGCGCCCTCGGCGACCTGCACCACATGTCCGCGCCGGAACTGGATGACGTCCTCCGCCGCAGGGGACAGCCCACTGACGTGCACCGTGCCCGTGAAGCCGACGCCGTTCAGAGTGCGCACCTCGTAGTGAGGGTGGTTCGTGACGCTAACCTGGCAGACCTGGCCCGCGATCCGCGAGTTGACCCGCTGGCCGGTGACCGTGCTGCGCACCGCATCCGGCGCCACCTGCACCAGATCCCCGACGGAGAACCGACCGGGCGCAGGAGCCTGCTCGATCACGGTCAGGTAGTAGGGGTGGATGTAGTTGGTGGTGCCCCCGCCCCCGGGGGTCTCGATCCTGACGGTCACGCTCATGCGACCGACGTCTGCCACGACCCCGACCGCGCCGTAGAGCGCCGAGTCCACGTAGCCGTTCTCGTAATCCGAGTACGGCTGGTCGGCGACCTGCACCCGGGTGCCGACCTCGATCACCGGACCCCGTGCGATGACGCGGAAGTGGTCCCGGGTCCACCACATCGCGTGGTAGGGGTTGCCCGAACTGTCGCTGGGCGGGGAGGCGAAGACGAGGCGGTAGCGCCCGTCCTGGATGTGAGCGATGGTCGCTCGCTTGTCCCGGAGGGCAATGGGGACGGTGTCCCGCACCCTCATGCGGACCTTGTCGCCGACCCGCAGTTCCTCAGAAGGCATCTGGCATCTCCTGTTCTCTCAGGCTTTCCACGGTGGAAAGCAGAGGGATCGAGCGGCAGCGCCAACTCGATCCCAACAACCTAACTATACCACACCTGTCAACTATTCATTGACCTCCTTCATCAGGTCAGCGACCTGACCCAGTGACACCGGACGCAACCCCCAGGCATCCACCCCGACATGGATCTCCCGAGTCGGCGGCACTCGACCAGAGATGCCGCTGTGGAAGCCGGGCACATGGGTCACCTTCTCCTTGCCGTGGGTGTGACCATGCAGCAGCCACCTGCCCTCGTTGCGCAGCCGATACTGGGTGTAGCGCGCCTCACCTCTGTCCCGTGAGTATGGGAAGTGCGAGAGCAGCACCTCCTCCCCGTTGATCCTCCGACGAGCGAACGCCTGCACCGACTCGAACACCTCCAGGTACCTGGGCAGGTGCTTGTGGGAATCCCGGTGCATGGGGTGGCACCCGTCGTGGTTCCCGGAGATCAGGTGCTTGTGCCCCGGGAGGTCGCGCATGATCGTCAGCGCATGGTTGGGCGACGACACGGCGATGTCGCCCAACACCCAGACCTGGTCGTCGGGCTTGATCTTCTCGACCCACCGCTGGCACAACACGAGGTCGTGCTCCTCGGTGTTGTCCCCGAACCCACGGTGCCGGGCCACGAGACGGTGACCGAAGTGCAGGTCCGAGGTGAACCACACCCCGCCGCTCATGCTCTGGCCCCCATCTCAGCGATCCGCCGGACCTTCGGAAGGATGGGGGTGAAGTCGCCGCCGTATCGGTCAGCGACGATCTGTGAGGTGAGAGTGGAACGGATGTCGTCCCACTCCCAGGCGTCCACCTTGGCGTTGATCAGTTCCTCCAGCCTGGTCATGAGTCACACTCCAGACAGGGGTGCTGCTGATGCATCCGACACACCGAGAGGTGCGTGTCACAGAGCAGCACTCCGCGCACCGGTCCGTAGATGATCTTCCGGTTCGAGGCCGACGCACCACAGATGAAGCAGGACCCCTTGCGGGGGCTATGCTTCTCGGCGATGGCAGTCGCCGACGCAGCCACCTCGGCATCATGCAGTGACGCCTCGACACCCGATCTGTTGAACGGCACGAGCCTGCCGAGCAGCAGCCAGGAGTAGAGCAGGTCATCCCCCCTCGTGATCACGAGGCTGTACTCAGGGGTGCGCACACCCCACACCGCAGGCTCACGGGGCACCAGGCCCCATTGGCGGATCGCCTTGCCGACGAAGTTCATCGGTTCCTCCTTTCCACCGTGGAAACCACCACGGCCACAGCCACGGTGACCACCGCCAGGAACAGCAGGTGCCACCGCAGGGCGACGACCACCTGGATCAGGTCATCGAGGTTCATTGACTCAACCTCTTGCCTGCGTTGAGGTCGTTGACGATGGTCGCCAGTTCCCCGAACGCCGCCCACATCGCACCCGTGGCGGTGTAGAACCCGTCCTTGTCCTGGATCAGGAGGTTCTTCTTGTCCGTGCAGCGCAGCCAGGTCCGCACCCGGTACGTACGACGCTTCTGGTAGGTGATGACCGACAGCCACAGCGGGCTGTTCAGGATGTAGGCGGTGCCGATCATCCGCACCTCCCCGTCGAGGTTGGTCCGCACCCGTGGTGGCCGGGCCACGAACTTGTCCACCACCAGGGAGGACGACAAGGTGGGCGGGGTCGCCTCCTGGATGAGCACCTTCATTGAACCTTCTCCTTCTTGTGGGTGGGGCAGTAGGCATGGACCTGTCCTTGTTCGACCTCGGACTGCCAGCCGATGGGCATCAGCACGAGGTCTCCCCTTTCCACCGTGGAAACGATGGTGGCTTGGGATTCCCGTGAGCATTGCCATGGCGGAATGTGCACACTGGTACTCATCCACGCAGCGCAGCGCACCTCGACCATGATGGTCTCGATGATCCTGGTCATCGGATCACCTCCAGGTGCCGGGCGTGCTGCTCGCACAGGAAGATCCCCGTGTTCTGCGTGAGCGGCACGAACGTGAACACGGGCCGGGGGCAGGGGTTGGGATCGGGGACGTGACGTCCCGCCTCGCACTTCACCGGATCACCGTCCCACGCACGGTCCGGTGCTTGCGCCCGTCCAGCACCAGGAAGTGGTGGCCCTCGCCGTTGCCCATCGTGCGGGCGTTCCACCAGCACGACTGGTGCGGACGTCCGGTGATCTCGTCGTTGCGGCACCGGGTCACCATCCATGCCGAGTTGTCCGCCAACTCGATCCAGTACCACTGACCCTGTACGTGCTCGACGTACAGCACCGGGCACTTGGTGTGGCACCACTCGTTGGACTTCGGGTGGGCTGGCCGGATCTCGACGGCACGGGCGTTTGCCTGTGGTGCCGTGACCACGGCAGCGACCAGGCCCACCAGGATCAGGGCGAGACCGATCACGATCCGAGCAGCACCACGCTCGTCGGGTCGTGGGTGCATCGTGCGCCAGTACGCCTGCTCGTCGTTCAGCAGGTGCTTGGAACGCTGTGGACGCCGGAGCGTCTTGACGGTGAAACGGTTCTTGCGAGGCATGACCCTCACATCCCTTCTCTCTCGGAGTTTCCACGGTGGAAACGGACTGGACCACCCAGCCACCACGCCACCCAGGGTGAGTTGAAACGCCTGGGTGACGCGGTGATCCATGTGGGTCAGACCTCGGCGAGTCCGGCGAACTTGACGAGGTGGCCGCTCTCGTAGCGAGCCCGATGCCACGCGCACACTTCGACCTCGATCAGTCCGCGCTCGTTGGAGTCGTCGATTGCGATGAGCGACTCGACCGGCTCACCGCATCGAGTCATCGGCCTGAGGTTGACGACCACCTCGCACATCACCCCGCCTCCTCGATGACCTCGGGGTCGTCGTCGCACAGGCACAGGACGAACGGCTGCCCCGACCCGCACGCACAGGCCGATGGTCCGATGGTGGTGACTTCCTTGAAGTCGAACCACGGCAGGCAACAGGACTTCTTGCACTCGCCGGGGAAGTGCACGGCGACCCGAGTGGTGCTGGTGCCGAGGACGTGCCCGCGCTCACCGTCCTCGGTCTCGACCACCCACCACAGCGCCTCGATGGATGACCGTGGGTGGGCCATCGTGCGGGGTGGTGTGGGCGATTCCGTAAACGTCTTGATCAGGCTCACGGTCATGACAGGTTCCTCTCGATCCTTGATTCGATGGTGTCGGTTTCCACCGTGGAAACCGACTCGCACACCGAGCACATCCGCGCGCCGGTGGGTGGCTTGTCCTTGGGCTGGCGCAGTCCGTCCCGCACCAGCCCACATCCGCTCCGCACGTAGTCACCCAGGGGTGACCAGACGTGCCACTCGTCCTTGTCCGCGCTGATCCCGGCCGCGACCTCGATGTACTCGCGTCCCGCACGGGTCAGCGTGATCCTCCCGTCGGGGGTCAGTTCGCGGGTGCCCTCGGTGAAGTTGTTCACGAAGTCCCACGACAGGATGGCTCCGCCCCCGATCTCCTCCGCGAGGGCTGAGCCTTGCGCACTGAACGGGGTGGCACCCTTCCGCTTGAGGTGCCGTCGGTAGGTGAGCACCACGTCCCGCTCGTAGGTGGTGCTGCACTCGTTGAGGTTCACGAGACCGCTCCCGTCTCGACCAGGTGCGTGCAGGTGGCGCACCGGGGGAGTCCGTCCGGGAGTGGAGCGAACGGGTCGATGGGCGTGCGCTGGTCGCAGGCGAACACTGCCGCTGGCTCGCCGTTGACGAGCATGGTCTGCCCCTCGCCGTCGACGAACAGGACGTAGTGCTCGGTTGCCACGGTGGAAACCATCTTCACAGCGCACGCTCCCGTCCCGCGATGATCCGCGTGAGGGCACGGCGTTCCGCCGGGCACTCCTCCATCGTCCGGAGGATGCGCAGGTCCGCGGTGCTGATCCCGTCGGCGTTGGCAGTGTGCTCGCCGTTGCAGGTGCAGTCCGTTGCCACGGTGGAAACCTTCATGCCTGGCACACCTCCATGACGTGCACGGTGCCGTCGTCCATGAGCAGGGACGCGCGCCCGCCTCCGGTGCGCACGAGGCCAGCGGTCCGCTCGTCGTTCGCGGCTGCGTGCATTGCGACGTCGATCACCGCTTGCGCGTTCTCGATCAGCGCGATGAGGCGGGTGCTGCGCCGGACGGTGGTCGCACCGTTGGTGTAGTGCGTCGTGTAGGTCATGCGGTACATCGCCCTCAACTCCTCTCGCTGGGGTTTCCACGGTGGAAACCCCAGGGCTGCGCCTGCCGTTGGGCAGACCTCTACTTCAAGGCAAAGTCTACCACACCTGTCAACTATCTAACCTTTCCGTTGACCTCGATTGATTGACCGCTGCACTGGCGTACGGGCCACTGCGTCGCGGGCC
>Ga0105032_100041_pt1 | contig 17083 bp, 32 predicted proteins | sample RS_126metaG_FD_91481 | JGI IMG/M metagenome (GOLD analysis project Ga0105032, IMG submission 91481) | Switchgrass associated microbial communities from Austin, Texas, USA, to study host-microbe interactions - RS_126 metaG | ecosystem: Host-associated > Plants > Roots > Rhizosphere | place: USA... | reverse complement strand
TACATGGAGGGCACATCTTGTGTTCGACTAGGTTACGTGCATTTTCTGTCACGTTGTAGAATGCGATGTCTGGGTTCGTTCCGTTTTGGTATTCCTCCCATGCGCTCTGGGGAATGGAGGTTTGGAATAGACCCTTACAGTCTATACAGGTCACTTTGATAAGTATATTCATGGCGGTTGTCTTTCTTTTAGATAGTCATACTAAGTATGAGAAAGAATAGCGCCAATATAAGGCACAGATAGAACAGTCCATCTTCGTTCATTATAGTCACCTCCTTATCCGTGTAGCATTCCCATGAGGTCTAGTCGGACTTCCCCGTCTGGTGTGATTTCCCAGCTGTCATGGCTGATGGTATCCATGAGTTGGGCGAATTTCTTTTCGTATGGTGTGGTCTCTAGTGTGAGGCCGGTTTGGTATGGGAGCGTTGTTAGCTTGTCATCCTCTCGGAATACTTGTGGGTGTCGTTTGGTTGTGGGAGCCGCGGATATGCTTTTGATCCCATTGAAGATGACCTCTCCGGCGGTATTCCATTTCCCTCTCGCCAATGCCAGCTTAGCTGACGTCATGTTGAACAGGATCGGAATATCGATACTAGGCCAGTCACTCTCAGCAGTCATCCGTTTGAACTGGTCATCGATACCAGTGATACAGGCTGCTAGGTCACTGGCAGAGATACCGCGGGATTTGACCTGTACTTGCTTCCCTTCGACGAGTGCACGTCTACTCTTATCATCCCAGTATACACCAGGCATGAAGAGACACAGGTTGTGCTTAACACCTTCATCCCATGCCCCGAGTTTTTCTTTATCTATCTCCAAACCAGGGTGAGGACTATCGAAGTACACGCCGTCAGTAGCCACCATGAGAACACTTCTAGTTCTGTTAGGGTGTGTGGCGATTGCTTCAAGGATTCGTGTCCGACATGATGCCGTGATGAGCGAGGCGTAAATGCTGTTGGCATACTTAGGCTTTCCTACTGATTGTGCCATCTTTCCATAGGCAGAGTTGTACACGAGTTTATAGGCGACACCTGACGGCGTGTTCTTACCGACCTCCAATCGCTTGTGATACATGTCTGCGATTGCTCGGAAGGGAGGCGGACAGTCGCACGGATCGTATTGTATGTACTCGTCTACTTCTATACTGTCAATGATGCCTGCCATCATTCCCGCGGCGATTTCATGTTCCCAGTACCAACCTTTTGTTTCGAGCGGTCGGAGAATGTGACCTTTGTAGGTTCGGTGGGGGAGTGGTCCGACGTATCGGTCGGAGCCTCGCACGTGAGCGTAAAGCATCCGAAGCGACTTACTCGACAGGTCTGGTAGTACTGACAGTCCGCGCGTCCAGCTTCCATGAAGTAGGCATGGCAGATTGGCGATGGCATAGGGATAGGCTGAGTTGATGTCATATTCCCATGTCTCCCCTTCAATAATGCCGTGGCGGAAGATTTCAAACCAACCACCGTAATACGTCTTCCGTGCCGCCTCAGCAGCCCAGTATGGTACCGCCTCGTATACGTCTTCTGATGTCGGAGCGTTGATATTGTTCAGCCATCGCTGTGCCGCTTGCCCTGGACCGAACCACTGGTCAGTTCTCAGACGGATACCCGCTTCGGTGAAACCGTAGTTCAGTTGTCCCATGACGCGCCCAAGGATGTCGTTTTCAAGCGCGTTGTAGCGCTTCATATCCTCATCCAACTTAGCGACTGAACGGCGTGTCTTTCCTTCAAGAATCGTATTGAACTCTTCTTGGGTGATGAGTGTTCCCACGTGTGATTCGATCACGTCGAGGAAACGCTTTTGGAAAAATGAGCCACTATCGCAGATCACCATAGCGCGATTCGGGTTCTTTACGGTTCCGGGTGGCATTCCTGTACCGGGACGGATAGAGAATCGCTTCATGGCGAGCGTGTCGATTTCCCACATCCAAGGGTTTCGGTGCGTACCGACATGGACGGGGAACGGGCGTTTGTTCTTACCGGAGTTATTCCGTGACCTCTCGGCTATACCTTTAGGTGTAAGGAGAGACGCAGCTCGTGTCTGCGGGAGTGTGCGAACCCATTGGGTGAAATCGTATCCAAGGAAGAATCCCACATATGCGGCGGAAGGATTCTTCTGGAAGCATTCATATAGGTATTCGAAGATTTGATCCCAATGGAGGTGTGAGCCGTCTTCGTTGAACAACGGTTCATTGGTGCCCACTGTCAGGAGAACATAGTCATGTTGCCAGTCCGTAGCACCGCACTCACATTCGACGCTGTCATCCTTGGTTCGGGAGCACGCACGGCAGTAGGTCACACCTTCCCCGTCAACCCCGATGAACGTGATGTCATGGCGTTCACGTGTGGCGGCACGTGCAGTGTGTTTGTTCAGGTTGACTCTACCGCAATCTTTCTTGCAACGTTTCTGTCGTACCGGGGTACCAGTTGGCAGGGGTGTACCGCAACCAATGCACGTTCTCAAGTAGATTCGGTTTTGGTCCATGCTGAGATTACCTTCCCATAGTTATCGTAATGGAGTACGTCTCGGGCCCATGCGGTTTGGGCTTTAAGGAAGTCTTCGCGTGCCATGTCTTTATCGCCGTGAAAGTATTGGTTGACGCGTGTGTCGTCAAGTTCAACAATGATTGTTGTCGTGAATTGCATTACTTTCCCTTCCGCTTGTCTCTCCATGCGTGAACTTCTTGGGTGATGAGGACTCCGATACTGCCCCAGATTGATCCGACTAGACATCCCAGCATAAATCCATGTTCCATCTTGCTTCCTTTCATTTGTACCAGAACACGTTATAGTCGTCGTCTATCTCGTCATAGTATTTCGCGTATGATCGATCACCGGCTCGCACTCTAATCTCATCATCGGTAGCGACAGCCGCATACTGCAATTCATCGGGTGTCATTAGGTCAACGCCTAGACGGACCGTCTTCGGGTGACCATTGACTTGTCGCCGGATATTGGCGAATGCTTGGCGACGCAACTCATCGATATTGATCGCCTTGCCGCGCCCCCTCCGCTTGGCACGTCTCGCTTCATCCAATCGGAGAATTGTACTCCGAGCTTCCTTACCTTTGTTCTGTTCAATGAGGGTCAATACTTTGCGTTCGTCCGCGCGGTTCAACCGCGCAAGTTTAGGCCCGTAATCCTCATCATTCAGAATAGTTTGGAGTCGCCGAAGCGCATTCCTATCACTGCCACTAGCCATGTCCGCACACCTTGACATATAGAGCGTGGCGCGGCGGATCACACTCCAAAATCCGCCGCGCCACTGTTCACCCGAGAATAAAGTTGTAGGCTGGGCACCGCTCCCGCCGGTCGTTTAAGATACGCAACTCTAACGCATATCCCCAGTGTGTTCTAGAAGTCGTCTTCTGACCGGCTGATGTCGAGGATTTCAGGCCAGCGGTTCTTGGTTTCCTTGTTCGTCTGCCACTTCACCATGAAGTATACGACGGGAGACGTGGTGACGAGATTGACGTTGCCGATGGAGAGAACCGGGTAACCGGACGCTTTCTCATCGGTACGGTCAACTTTGATCTTGCTGAACTCCTTGGGGGAGAGTCCCAAGAGTTCTGAGAACGGAACCCACACGAAGTTTGCGGCAGGGGTGAGAGTGATATTTTCCCAGACGGGGAACCCGTCGTATTCCGGGTGCGTGCTCTTGTAGAGCACTTTCAGCATGGGGTCGCCGTTTTCGGTCGTGGTAAGGAATGCCCGGTCGAGGACGCCGGGAGTGACGAACCGGGCAGGCAACTCGTTACCACGGTACTTCAGGTCTTCGTATTCCGCGTCTTTCTCGGTGAAACCGAGGTTCAGGGTTCCGTCGTTGTTGATGCTAAGCATTGGTTTGCTTCCGTTCTATTTGGTGATGTCTACGATGAGGTAGGTTCGGACTGTACCGTCGTCTTCGATGTAGTCGGCGGTACGGGTGGGAGTGTCTTCCGCGGGTGTGGTCAGCAGGGATTCGAGTTCCGCGATTCGCTCGCGGTGCTTGGTGTTCTGTTCGCGGAGACTAGCAACTATGAGGTCGCTAGCTTTTAGCTGGGATTCGAGGTATGCGATCTGTTCGCGGAGTTTCATCACCGCGTCGCCGGACTCGTATTCGGCTACCTGTGTTGCGAGTTCTGCGATTTCGTTTCGGTAGTCTTGCCTCTGCGCCCGGAGTGTCTGCACCTCTTCGATAAGGGATTCCCAGTCCCGCGTCGGGATGTTAATCAGGTCGCACTGTCGGATATTTGCAAGTTGTTCCCGCATGGCGGGCAGGAATGTTTCGATCACAGCTCCTCTTTCTTGGCGATCTGGTTGCCGTACTGCCAGTGTGAGACGGTGACGCCGGACGTGTCGATCACGTCATAGATGAGACCGTTTGTGGAGCGTTTCGCTGCGAGACGTTCGGCTTCCGTCTGCGTCTGGTATTCGGGGGCGAACAATGACGGCTTGGGGTTGGTTCCGTCAGTGTCTCGCACGTACACTTTGAATGTCACCAGTAGTGCCCTTTCTTGGAGTGTTGTTTTATCCGCGTGTCGTAGTGGACGCGGTGTTTGACGTGGCCTTCGATGCGGGCTCTTTTGGCGCGTGCTTTGCGGAGTGCCAGTTTCTCGTCAGGTTTCCGCGGGGGCACGTTGAGTGCCATCAGTCCAATGAGACCGATAATGAGGAGACACCCGCCGTAGACTAGCGCCGCCATTGCCACCATGACCGCTTCCTTTTCATCGGGGCTGCGTCTTCCAGTCGGGTGATGTAGTCGTCCACATCTTCGACCGTGGTATAGAACTCGGTATCCTCGTCCGCGATAATCATGCGGTCTTTGATAACGAGTAGGTCGCTTTCGATGCGTGCGATGAGTTCTCGAACGATCGGAGCGGTACCGCCGATGATGTCGCCGTGAACCCAATAGTTGAGCATTTTCGCGCGCTCTTCGACGCGCTCTGCAAAGTCGTAGACACTCTTGGGTTCGGTCACGTCCGGTTCGACTCGGAGTGCTTGGAGCGGATTGTCACCGGTACCGGTTCGGGGTTGGTCCATTACAGTGCCTCCTCTGATCCGCGATTGATGAGTGTGACGGATACGACGGTATGTTCTGACATACATGCGGCGTACGCGAGAGTTCCGGCGGCACCGTTGCTTCCGGGCGCAAAGAAGTAGACGACGTTCTCGTTTTTGATAACCTGTGTTGCTTCCACGTCGACAGTTCGGCCGTCATGCCATTCAACTCGGTACGTATCGAGGGTCATAAGGGTGTGTTCCTTCCTTGTCAGTCCTAGCCGGGGCGGTAGAGCCTTACCGCCCCGGGAGGAGGTACCGATTCCATGTTGTTCCCGTTATTGGCTCACGGTACTAGACCACGTTCGGTTCCGCATTCTTGGAGGGGTGATGCCCCGCCGGACCACCGTGTGGAGAACGGTCGGATCGTAGTCCGGCGGGGCGTTTCCACCCCTGGAACCCTCACGCTGTGCGGTGCGTCCCGGCGAGTCCTGGACTGGTCCGGTTCGGGGCGCTCCGCTTCATCGGGAGGTCTTCAGTGTAGGGGACTAGCGCGCGCTAGTGGAAGCGGACTCGCGCGCGCTAGTGGTCACAGTTTGGTAACGGTTTGGTCTCGGTGCGGTCACGGTGTGACATGAGGTGATCGGTGAATCGCTGATTCAGTATCCCCAGCTTCACTGTCACCTCTTGCACCTCCGACACCACATGTCTCTTGAGCGGCGTCACCACGGCGACTCGGAGCACCGCCCCGATCGCGAACAGCGCCCCGATGACCGCTCCCGCCCATATGATGAAATCGCCCAGCTCGCGTACCGTCATGAGCCGTGACGCTTTCCGAACCACGACTTTGACCCATAGCCCGCAGCCTTCGGGGTGGACGGCTCAGGTTCCGTCTTCGGCTCAGGTTTCGGTGCTGCTTTCTTTTTGGGTTCCGGGGCGGGCACCTTCGGTGCCGCCGCCTTCGCCGCACGCGCTTCGCGATACTCCTTGAGCATCGCTCGCATGTCCTCGTCGTCAGGGTCCGGCTCCGCCGTCTCCGGCGGGGTGTCTGCCTCGGTAGTATTCAGCTTGCTCTCAGTCGAGGGATTCACGTCCGACGCGGGAGCGTCGGTTCCCGTCGCGTCAGCGGCGGGTGCGCCCCCCGCCCCGTCAGGGGCGGGCGCGGGTTCATTCACCGGGTCAGTCATGTCAGCTTCCTTAGTGTATTTAGAGGTTAGTAATTAGTGCAGGGTCACCGGCTCGTTTCACTAGCATGTGATAGACCGGGTTGTATTGGGCTTGAATGGTGTCCCCGCCAGCCGGTTTTGCACCCGAGAGGCGCAGCGTCTTGAGACCAGTCGAACCCGTGAATCGGAAAACGAAACTGAAACGATACGTGTCAAGAAGACTGTTGTTCGCAGTATCGATCACTTCGCGAATAGTCGGACCCAACTGGTTAACGCCTACTGCGCCATCCCAAAGCTTGAAATCAATCGAGTGCGTACCCGCGACAGACGTACCGGAAGTCTTCTGCGCCTGAATCTGGATATCCACTTCATAGGCGGCACCGTTCTCAAGATACACGCTCGCACGCGACGTATTCGTAATCTCAGTATCAGTCGTCAGCGGGATAGTCGTATTCGTCGCCCCGGTACCGACCTCACCTGCCACGACACGGCTAGGCGCATTCCCGGACGCATTCCCTTGCGCAACCCATAGCTCGCCATCCGTGTACGTATCCGGGGCGTTGATAACCACCTGATCTTCATAGACCGTGATATCCGCGGAAGACGTAGTGCCCGACACGCCAAGGATGGCACGCGTGTTGGCACTGTTGTTATTCCCCTCACCAGACCACAAATCCAGATAAGAGAACGTAAACCAGTTCGGATCAATTACGACGCCACTGGTAATCGACAACTGCACCGATTCCGTCGAGTCATGCCCGAACGAAAGAATGTTTGCAGCGTTACCAGTACTCTCGTAAGACTCATTCGTGGGAAACTCGATAAGCCCAGCCGTCGTAGTACGGATGACAACTTGAGGGCCAGTATCCGGGCCCACCACAATAGAACCGGTCGTCAGGTCAAGTCGAATCGTGACGTTGTTGAACTCAGCTGATCCGTCGCGGTTGATAGACCAGCCTGACACGCCGGGGACATAATCGGGAGATTGGATAGAGCGTCTGACCAGCTCGCCATTCTCGCCACCGACAACAGGGTTACTGAAACTCACGCGCGACTCACCTCATAGCCTCCAAACGACACAGTAGCGGTAGCTCCCGGATCGCCATCCGTCCACACGCACGTATAGAACTCACCCGGCCACATAGGCCGGTCACGGAAATCACTATCGGTGTCATTCGAGCCGGAATAGGTGCCGCTAATGAACGTGCCAGCATTCGCGGTGCCGCGATAGATGTTCGCACTCGGTTCATTCGCGTTAGACGACACGGACACGGAGACACGCTCCATTTGCCACTGGTTCCGCTGCGGCCCGAACGTCACACTACCATTACCGCTCCCGTTGAGGACAACTGAACGGGAATCCTGAAAAGGAACATCAGTCATGGCTAGTCCGCCCAGTATTCAGCGACATACGACACCGTGACCGGGTTCGCGTCGTCAGGATTGCGAACCCATAGAGGCATACAATGCTCCATAGTCACAACCATCGGCACACCATTCGCTAGAGTGTCCACAACAGCGGGAAACAGACTCGCAGTCCCCGACTCAACCTCATTCTTATCCGAACCCACATAGACCACGCCGTCAGCGGTAGCCGACGTCGCCCACACCGTAATACGCTTCCGACGCAAGTCGAGGCCGACCAATTGCTGAGTAGAGTTATCCGTGGTCGCAACCACCGATCGCATAACCGCATCACGAGCCGGAAGCGGGTGAACCTGAACGATCGGCATTTCCCGCACCTTCACAGGTACTTCGATACCGCCGTCAGTCTCCCCCTCCTGTTGCAACTGATCGAGGCCCGGCGTCGGCTCCTCATCATACTGACTCACTTCACAGCTCCTATCACTGCTTTAGCCGCGGGGGCAAATACCGGCTTCACAACTAGGACGACACCCGCAAGGATGAGTCCCGCGCCTGTCATCACCTTCATGATCCGTGTGATGTTATTACGGTCCGACAGCCATTGCCGTACCAGTTCCGGGAACATTACGATGTCGCCGATAGTGTCGAACACGTCTCCACTGCCGACACTCTCTGAGGCAGTATCGCTCACATCGGCACTACCGGGTGTAGCTCCGAGTTGGCGTTCCACACTACTCTTATAAAGTAGATACGCGCCAGTGTTGTATGCCGTCCATGGTGACCAGTCAGTGCCCTGTTTCGAAATCGACCATGCCGCGGCGGCATTTTGGGTAGGGTCATTCATTTGTGTTTTCGTGTACGGATGGACACGGGTATTGATTTGCCAGAGTCCGATGCAGCAACCGGTGACGGACACTGCTTTGGTTCGGCCGGACGACTCCGCGAGTGCGACCGCTACCGCAGTCACCAACATGTCGTCAGTCTTACCGAACCCCGCCCCGCGTGCGACTTGGATAAGACACGCCACGGAGTACTTATCAGGATCGCACGCCATACGTCACCCTTAGAAAAGACCGTTAGACGAGGCCGCATACATTTCAGTCTGCGCCATAGTCTCATCACTGAACTGTTCCGGTGCATTGTCACCTTGCGGCGCGGCCTTACCCGAATCAGGATTCACCGCATTTGCGTGCTCAGTCCACCACGACATACCGACAACCATCGCACCGCCAATGATAAACACAGTCGGGTCTTTCGCAATCAGCGAAATACCCGCAACCACCGCAGCGGACAGCCAAGTCGCACTCTTGTTCGCGGCAGTCATATCGCCGTTGTTCTGCTCAGTGGTACGGATGTCAGCGATAGGCGGCGTCGCCTGAGTGTACACACCGTACACGACAGCCGCGGTCGCCAAGCCGACCATAAGCGAAGTCTCAGGCTTCAACATTACTCTAACTCCTTACTTAGTTCTCGCTCGCAGACCAGACGACTTAGCGCCTAGTCCATCATCAGCGCCAACAGCACGGACGTACACCGTGTACGCGCCGCGTTTCGGAAGACCGCCCATAATCCCGTTACTGGTACGGCTGTACCCGTACGGCTTACCATGGCCCTCCACATACATAAAGTACCCTACCGCGCCGTCAACTTCATTCCAGTCCAAGCCGATAGACGTATTCGTAGACGACACTTGCTTAAGACCAGTCGCACCCTTCAGTGTCGTCCCCGCCGGATACTGCGTCGCCGGTGGCGTCGGAGTCGTATCGATCGGATACGTTCCAGTCGGGGGCGGCCCGATCTGACCCTGGACTGCACGAATCATTTCCGCCTGCTGCACGGTAAGTTTCTGACGCGCGAAATACTGTCCGATCGCAAGACTCGCTGCGATAGGGTCGTAGTTCAAGTCGAGTAGGATACCAAGTGCTTTCTGCCCCCACTCGACATTATTGGACGGCGCAGGATTATAGTCCTCTTCTACTGGAGCTTCGGACCCCCCGGGATTCACGTACTCGTCAACACTGCCATCGTACGCGTATTCACCGGTCGCCTCACCGGTATAGTCAGAGACTTCCGGTTCTGACTCACGGGCACGCGTCCAATACGCGTAGCCGACGATACCGGCGACAACAGCGCCACCGATATACAACCACTTTTTCTCGACAGGACCGATACCAGGAATCTTCACAGTAGGCATTACAACCCCCACGAAGAGAACTCGGAAGTACGGTAACCCTGTTCCGTGCCATCAGTCACCACGGTCTCATCCCACATGCGCGGCTCGCGACGCGCCATAGGACGCGACGTACCCATAGCAACATTCGCGACAGTCGCATAGGGAGACGAGTACGGAGAATAGTTCTCGCCACTCGGACCCTGAGTCACATTCGCAGTAGACGCGACGTTGAGATAGATAGGACGGAAGTCGTGCGTCAACGGCTGTCGCGGCATCGAACGGTCATTGATACGAACGATTTCCATACCCTGACGGATATAGTCACCAGAGAAATTAATCTCCGGATTACCAGGGTTGTTCAGCGCAAGCGAGTTCCGGCCACGCAATGCACGCGCGGCCTCTCCGGTAGCCCCGGCCGTACCGTCATTCGGATACGGCGGGAGCGACTCCACCCGCGGGTTCCCGAACACCTGAGAGATAGACCGCATCGTGACTTCGACAGTCCGACGCAGCATAGCCCCGAAGTTCTCATCATGGCGAGCCGTATCCGACGCAATCTCGTCATAGCGGTTATGCGACCGCGGCGGACGTCCCGTACCCTCGTGACCGTTCGGTTCGTGTTCGAACGGCGCAAGCGAAGGATTCGCATTCACCCCGATAGGGTTGTAGCGATCGATAACCGCGTCAGGAACAGGGTTACCAGGCGGCGTAGTCGGAGTAGGCGTTCCCTGGTCAGTACCCCACCTACCTTGGGCGTGATCGGGATCAACCCCGGTACCCCAATTCGTACGCGTATCCCGCTTCGACACCACTGTAGCCGTACGCACGTAATTACCGCTGTACGCCATAACCGCTCACCTCCTTTTGAAAATACCGAGAGCCGCGCCCGCGAGTGCAAACCCAATACCGAGTCCCGCACCCCACATAAGCGCACGCTTGAAATCTGCCGACATGGTTACACCGCCTTACCGGTACCCATAGCCGTAGCAACCACACCACGCGCGAAACTACCCGCGGCATTGATAACCTGTGGCGTCTGCCGCTTCGGGAGAATCAGTGTAGTCACGAGAGCCACACCAACGACACCCATAAGAAATTTCTCAATGGTAGACATGCTATTAACCTCCTCTATTCCATACTTCCAGTAGGGTCTCTACCGGGGCTTTCTTATCCGGGTTTACTCTCGCAAGAAGTACCGTAAGCAACGCCACCCACGCTACCCCGACAGCAAGCCCTTCGTTCGCTTTCTCAATCAGCGCGAACACACCAACCGCGAAACCGGTAGCGATAGGGACTCGCCAATCGATAGGCTCCTTATTCAGAATGGTGTTATTGAATATCGTGATTGCACCGACAGCAAGGATCGGTCCCGTAGACTTAGCCACCCGGCCGCCCCCCTGCTCTCCGTACAATCGTCCGGCGGCCCGTACGCGTCGCTTTGTAAATGCCCTTCTGCACACCGCCGCAACCCGTACACGGGTTATGCCACATGGTATTACCATCAATGATGATCCCCATATGACCATTCCCAGCACCGCCAACCCACACGATAATATCGCCGGGTTGGCGATCCTCGAACGGAATATTGATACCCCATGACGCAAAACCAGTAGTCGTCTTCGTGCCACGCATAACCCCAACCTTATTGAGGACACACGACACGAACCCCGAACAGTCCATACCAGTAGACGGACACACTGTAGCGTGCCCGCCCCCGAAGATATACGGATGCCCCTCATAAGAGGCGGCCATATCAACGATGGCATTCCCGGACGTCGGCTTAGCGACCGTATCGCCGGTACGATCAGTCGGACGGAAAGCCGATTTCACTTGCGGGCCGGTAGGGATTTCCTTCCCTTCCGCCAAGTAGCGGATACTCGTAACCAAATCCTGGTTGTTAATCCCGGACCACACGAGTACGCCGCCAATAGCGAGAGTCGCAACGGCGAGACCGGAAATACCTTTACTACCTGTTGAGGCCACGGTCCCTCCAAGCATAAATGTATTTACTCACGAACGGGACACCCCAGTATCCGATCGCGAACCACACCGCCGCCTTTTTCATGACTACCGCTTCAGCTTAGCGATAACCATAGGCGCAACGAATGCGCCAAGCGCAAGCCAGACAAGCGATTTCATGTCAGGCTTAAGAATGCTAGGCATTGGTTTTCCTCCAAGATTGTTCTGATAAAAGTTGTAGACAGGATCAGCAACATAACCGACAGCATCACCGAGACCCGGAAGTATACCATTGAGAAAAGCTTTACGCTTATCGCAACCGCACTCATCCGTACCCATGATTAGACAGTAATGTTCGCGTCGTCTCCACCCGCGGGAGCGACGTAATTAGCGAGCACCGCGAACGTAGCCGCAGCACCGAACGAACCCTGGAACTCCAGACGAGACGCATCCGAAGTAGCAAGATAACCGCGCCGCGCTTCTGCACCAGGCTGGTTAGTGAAATCGTTGTTGAACGGAATCGGGTAGACACTGTAATCACGTCCACCCGCGGTCTCAACCGCATTCACGAAACCGTAATCCCGAGCGATCTTTTCACGCCAGAGGACACGCGGGCGAGTGAACACCGTAGTCGCTTCGAACTGGAGCGTCATAGGGTCGGGGAAGTTCCCGTCAGTCGTAGACGTGCGCGCCACGGAACCGGACGGGTAGTTCGTCACGATAAGGTTCCGGTTCAGGTAACCAAGGCCCTGCTGAATCTGGATACGCTGGTCACCCGAGTTCACCGAGTACGTGCCCTTAGTCCAATACTGAGTCGTCTGGACGGCCGGGGGATTCTGCGAGACGGGACGTCCCTTCAGGTCAGTCGGAAGCGGCTCCCACCAACCATCTTGGACCATGCGGACACGCACGGAAACCGCGTTCGTCGGCGGCGTCGAATAGACCGCGGCGGAAGGCGCAAGTCGAATGCGCACCTTGAATTTGTTCGTACCCGACTTGTTCGGAAGAGCACCGAGAGCGTCACGAGCAACCAGCTCAACGGGAATACGCAGGATAAAGTCAATCGTCTGCGTAGCGCCCGCGCCAGTCGTGGCAGTGTAGTTCGGAGACTGCTTGGCATCAGTCGAGAACGTGTAGCCACCATACTTGTTCACGATGTACAGATCGTAGCCGTTGAACGGGCCGACAATCGGCTTAGAGTTGGTGTCTTCGAACGTGACAGTATCGATGATACTGAACGGCGCATTGTTGTCAGTGAACGCGACAGTCGCGGCGTTCGTAGCCGACGTAGCATTGATGATGAGATACATACCACGGAGGAACCCCGACGGGGGCACTTCCAGAACCGGAAGGTCCTGAGTCGCGGTAGCAAGCGTCACCGTGTTGTCGTAGTTGATTTCCTCGTGAAAGAGCGCACCGATACGGAACGCGCGCGGAGGGGCCGCCGCTTGCTTACGGCCCTGAGTAGTAGGAGCCTGAGTAGCCATGAAAACATCCTTTGATAGGAAACAAGTAAAGGGAGCGTCCGAATCCCGAACGCTCCCTTTACCGGTAAAGCTCGATTACCAGAATTGTACCCTACCCCGGCGGATTTGACCACCCCTCACACCCCAACACATGCGGGTCAGCCGCACCATGCATCACCTGACACGGAGCCGGACGAAACTCAGTAAAGGATTCCATCGCCTTATTCTCAGAGGGACTCGACGGGGCACCGACAGGAGAGTCAAGCAACCACATACCGATAAGGCCCACCAGAGCGAACCACACTTCATCCGTGATCGCAATACCCGCCGCCGACGCAAGCACAATCACATAAGGAAGCGACCGGTACACACGCATTTTCCACATGGCTAACCTCTACTAGACCGGGAGTAGAGTAGGCCACGTTTTCGGGCCCACATGTCCGTCAGGAGTAAGATTCTTCCGCTTCTGATGCCACTTCACACGAGCCGTAGTCTTCGGCCCATTGATACCATCTTCTTTCAGCCCAGCCCCGTCAAGATTCAGGAGAGCCTGCACAGTTTTCACCGCGCGACCCTCATCGTTCGGAGACACAGTAGGAAGATTATTCATAAGACGTTCCGTCCATCCTTGAGTAGGTTTCGGAGTCGGTTTCGGAGACGGACCAGGGTCCACACTCGTCAACATGTCCATAGGGAAATTCGGCCCCGGATCGGTATGCGTAGTGTGCCCCCACGCACGCCGCGCCTGGTCATGAGTAATGATACCCGTCAGCTCACCCTCTTTGATCTGCTGAATAGTAAGCGCACGCGGAGAAATACCAAACTCTTCGCAGTCATGGCGGATTTGATCGCGGAGCTTAGACCACGCGACGTTCCCAAGCCACCACGACTCAGACTTGGAATTGGTACCAGTAATCTCGTAAGAAATACCGTAGACGTTCCCCTGAGACGACCCAACGTGATTGGCACACCAGTCAGTATCGAGCGTCTGACGAATCGAGTTCTTATCCACGTAGTAATGAGACGACACGCCATCCGTACGGCGCTGCGCGTAATCCGCCTCGTCTTCCGCAGACGCCTTATTCGACGTGTTGTGAATAACGATGTACTTCTTACGAGACTGAACCGGGCCGTTACTGTTCTGGCGGTAGTTCCGTGCACGCCCCGCCCAGATAGACTGAGTAATCGACATGGGTACTCCTTACTTGTTTACGATCGCCATAACAGGGCCGTCACGGCGGATATACAGCCATTCATGCTTCTTAAGATTCGCTACCGTATTCCTCACAAGATTAGGGTCCACTCCCCCAATCTCATCGAAACGCTTCCGAGCGTTCTCATCAGGGTCGTAATGCAGAAACAAATGCTCCGCTTGGTTGTAGGCATGGAGAGAAATATGCGTCGGTTTTTGCGATGCCACCCAAAGGCCGCACTCCATAGAACGCCCCCGCGTCCACAACGTTCTCAATTCCCTAGTAAGACCGAGCTCATTCTCAAGGCCGTACGCCTCGTCACCGAAAACGATCCGATTACCCTTACGGTAAGAGTCACCGATACAACGCTTAAACACCGTATGAAGATGAAGGTCATCTTTCTCCATGTCGAACGTGTGCTTAGGCCAAAGCGTATACCCGGGAGGTTTCTTAGGTTCCCAGATAGACATAGGAGGAGGCCAGTTATCGACACGCTTATAGCCTGCTTTCTTAGTAAAGTCCACTGCGGTAGCATCACGCGGTTTCATCACTAGAACGATACCTTGCAGCTTCGGACTAGACACCTCCTTAAGAAGTTGATAACCCAGATACGTTTTTCCCGAACCCGTAGGGCCCAGAATCGTCACGTGCTCACCAGGCTTATACCGAAAGTAGTCCTCGATAAACACGTCACGTTCGAAACGCTCAATTATCGGAAGACCACTCTTCGGGGACGCCATCGGGCACAGCCTCCTCTCTCGGCTTTTCAGGGGCAGGCAAACCGATCACTTGTTCCGGCGTAATCGTACCCATGAGACCCGCAGGAACCACCTTGTGATTCGCGAGCAACTGGAGGGCCATAGGAAGCACCGCACCGAGAATAGCTCCGTACGGTCCGGCCCTAAGAACCTTATCGAGCACCGCCGCAACTTCGGGGCGTTCTTGCGCAAGTGCATTCAGCGCCTCAGCCACATGCGGAGCGTGAGCCGTAATCACTGCCGCGTCGGCCACCAGCGGCACGCTATTCGTCTGCGTACCGACGATACCGAGCACACCAGCCGGAAGCTGCATCATCCCTATGATGCCTTCGGTGTAATCCGTACCCTGAGTCTTCTTACGCGAACGCGTACCCGAAGACGGACGCCGCTTGTGTTCAGGACAGTACTTCGGGCGTGGCCCCCGACCCCCATACTCAAGAGGCTGTCCACAACCAGGATGTTTACACGTAGACGGAAGTTCCTTCACCTCTGTAGGTGGCTGTTCTTCGATAGCTACCGCAGCGCTGAAATCAAACTCGTCACTCATAACTTACCCCTCAAGAAAAGGTTAATGTCTTCCTTCTTATACGGCATAATCACCTCATGCTCAGGATCAGCAAGCCGCATACCCGCCGAATACAACTTACGATTCACTTCAAGAAACGCCGTCGCCTCTTCCGGCGGCATACCACCAGGGGGAACCTTAATATAGACCGCTTGTGTTTCATGTAGTAGATTCAAGTCCCACGGTGCTAGACGAATCGCATCCTGTTTAGTGTCATACATACCGCCATCCGACTTACCATCAGACAGACGCACCGCAATCCACTTACCGCACGCACCGAGCAACAATGCAGTATTGACAGCCTCAGAACACCGCCGCCCCTCATCCGTGACATTCACTGCTTACCCGCTTTCATCAACGCCGTAAGCGCGACAATAGAAATCAGGCCGAACGCGATAATCCCAACCGCAGACATCGCCAACACCTGACGCGAAGTCTCCCGCACCTCAGCATTCAAATACGAGATAGACGTGGACAGACGCTCAGACACGCCATCAATAGATGCGGTCGCCGTCGCGATACCCTCTTTGAGGTCTTTACCGATAAAGCTCATGATCCCAGTATACCCCAGTCCGCCCAGAAAACAATATAACAATTTGGTAACGACACAGGTTTAGGGTAGACGCGAGAACATGACAGACATAGAATGAAGAGACACAACAACCTCCGACCAAAGGGAGTACCAATGACCACCTTCGACTTCACCGCCGTCAAGCCCACCACTGTCAAGGAAGCCGACCTCCCCGAAATCACCCGCACCCGACAGCTCGCCGTCAACCCGTTCAGCCAGCACGTCGCCAAATCCGCCGCAAAGCTGGACGCGGACGGCAAGGGACAGTGGCTGTCCGTCACGCTCCCGATCGTGAACCCCACCGACAAGAACGTGGTGGGCACCGTGTACGGGCAGGCCGTCCGCCACATCACCAACGCCGCGTCCAACGACCTCGACGGCATGGGACGCGAAATCCGCAACACCGTCAGCGACGACGGCACTGAGGTTACCCTCTACTTCCGCGTCACCCCCAAGCGCACCAAGAAGACCACCGCCGAGTAAACCTCCCGATAAGAAAGCCCTCCTAGGCCGCACACCTAGGAGGGCTTTTCTATGCGTATAGGGTTGACTGCGATGGCGGAAGGATGTTAGACTTAAGATCCCATCGAAAGGAGCAAGCAATGTACATCGTTGAGGGATCACACCCCACCAGCGCTGAAAAGCCGATCGAAGTCGAGTTCGTCAACTTCAATGACGCGGACACATACGCCATCGAACAGTCCAAGACCGACCCGCGCGATTGGTACGTGTTCAACAAAGCTAACAAGATGCTCGCCGCCTACAGCAACGGTATGTCCCTCTGGACGGATTAGCCGAGAGTATGCAGCTTTACCAATAAAGCCAGCACTCACTGCCTGTAACCGGGTGGTCGCGCAAAGTAGTTTTTGCGCGTCCCCCGGTATAGGT
>Ga0105032_100039_pt1 | contig 17481 bp, 16 predicted proteins | sample RS_126metaG_FD_91481 | JGI IMG/M metagenome (GOLD analysis project Ga0105032, IMG submission 91481) | Switchgrass associated microbial communities from Austin, Texas, USA, to study host-microbe interactions - RS_126 metaG | ecosystem: Host-associated > Plants > Roots > Rhizosphere | place: USA... | reverse complement strand
GCTATTGCTATAATAATTTAATGATAGGACAAGATATGACTTGCGTCCAAGATTGCTAGACTTATTTTCGGGCGCAGGTGGCGGTGCTGCTGGCTACTATGAAGCTGGTTTTGATGTAGTTGGTGTAGACATCGTTAGACAAAAGCATTATCCGTATATACATGTGGTGCATGAAGCACTAGACTATTTAGAAAGGCATGGCGCTGAATTCGATGCAATTCATGCTAGTCCGCCATGCCAGGCTTTTAGCTCCTATAGAAGACGTGGTCAAGGTGTCGGTGATAAAGCCGTTAATCTAATACCAGGAACACGAGAGATATTGAAGCAGCTAGGCAAGCCGTATGTCATAGAAAACGTTCGTGGCGCACCGCTGCAGTCGGCGGTGCAGTTATGTGGTAGTTCGTTTGGCCTAGACATTAGGCGCCATAGGTTATTCGAAACAAATTGGACTTTGCCTGAATTAGATTGCGACCATAGTTGGCAGACACCACGATTTCCGCCGGCGGCGAATCGAACCAATTTGCGTAGCACCATAGAAGTAGGTGTAAGACGAATTCCACTAGCTGTACAAAGAGAGGCAATGCAGATTCCGTGGATGAGTTTGCATGAGCTTTCACAGGCGATTCCGCCAGCGTATACGAACTATATTGGCAAGTTTCTGATAGATGAGTTGTAGATAGTGTATTGTCGCCAGTATTGATAAGTGCTATACTCGCTATAGAGCTATCCGCAACCTTTATTGGCGGCGCAGCTATAATTAGCATGGATTAAACTATGTAGGTAAAATTGAATGGACACACTTGGAGCTTTACAAATCGGCGGTCCGTTTGGTATCTTGCTTGCGTTCGCCGGATTTCTTGTGAAGTCGTTCTTAGATAAGAGGGCGGATGACCGAGAAGAAACCAAAAGCGAGCGAGAATCCGAATCTGGAATCGTAGAAACTACGAACAGTGCGCTTAAAATTGTTCGTGAACAAATGCAGGCATTGAGCGTTGAGCTTAATACTTTACGGCAAGAAAATACAAGCTTGCGCGCCCAATTGGCTAATCTGAATGGACGGTTGCAGTACCTAGAAGACGAAAATGCTAGACTGCAAGGTGGAAAAATAGCACACGAAAGCGCCGGGCCTGCAATAACAGAGCCGAAGCGAAATAGATATAGAGAGGAAACGCAACCCTGGCAATATGGAACCAGATCAGACAATACAAGCACTTGGCAAGGTTGAGGAACAGTTAACAGAAGTTAATCAACAAGCACTCAAACTGCCAACCAAGCAAGATTTGAAGCGCAATGAGCGTAGAATAGGCCGTACAGCTAAAGTGATGGCGGTTGTATTCGCCGTCGCTATCTTGCTAAACTTTGCGCTGCTGTATGTTGTCTTTGATTCCACCGTTGCAAATAAGACAGCATTAGCGCTCAATAGCGCTAGCATAGAAACTATCAAGCAGCAAAATGTCGCCAGAGAACAGCAGGGATTAGCGCCGATTCCGGTGCCAAATGTAGCGGACAATCAGCAAGTAGACTTGCCAGCGTTGGTTTCTGCACAAATCGCTACGTTGACTACTGCGTTGAAAAATGATCCCGCACTGCGTGGCGCAGCAGGCGAATCAATTAGGGGCGATAAAGGTGACAAAGGTGACAAGGGAGATAAAGGCGATAGGGGAGAAACAGGCCCCGCTGGCGCACCTTGTGATCCGAACATAAATCAAGCGTGTAGAGGGCCAGCTGGTGAAAAAGGTAAGGACGGTAGCAATGGCGTCGACGGCACCAACGGACTTGACGGCACCAACGGCCGGGGTGTACAATCGTTCCAACCCGAAGGAACAGTAACAGAATGTTTCTTCACTACTAGATACACGGACGGTACGATATCGCAGGTACCTGCAAATGGCAGCTTTTGCGCAGCACTTCCGTAGATGGCGTGATTACTCTGATGGCTAGGGGTCGCCAGACTTTCACTCTGGATTAGAGACGCGGGTTCGATTCCCGTTCACGTCACATGACCAATCAAAACAAAACTAGATTAGTTCTCGTAATTGACCGTAGTGGTTCAATGGCAATGATTCAGAGCGACATGCAAGGCGCTATTGATTCACTAGTGCGAGAGCAGCGTAATCAGCCAGGCGACTTAGACATCGATGTATTCGAGTTTGATTATATCGATCCCGACGTTCCTTACGAGCCGACTATTAGCGTAACTGCCGAAGAGTATCCTGGCTATAAGCTGATTCCGCGCGGTGGTACTGCATTACACGATGCTATGGCGCTGAGCATAGATTACGTAGGAAAGAGACTGAATGAACTGAGCGAAGATGACAAGCCGGCAAGCGTACAATTTGTTATTGTTACCGACGGTTACGAAAACAGCAGCAGGCAATTCACCGCGAAGGATGTTGCCGCACGAATTAGCAGACAACGTGACAAATACAATTGGGACTTCCTATTTGTTGGCGCCAACCAAGATGCCGTGCTTACCGCGCGAGACTTTGGAATTCCAGCAAGTAGTTCTCTAACATATACCGCAAGTTCGGCCGGTGTAGAGAATTCACTACGTAGTGTAAGTGCATATGTAACAGGCACTAGGAGCGGTCTAGGCTATGAGTTTACGGACGAAGATAGAGCCAAGGCGAATAGCTAATGATTACCTCGTTGGGTTTGCTGATATTCGCAGCAATACTCTATCTGGCACTATGGGAACGACGGCAAGGTAATCTAAGAAACTTCTGGTCATCGCTGTGGGATCGTTACAAAAATCCGCCGGTGGACTGGGATGACGAACTAAGAAAACTTGACAATAATAGCTAGTAGCTGTTAGCATAATTGAATAAGCCCGTAAGGGCATACGGGGTGTAGCTCAGTTTGTGACAGAGCGCTGCGTTTGGGTCGCAGAGGCCGCAGGTTCGAATCCTGTCTCCCCGACGATATGGTCTCATGGTCTAGTTTGGTTTAGGACGCTGGTCTCTCACACCAGAGGACGCGGGTTCAAATCCCGTTGGGACTACGTTATGAAGCGCCGCAACTTACCTCGTGTCAGACATTGCAGTGCTGGCAATAATTAAATATGGCCTTTTAGCTCAGTCTGGTCTAGAGCGCTTCCCTGTCAAGGAAGAGGGCGCGGGTTCAAATCCCGTAAAGGTCGCGTCATGTTGGTAACGATCCTGATTGTTCTGGCGATAGTAGCACTACTGATCTTTATACTCGGAGGCGGTATAGCTTAATGGTAAAGCAGCGGACTCATATCCCGCTATTCTAGGTTCGATTCCTAGTATCGCTACGCAATGTGAGAGGGAAAGGGACTGCAATGAGATTCTGGAAGCGCAAGCGAGCTGCTGGTCGCGATAGCTGCACACAATGTGGCAGACCATACCAGTTCTGTGTCTGCTAAATGAATAGTTGCCAGTATAGCTTAGTTGGCAAAGCGCAGGTTTGAAGCACCTGATTCTGCGGTTCGATTCCGTGTACTGGCACCGGCTACGTGGTGTAGGGGTTTTCTGCACGGTTGTCTGATACACAACAAGTACGAGTTCGACTCTCGTCGTAGCTACGCAACAAATGGGGGATAGCAATGGCAGTATTGGGCAGGTGGTGAGCCTCGCTGACTGTAAATCAGCCGTTTTGACTGTGGAGGTTCGATTCCTCTTGCTGCCACGTTTTGAGATTAATCTCCTGGGTCCCTATTGGCAGGGGAGCACGGCTGTTAACCGTGATGTTGTAGGTTCGAATCCTGCTAGGAGAGCTGATGGCCTATGGTGTAATCGGTAGCACAAAGGACTCTGACTCCTTTAATCTAGGTTCGAATCCTGGTAGGCCAGCCGAAAGAGACAATTCAAACAATGGGTAGTAGCACAATTGGCAGTTGCGCTGCGCTTTGGACGCAGATGTTCTAGGTTCGAGTCCTAGCTACCCAGCGTGATCGATACGCAAACCAACATAGTTGCAAAGCAAACCCGCGAACTATATGACAGGGCAAAGGCGGAATTAGGTGAAGACGACTTGCTAACTCGATTTATCAAGGTTGCAACAATGGCGATTGGTCTAGCGGAAGATCATGTCAACTTTAGGAATGCAAAGATTCCGTTCGATCTGAGTGAACTATTCAATGAATCGAGACCAAGTTGATTATGCAAATTATCGGGCCGGTGGCAATTTACGCCGGTGCAGTTATAGGTACAATTGGTTCATTAATATATATAACCTATAGAGTTATAAACCGTGTCAAGCGTATTAGACATGGCTCAGACTAAGGAGACTCCCATTTGGCGTGGTAACTGCTCTTGAAAAGCAGAAGTGGCTAGTAACCGTTAAGCGTTCGACTCGCTTAGTCTCCGCTATAACTGGGGGGAATTGTTATGACTGCACGCATCCGTAACTTGCGAATCAACATAGCGATATTGGCAAGATCGATCAGTGGCAAACCAAAACTGATTAAGAGATACAGACGTGGCGTACTGATTCCACCGGCGCAAGGAATCATTGTAGGACCATTTCCGAATACAGAAGCAAAGACTGAAATTATTCCAGTTATCGTTTCTCGTCCTAAACGGAAGTACAGATAATGCCGTATTATGGGGGAGTGTGGCGCGATGATGACTACACCTATCCGCAAGCTATGCAACGCAATAGTGAAAATATTGAAAACATCAACCGATGGCAAAATGAAGTTGATAAAGAGGTAGACGCGGGTCGTCCGAATTCGACGCGGGCAAAGAATCATCGTAAAGCCATAGAACGGAGTTACGCTGAAAACCGAGACCTGCATCGGCACGTCATTAACAGAAAAACAGGTTGCTGGTGTTTTATAGCAATTCCAGGAGCAGCAGCCTTGTACGGTCTATATGAAAGTGTTAGTTATTTCATATAGTAGTAAGTTGGAGGCATGGCAGAGTGGTAATGCACCCGTTTGCTAAACGGTAGTCTGGTTAAATGCTAGCGTTGGTTCGATCCCAACTGTCTCCGCCATAATGAAGAACACTTACGAAATAGAGACTTGGCCCTTTACACAGAACTTTCAGGGAGATTTATACGATGGATATATTGTAGTCATCAATGATGAAGCGTATCTGATAAATAGGCTCACATGTAAAAAGCCAGATTTTGACGGAAGCGAACTTGGTTGTATCGTAAGGGCATTGGAGCTTTACAATGAAAGTCGATAGCGGAGATTCGCTTGTCTTTCGATTATGAGCCAGGAACGGCATTAATCAATGTCACAGTATTTACCGGGCTAATTTGCACATTCGCTTGGCTTGCTACTGGCGGTTTCTGGTGGTTCATAGGTTTGCTGCTAAGTATAGCAGCGTGGTGTATATTGGAGAGTCAAGATTGGAACAGTCCAGATTAAAAGAGCTTGCGATACAGCTACAAACTATAGCAATGGAATTAGGCGCACCGCAGACTACAAAGACAGCTAGTGTTGATCCACCTACAGGTCAAATCAAGAAAGTAGAGCCTATATCTACAGGCATTCCAGATAATCTAAAAATTGGATTGCTTGATGCTAGCGTTCTAAAGACGCAGCCTTCTGTAAAGATAACTCGTGACGATATTGTTATCAAGGATCAGCAGTTCAACGGCAAGATAGATCAGTGGGGTATAGGCGTTGAATTCGTTAACTGTCGGTTCAACGCCAACGATGTATTCTATAGTGCTTGCAGCTTGGCATTTCAATCCAAGACAAAGTTCACTAACTGCGAATTTATAGGCGAATGTGACACAGCCATTGAGGGCGAAAATTTCTTCGTTGACAAGTGCATATTTGATTGCAAGGCTAGAGCAGCAGTTTTCGTAACTGGACGAGGCGAAATCAAATGGTCGCATTTTAGCAATCTAGCTGGTTACAGCGTAATGATTGCACGACCAGCGGGTGACTTGGATATTTACGAGAATTATCTAGGCGGACGCTTTGGCATCTACTTTGTAGATGACATCGGTATTCCGCAGGGCAAGATACAGATTCTAAAGAATCAAGCTCGCGACATGGCTATTCCTATAGCAGACACAAAGGGATACGAGCACATTATTGCTCAAAGTAATCAGCGTATTTAAGCAAAAGCCGCTACCGAAGTAGCGGCTTTTGTTGTGTCTAAGCTGCCTTTTCTGTTACAATAATAACAGATTCCACATGCTAGACGAAAATGAGCAGAGACAATTATATGATGTAGACTTGCCGGATGATCCGTATGTTCGTTTTGAGCGTTTCTTCGGCGGTATCGATATTCGCAATATTGAGAACATGGCCCGTGCTGGCACTGGCGATGTTAGTGGATTAGCTACAGACGAAGAACTAGCGCAAGGTTTAGCAAGCAAAGCTGACCAAACGTGGGTACAAACTCTAGCGGATAGACTGATTCCGCTTGAGCAGATAGATCCTGACAGATTCGCTCTCAAGTCTGTAGTGACGGAGCTTGAGTCTGACTTTGACCAATTAGACTTCCGTATTGAGCAGCTAGAAATGCAGCCAGCGGTTGACTTGACCCCGTATGCAAAGCGTGCCGATGTAACGTCAGAGATAAATGCAAAGGTTGCCTCTGCAATCCCGGCCGGTTTAGAGGGTCAAGTATTCTCGTGGGATGCCGACGGCGATCCTGTAGCAATTGATCCACAAACGGTAGATATAGAAAACTATTATACAAAGTCAGAAGCAGACGCAGCAGTTGACGCCAAAATACTCGATTTTAGCAACGGTTTGCCTGATGGTATTACGGCAGCCGAAGCCGATGCAGTCTATATGCGCCAGGATCAAAATCCCGATTTCGGTGATACTAGTGGCGCCATTGCCGGTCAGTCGCTGATTCTAGGGCCGGATGGTAAATGGATACCCGGCGGTGTTCCTGACAATACAGACTTAACTGATTACTACACTAAGTCAGAAACAGACGGCGAAATCGCCGATGCCGTAGAAGCGCACGAAAGTGCTACAGACCCTCATCCGCAGTACACTACTCAGCTAGATAACGATGCGCGGTACCTGGGGGTAAACTCACTAGCCGGCTATGCGACTGAGACCTTTGTAGACGATTCTGTGGCCTCCTCAGAAGGCCGTACACAAGATCAACTAGACGATCGGTACACCAAGAGCGAAGCGAACGCGCAGACGGCATATCAAGTGCAAGCGCATGAGGCTGCCAGTGATCCACACGCTCAATACTTGACCGAGACTAGGGGAGACGCGCGCTATCTGCAAGGCGATGATTTGGCTGGATATGTAAAGCAAATTGATTTAGCACCTCAACTAAATACAAAGCAAGACAAACTTGTTGGTGATCCTGGCGAATACGTGCGGTTCGATGCAGAAGGAAATCCAACCAGCGCAGCTATAGAACTTCCTGATCTAAGCGACTATGCTACACAAGAAGACTTAGCGGCAGCTATTGCCGATATTCCGCCGGTTGACCTCAGTCCATATGCAACGAATGCATCAGTTACCGCTGCTCTAAACAATAAGCTAGACGTCAAGTATATTCCTGATTTTGGTGACTTTAGCAGTGCGCCAAGCGGCCAGGTAGCAAAATGGGACGGTACAAAGCTAGTTCCTGCTCTTGATGCAACTGGAAGCCCGGCAGACTTTAGCAATTACTACACCAAGTTGGAATCCGATGCCAACATTGAAGATGCTATTGAAGCGCACGAGTCTGCTACAGATCCTCATAGCCAATATCTGCTGGAATCAGACGCAGCGGATACTTACAGCACTAAGGCAGCGTTCATAGCATTGCAGCAAAACATAGCTGTTGAAATGAACACTCTTGCTAAGCAAGACGAAGTTGATGGAATAAGAGCTGACGTTGATGAAACGCAGCATACGTTAGAGCAGCATCTAAACGCAAGTGATCCTCACCCGAACTATTTGACACAAGCAGAAGGTGACACACGATACCTCCAAGAAATCCCTGCCGAATATTTGACCGAAGATGAAGTCTACCCGGACATCGAAGCCAAGCAAGATAAGCTAACGGGCATACAAGGTCAGCTAGTTGGTTTTGATGCTAATGGAAATGCTATAGCGCAGGATTCGCCAGACGGTGTAGACCTAAGTAACTACGCTACGCACGCTAATGTAGATGAAGCAATCGATGCACACGAGACTGCAACGAATCCTCACCCTCAGTATGCTATGGATACGGACGTATCAAATCTAAGCCAGTCAACAACAACTGCGCTAAATAGTAAGCTTGATGCATCTGCGCTTAACGGTATGACGTTCGGCGATTGGACTAACGCACAAAACGGTCAAGTAGGTAAATGGCAGAATGGCTCCTTTATACCAGCTACCGACGATACTGGTTCACCGGCCGATTTCAGTAATTATTATACAAAGACGCAGACTGATACTGAAATTGCAGACGCATTCGATGCTCACAATTCAGCGGCTGATCCTCACAGTCAGTACATGACAGTTGAAGAGGGCGACTTCCGTTACCTTACCCAGGCTGGCAACGAAGACATTGTTAGAGCTGACGATCTAGCTGCGTACGATTCCGACTTGCGTACAGATATTGCGGCGGAATACGAAACAACTGCGGACGTTGACACAAAGCTATCTAGTAAAGCCGATACCGTTCACACGCATACAATTGCAAACGTAACCGGCTTGCAAGGTTCATTGGATAGTAAGCTTGATGATTCGCAGATTGGCGAGACTATTGCGTCATTGGTTGACGGTAAAGTCCCCGCTGAACAATTACCACCGGAGCCAGACTATACAAATGTATATGCATCAAAGGTGCACAGTCATGCAATCGCCGATGTGACAGGTTTGGCCGGGGAATTAGATAATAAATCTGACGAAGATCACATACACGTAATAGCAGATACAACAGGTTTACAAGCTGCGCTAGATGCAAAAGCCGACGATAGTGACTTGGCAAACTATGCACCGCTAGTTAACGGTCTGATTAGTGATTCCGTCATATCAGATAATATAAGCAGAGTTGGTCATACACACAGCGAATATGCGCCGGTATCGCACACGCATACGATAAGCAATGTAACAGGTCTACAAGATGCGCTGGATGCTAAAGCGTCAAGTACGCATGTGCATTCAATTGCTAATGTAACCGGTTTGCAGGCAGCATTAGACAACAAGCTAGATGACTCACAAATTGGCGTAGACATCGCACCACTTATAAGCGGTAAGGTGCCAGCGGGTAACATACCAGACCTAAGCGCTACGTATGTTCTAGTGTCACAGCTAGGTAGCTCGGTAGCAACGTTGGCAAGTGGTGTAGTACCAGACACTCAACTTCCTATTGGTACTAGTGTAGCTGCACAGTCACACACACACAACTATATTCCCGTTAGCGCTAGAGGCACAGCGAGCGGTGTCGCCAGCCTAGATACTAATACTCTTATTCCTGTAGCACAGATTCCGAATCTGTCTTCTACCTATGCCACGCAAACCAACTTGACTGACGGATTGGCAACTAAGTCAAATACCGGCCACGTGCACGCTATTGCAGATGTAACTAACTTAAGCACCACCCTAGCCACTTATATTCCTTTGTCACAAAAAGCCGCGGCATCCGGTGTTGCTTCTTTGGACTCTGGAACAAAGATTCCGATTGCGCAAGTTCCGACAGGAACTACAAGCACTACAGTGTCACTCGGTAATCATTCGCATGCGACGTATGTTGCAACAACCGGTAACCAAACTATCGCCGGTGTAAAGACATTTAGCTCCGCGCCTATTTCAAGCGTAGCGGCAGCAGCAGCTACTGAACTAGTACGTAAGCAAGAAATGGATGCCGCAGATGCTACGAAGGCAAATGTAACGCATACACATGCTATTACCGATACTACAGGTTTGCAGACCGCGCTTAACGCGAAGATTGACGCAAGCACTAAAGGTGCCGCTGGGGGAGTAGCAAGTCTAGATTCCAATGGATTTATTCCGGTAGCTCAGATCCCAGACTTGGATGCTACTTATGTTAAGGATTCAGACCTAGTAACAGCGCTGAACGGTAAGTCTAACGTAGGTCACACGCATGCTATTACTGACGTCACTAATTTGCAGACAAGTTTGAATGCAAAGCTAGACGCGACTTTGCGCGGCGCAGTTAACGGCGTAGCTAGCCTTGATGCTAATGGTCTTATTCCCGTAAGTCAGATTCCTGACCTTGATCTGGTTTATGTTCGTGACGAAGATTTGCAGGGTGTTCTAGATACCAAAGCCAATGTAAATCACAATCACGATGACCGCTATTCATTGCTAGGTCACACTCACGCGACAGGAGCACATACACATGAAATTGCAGACGTTAATGGCTTGCAGACGGCTTTGGATGGAAAGTCAGCGGTTGGACATAGCCATGCTATTGCCGACACTGTTGGCTTACAATCTGCACTTGATGGCAAAGCCAGCACTAGCCATCTGCACGATGATAGATACAGCCTTCTAGGACATAATCACGATTCTAGTTACGTCGCGCTAAGTGGAGATCAGACTGTAGCCGGAATAAAAACATTTAGCAGTCCTCTGGTAATTCCTGCGCCTACTGTAGCAGCCAATCCAGTTCGTAATGACGATAGCAGACTAAGCGATGCGCGTACTCCAACTGCGCACGTTCACACTATTGCGCAAGTCACCAACTTGCAGTCTAGTTTAGACGCAAAGATCGACAGTTCACTTATTGCTGCGGCAAGTGGTTTAGCCACTCTAGATGCACAGTCTAAACTAACAGCGGCACAAGTTCCTGATCTAAGCGGAACATATAGCATAACCAGCCATACGCACAACTATGCTGCGGTAGTGCATACGCACGCGATAGCAGATACAACAGGGTTGCAGACAGCTCTAGATGGCAAGGCTAATGCGGTACATGCTCACGCAGCAGCAGACGTAACAAGTGGAACATTTGCAATCGGAAGAATTCCAACCGGTACTAGCTCAACTACAGTAGCTCTTGGTGACCATAATCATGACAGTACATACGCAGTCATTAGCCACAATCACGACAGCGTTTATCAATCGCTTAACGGCAAGAATGTTGCAAGTGGATATGCTGGACTTGATGCAAGCAGCAAGATACTAATTGCGCAGGTTCCAACTGGTACAACTAGCACTACCGTAGCGCTCGGTAATCATACGCATGACTATTCAGCCGTATATGCACCACTGGCACATAATCACGATTCAAGCTATGTAGCGCTCAGTGGGGATCAAACTATTAGTGGAATCAAGACGTTCAGTGGCACAGCTATATTTAATAGCCCTCCACAAGTAGCCGTTGGAACGCTGGCTTATCACCCGGTACGAAGAGACGATGCAAGGCTAACAGACGCTCGTACTCCGTTAGCTCACGTTCACGCCGCAACTGACGTTACAAGCGGAACACTAGATATCAACCGTATTCCTACGGGAGCAACAGGAACAACAGTAGCATTAGGTAATCACACTCACGCCGCGCCGGATCTGAGCGGATATCAGCTAACTAGCCAGAAGAATGCGGCAAATGGATATGCTGGTCTAGACGCATCGAGCAAGCTAACGTTTAGCCAAATTCCTACAGGAACTACATCAACAACGGTAGCAATCGGAAATCATAATCACGATACTAGCTACGCAGCTTTGACGCACGCGCATGCTATTGCCGATGTAACAAACTTGTCTAGCAGCCTGGCGGCTAAGTCAGATACTACGCACAATCACGATAGCGCTTACATTCCGCTGAGCCAAAAAGGCGCGGCTAGTGGTGTAGCTACTCTTGACGCAACCGGCAAGGTTCCAACTGCTCAATTGCCAGCAAGCTCAAGTTCTGTTGTTAGTGCAACTGGAACTGTACCGGCAGGTTCTACATTAACAACCATAACGCACAACCTGAATACTACAAATATTCAGGTATCGATCAGAGATATAGCGACTGGCACAGAAATTCCAGTGGCGAACGAAACAACTGGCGTTAATACTTTACGTCTTACTTTCCAGACAGCGCCAGCAAGCAATCAGTACAGATACTTTATTATTGGTGTATAATATAACAAAATGGCAGCAATTGATTTTAGAAGAACTTTAGCGCTTGGGTTGAACCCACAAGGATGGGTCAATGTAAAAGACTATGGCGCAACTGGCGATGGCACTACGGATGACTACGCAGCTATTACGGCTGCGATAAACGCTACGGCCGAAGGCGCAACGGTCTATTTTCCGCCGGGCACATATATGACTGGCACTACTATATTGCTAAAGCCATATAGAACATATAAGGGAATGTCCGGTTTAGCCTTGCGCACAATCATTAAAGCTAAGGCTGGAATAACTAATGCTGTCCTCGCGGCCGAAGGATGGTGGAACAATGCAACGAGTTGCGACAACCCTATTCGTGTTGAAGGGATAGGTATCGATGGCAATGCTCAGACTAATATTCACGGCCTTGTAGTCTATAATTTCTGGTCACGTTTCTACGATATTCAAATCAGCAATATCGCCGGTGCGAATGCATGTGGAGTTTTAGCGACTGATAAGGCGCGCAATGGAACAACAATTACAAGTAATAGTCACAGCGAGAACCAGTTTGTGCAAATGCGTTTCGATGCGCATACCGCCAGAGCTAATGCTTTCTATGCCGAATCAAATAACGGAGCATCTAACCAAGACGGCCATATTAGAGAAAGCTTCTTCTCGGCAATCGGTGGTTTTGCTGTCTACTTAGGCCGCGGTGCTGGTTGGTATGTCCAACATAATCACTTCTACGGTATCGGCTATGACGCTATTAATGCGCCGCGCTCTTACGGAACAACTATTACCGGCAACTATGTTGAGGACTTCGGTGTCGACAACTTGACTACCGGCGCAACTAACGGATATTTTAGCGGTATCGCTATAAATGAGCAGCTAGACGGCAGGGCATCCGTTGTTTCTAATAATCTAGTGTCAACTAATCAGCCATCAACGCCGGGCGCGAATAGATACTCTTGCTATCAAATCGGCGCCGGTACCAGCCAAACAAAAGCAATGGTTGTATGTGAAGGAAACGCTGCTACTTGGGCAAGCGCTACACCGGCTGTTAATAAGTCAGAAGCGTTTCACTTTGAAAACAAGGCAGGTGGAACACTCTATGTTCAGTTTGGCGATAATCATATTCAGACTACTCAGCCTTGGTCTGCAACCAAGAATGTAGGATCTGGTACTAATCTAGTTGAATCGTCAGGTGGCGCTAGTGTTTATACTGTCGCGGGAACTACAGGCAATTTCACGCTAGACGCAAACAACGGTAATCATCAGATAGTTACGATGGGTGGTAATCGCCAACTAACTGCTATTACTAATGGTACGCACGGAATGAAACTGACAGTTGAATACGTGCAAGACGCAACTGGATCCAGATTGTTGACGCATACTGTAAACGCTGCTAATGGATTTACTTTTGGATCTGATCTTCCACAATCAAGCTCCGCTTTATCGACTACAGCAGCACGCCGCGATTTAATCGGATACGTCTTCAACGGAGCGCTTAATCGCTGGATGGTTGTATCAATGCAGAGAGGATTCAACACAACGACATAATGCCAAGAAGAATATATCTGCAAAACTGGGTTCAGCCTACTGCATTTAACGGCAATGCCGCGCCTACACAACGAGGTACGTGGACCGTCAATACATCTGCGGTCGTATTAGGCATGACCGATGGCACCTATGCAAAAGGCGCCGGAACCTCTATGACTGCAACTAAAGGAAGCACCGTATCTGCATCAACTCGCCGAATAGGAACATGGATCGATTATACGCCGATTCCTAGAACGGGAACGCTGGCTGGAACAATGCAAATAATGACTGCTGCTTATGAATCAAATCTATCGATGGACGCAGCGCCCAGAGTGCATGGTTATGTAACCGTTGGCGAAACCAACGTTGTAAGAGGAACTTTTCTTGCTAACGTACAAGCCAACGTACAAACTGCTGAATGGCCGGGAACCTTATCAGTTAATGCGGCAGCTAAAACATTCACCTATACAATTACATCAACTGCTGTAACTGCGGGGGATCGAATAATTCTAGAGATTGGATATGGGCCTCACGATGGAACGGGCACAACTACGTCTACTGATTCGGTAACATTGTATTGGGGTGGAAGCTCGGCTACAGACCTATCAACTAGCAGCACGAATACTGATTGTACTACGACAACCTCGGCAAGCAGACATTCCCCGTGGGTAGAATTCAGTGACACGAATAATGTTCTAGCCGCAGTTGGTAAAACTTACTATGTTTCTGCTGCGGGCAGCGATGCGGCCGATGGATTGACTACTGGTACTCCGTGGGCGTCTATTAGTAAGGTTAATGCTAAGACATTTATTGCTGGCGACACAATTTTGTTTCGCGGTGGAGACTCGTTCAGCGGACAAATTTATGTCCCGCCTGGCGTCGCCGCTAATGCAACATATAAGCTAACGTTCAGTAGTTATGGAACCGGACGAGCTACAATTACCAACGGAACTGGCTCGGGATTCTATGGCTATAATTCGCCGGGTATCGAAATTGACAATCTCAATTTTGTTGGATCAAGCACGAACTATGATGGAATAGCATTCTATCGAGACCTGGCATCACGCGGAGACTATATAAAGGTTACCAATTGCGATATTAGCGGCTGGAAAACAGGTATTGCTCTAGGAGCAACGCAGGCAACCGGAGGATATTCTAACGTTACTTTTGGCTATTGTAACTTATTCAATAATCGTGATAATGGAATCAATGTCTACGGTGCCTGGCCGGGTACGGGAGTTGCGTCTTCGCTATCCAATAGTAGTCTGCTAATAGAATATTGTAATGCGTATGACAATAAAGGTAACGTCGCTAATACGACTACAAATTCCGGTAACGGGATCGTGGTTGGATCTACTGCCACTGGAACTATCCAATATTGTACGGCTTATAGAAATGGCGAACTATGTACTGCGCCCGAAGGCGCCGCCGGTATTTGGACATATCAGTCAGACAGTATTACGATACAAAACTGCCTAGCATATGATAACCGAACAGGTGGAACAGCGGATGGCGATGGGTTTGATCTCGATATAGGAACGTCGAATAGTATTATTCAATATTGCTTGTCGTATAATAACAAGGGTGCTGGTATTTTGCTTTATGCTGACGCTAGTAACAATCTGCATATCGGCAATACTGTTCGATATAACATGTGCTGGGGCAATGGTACTTCCAATGCATACTACGGTGAAATCACTCTTGACAACAATGTGCGCAATGCCTACATCTATAACAACACGTTGATATCTCGGTCTGGAATTGGCGGTAACGCTGCGTCACCGGTTATCAATATTGATACCGGATCGTATAACGCAGTCTATTTTATTAATAATATTATCTTGCAGACTGGAACCGGTAGCTTAGTCAGTTCGAATGCTGCGAATCCGACAAACGAAATCTGGTTTGCCTACAATGCATATTATTCATTCGGAACTTTTAATATAAAGTGGGGCGTTCCAACGTATTCGAGTGTTGCGCCATGGTGTACTGCGGTGTCTCAAGAAGTACATAATAGCAATCAGGTATTCTACCAAGGTGACCCGATGATTATTGATCCAACTAGTTCACCAGCGATTACTTCTGTAGCTAATTTAACTAGCTATGAATTAGGTCGTTTAGTGGAAGGCGCACCGGTATCCGAGCTTGGTACAAGTATTCAAACTTTGCTATCAACTAGTCCTGGTACCCGCGACTATTACAATGTTACTCTTGCAGCCCCTTGGGGAATGGGAGCTAATAAAGCTTTAACAACGGTAGCTGCTGCTCAGTATAGACTAGGTGGAGCTTTTCTCGCCTTTTAGGCAGCTGCCTAACAAAGCGGCTACGCTATGTAATCGTTGGTTCTAAGGTGCCTCGCTAAGAAAGTTACGCTTGACATTATTTGCGCGGCAGGTATGATTGAACCTACAGAGCAACAAAGCAGCTCTGACGAGTAGATAATGCGTGCCTTATGGATTTCTCGCTAGAATTGTCTGGCGGGTTTGATGATTCCCCTAGAGAAGATTGGGAATTGATTTTCGAACCCGTACTCAGCGATCCCAATAATATAGGTTCGGCGACAGGCAAATTTGACTTATTAATCATTAATTACGATAATAGGTATCGAAACGCTGACGAGCCAGAATCGGCGGCAGTCGTAGAGCTAGATGCTGAACAGTTGCTTAGAATGCGCGACTGGATTAGCGAGCATTTGCCTTAATTGGGCCAATTAATTAACGGAGAGTAGATAGTGGTAAGTGCATTAAACCAAATTAGCAATAAGCGAACAGCGCAAAGCGAAAAAGCTAAGCCGAACCAGGTTAAGAATAACGCTGGCGGATATGTTTTCAAGCTAGATGACTGGAAGAAGCTAGAGCGCTTCTTGATTCTAGGTACGGAAGGCGGCAGCTACTATGTAGGACAGCGTGAATTAACGCTAGATAATGTAGATACTGTGCGTAGTCTGCTAGCCGAAAACCCGACTAGAGTTATTGAGACTGCGGTAGCAATTAGCCAAGAAGGTAGAGCACACAAGAATAGCCCAGCTATTTTTACAATCGCTCTAGCCCTGGTTGAATCAACGGCTAAGCGTGAGGCAATCGACGCGGTACAGAAAATATGTCGAACAAGTACACATCTGTTCGAATTTGCCCAGTACATAGAGAACCTAGGTGGATGGGGGAGAGCTAAGCGTGAAGCTGTAGCAAACTGGTACCTAAGCAAGACTCCCGAGCAAGTAGCTTATCAGGCGGTCAAGTACCGGCAGCGTAATGGTTGGACTCATCGAGACTTGCTTAGATTAAGCCATCCAAAGCTAGGCGACAACTATAAGCCAGTTGCGGATTTCATCTGTGGACGACTTGGGCTAGATACCGCGCAAACCGCTCCACATGTAATTCAAGGTTTTCTTGCAGTGTCTAACGAGTCTGATGCCAAGCGTCAGATTAAGCTTGTGCAGGAATACGGACTCCCTTGGGAAGCTGTTCCTACCGAGTTGCACAAGCAAAAAGAACTATGGCGTACGCTATTTGAGGCGGATAGTCTAGGTCAGACAGCATTGCTGCGTAATGTTACGCGATTGGCAAAGCTTGGTCTATTTACGGATCTCAAGTTTGCGAAGCAATACGCTGATCGTTTGGCTGATCCTGAGCGAATCAAGAAGGGTCGCCTGCACCCAATTAGCTATCTAAACGCGATGACTATCTACGAAAAGGGAACACTCGATCGCGGCAAATCTAGTGGATACTACGGATACGTCAACAGCAGTTTCCGTAAGAAGGACTGGACCAACAACGCGACAGTCGCCGGTGCGCTAGAAGATGGTTTCTACAATAGCTTCAAGTTTGTTAAGCCTGCCAGCAAGCGAACAATGCTAGCGCTAGATGTTTCTGGATCAATGAACATGATAGCGGCTACTGGACTCGATTTGACGGCGGCGCAAGTAGCAGCAGCTATGGCAATGGTTACGGTAAGAACGGAACCGTATGTCGACATCATGGGTTTTGCGACTAACTTTGTGG